>WBZL01001946.1_pt1 | contig 20657 bp, 13 predicted proteins | sample 5204291 | NCBI WGS metagenome assembly WBZL01 (sample SAMN12344345, study PRJNA552823) | activated sludge metagenome | biome: Activated sludge suspended growth; feature: Nitrification reactor; material: Wastewater; isolation source: activated sludge from nitrification reactor of wastewater...
GGGGGGGGAGAGGGGTGAGAGGGTGAGAGGGGTGAGAGGGGTGAGAGGGTGAGAGGGTGAGACTTCGACTTCGCTCAGCACAGGGAGGCCGACTTCGCTGAAGCTTCGTCAGATGGGAGGATGAGCGCGTCGGTTAATATCAGATCCGGTATTGGACGGCTGCGCCGAGGTAGATGGACGGCTCAAGTTTTTCGTAGCCTTCGTTTTTCAATTCGACGGGTTGGACCAGATTCAGCGATAATTCCAGCGAAAGCCGGTTTACGGCATACTGCAGGGGCAAAAACGCCTGTACGGACATCAAGCCGAAAACGTTCCGGTCTTCTGCCGCCCTTCTGGGGAATTTGGCCATCAGGAATTGATCTCGGTTTTCCCATAATACCCCTGTTCCGCGTTGGAAAAGAGGCTCCGAAAACCGGGACAGCGGCGCATTGGCCGTCCCGAAGGTTGCGCTGACTCCAGGAGAAAAACTGAAACAGCTTTTTTTGAGCCCTTTTTCGAAATACGCGCTGACGCCCGGGGTCAGCTTATGGGCCTTTTCCGCACCAAACAGGAAATCGTAATTCATCGAACCCGATATTTTTCCCCGGGTGAAACTCAGGCCGGCACTGATGGCATGGGGAAGCGGGCTTTCGGCGCCTTCCGGATACAGGGAATAGCTGTAGCCCATGGAGGCGTACCAGTTGTCTGTCAGGGTCCGGCCGCAACCCAGGCTGAAATTGACCTGTGAAACCGCCGGATCGGATTCGCTGAGGTAAAGCGCACTTGCTCCGGCATAAACACCCGAGCGATGGTTGTAAAATACCGACGGGGACATTAAAAACTGGGTAACATCGAAATCCCTGCCGGATTGCAGCGCGTGGCTTTCATAACTCAGGCGCACCTGAAGGGTGGAAGGAAGGACGACTGTGGAATCCTGGCCATTTGCGGCAGAAACGCCTGCAAAGGCGACCAAGACGGGAATGAGGTATTTTTTCATGGTTTGAACGTTTCAGATCGATCCCCCGCAATGGGTTGGAATCAGGTTAATCGATGGGATTAAAATGCAGGTTCAAAAGCCCGCAGATCCCGCCGGCGGGGGAGCCACGTGATCTGCGGAGACCTTGGTTTGGGTATGTTCGGGCTGTTTTGCTTTTGGCCTTCAGGGTCAGAGACCGGCGCTTTTTTAATTGCCGCCGTTTCTGCGGTTGGCGGCATTGGTTTTGGTGGTGTTCCTGCGGTTGGTCGTATTACCGGCGGAGGTGGCGCTCTTGTTCTGGGCCGCCGCTTTGCCGACTTCGCGGCGTTGGGTGGAGTTCTCATCGGCCAGGGTGCGCCGTTCGGTGCTGTTCTCCCCGTAGGCGGCTGCAGCTTCTTCTTTGGTTACGCCGTCGGCGGCGACGGCTTTCCGTTCGGTGCTGTTTTCCTGGAACTGCCCCTGGCGCTGGGATTTGTTCTCTTCCGCTACCGGTTTGGCGATCTCTGCATTGGCCTGCCGGGTGGTCTGGCGATTACCCGAGTTTTCGGTGGCCGTTGTCTTGCGGTTGACCGAATTTTCCTGGTACACTTCTTTGGCTTTTTCAACGTTCGGATTGGTTTCCTGGGCCGTCAGGGGAGCGCCCGTCACAAACATAAAGGCGATCAGGGTCATTGCAGGGAAGACGTTTTTCAATACGTTTTTCATTGGTTGGAAATTTAAGTGTTGGTTAAATGAATTTGATTACGCCGCCAAAGGTAGGCGCGGCAAAAGGCGGGAATGAAATTGTTTCAACCACCGGTGCGGACGGTTCAACCAGTGGCCGGTTATCAGGGGTAAGTTGTAAGTCGTAAGTGGTAAGTTGTAAGTCGTAAGTCGTAAGTGGTAAGTCGTAAGTGGGGATCTTTTGAGCGTAGTCGAAGGATAAGTCGGGTGTCCGTAGAAACGGAAGATTTTCCGGCGCGTTTTCCGGCGCATGCACCAAAATTCCCACCCCCATTTTAACGGCAACGCGGACCGTCAGGTTAAAGGTTAAAGAAGCCTGGTGGCAGCGGCGATGGCATCAATGGGCCCATGTTGAATGGTATCGGGCTTAAGGTGTATGATTGAACCGCAGGGATTGTTCAAAACAGTGTTTTCACGCAAAGAAACAAAGACGAAAAGATCTGATTTTTAGCAAGCTGCGCATGCTAAAAACCCGGTTGACACAAAATTCTGAACGGTCCCTAAAGAGGAAAACCTATCCTTAATGCACAAAACCTATTACAACTCTGTATAGCTCCAAAGGAGTCCCTTCGGGGCAGTTCGCCAGTTGGCAGCATCCGGTTTCCAGTATCAAGCATCCCCCGTCCGCCATAGCTCCCCTAGAGCGAAGGCGGGCAGCATCCAGCATCCCCCGTCCGCCATAGCTCCCCAAGAGCGAAGGCGGGCAGCATCAAGGTTCAACCACGCCGCGGCGTGGCACTACTCTTTCTTCTTCCGCTCTCTATCCTCCAGCCGGTATTCATCCTGTTCCTTGCTTTCGCGCATCATGTCTTCGACGTCGTCCATTTCCGGGGATTCGGTAATGGCCTTCCAGTCAAAGTGCTCGCTAAAGGGGTCGAGAGCCATTTGCGGGTCAAAAAACCGGATGTCGGCGGGGATGGCGTTATACGGTTTGAAGTCCGGTTTATCGGTAAAAAAGTCGGCCAGATCGGTAGCGCCGGCGTCGTACTGGTTCAGATACGGCAATCCGAGGATATTCCAGAAGGTTTTGAACAGGCTGCCGAAACTGTAATGGGTATGGCTGACGTAATCCCGTTTCACCCAGGGGGAGATCACCATCAACAGGCTTCGGTGGGCATCGATATGGTCGACGCCGTTCTGGGCATCGTCTTCCGTAATGACGATCATCATGCTCTTCCAGTATGGGGTCCGGGAGAGGTATTCAACAATGCGGCCGACGGCCAGGTCGTTGTCCGCCATATAGCTCTCCCGGAACGGATAACCCGCTTCCGGTCGTTCCCCGGCGCCGTGGTCGTTCGGGATGATCACCGTGATCAGTTGGGGCATGGTATCCTGTCCGCCCATCCATTTTTGATCGAATTCCCGTATGAACTGGTCGATCCTGAACTGGTCGGGAATGGCCGTGTTATAGGTGGGATACATTTTTGAAGTTCGCTCCTCAAGCGGTTGCGGCACCGGATAATTGACGTAATGCCGGATGCCTGTAAGCTTGTTGTCGGGTTCGTACAGGGCAGGTTCGAACATGATGCTGAACCCGAAATTGTAGAACCGGGCCTGGTGTCGTTCCAGGTGATCCCACATGGAGCCGGCCTCGTTGTAGTCTTCCGGATAAATTGCGCCGGCCGCCCCGTTCATGGCAAACACGCCCGGCGCTTTGGAATCCTCCCTGAAGCTCCGGTTGCCGCCGTAACTGGCTGCGGTGGATGTTTCGCACCATTCGTTGGGGTAGGTATTCACCAGCCAGCGATGACCGTCGGCGGATACGTCGGAATCCACGTAGAAATTATCCGAAACGGCAAATTGGGCCGCCAACGCCAGGTGGTTGGGCATAATGGTGGCGCCGGATACGGAACTGCTCTGGTCGCGATTGGTGAAATCCACCCCGCTGCCGTAACGCGCCAGGGTCGGATCGCCGTTTCCCTTCTCCACTTGTCCCATAACCTCATCGTATGTGCGGTTTTCCTTGGAAATGAATACGATATGTTTGATCGGGCTTTCGCGCTGCCCCGGGTACAACGGAACCGGGTTTTCGGATCGTGCCTGGAATTCCGGATCCCCGGCGTGGGCAAAATGGAAATTGTTGTCGATCACCTGTTGGGTCATGGCCGGAAGTTCGTCGTCCCCGGGCACGTCTACCACCTGGACGGTTCCCTTCATCAGGGCGCCGATATAGCTGCCTTCCGGCCCGATCTCAAAGTCGGCGCCACCGTTCGGACCACTCCCGAACCCCTTGGCGTTGGCGATGATCAGGCGTTTTCCGTCACGCGAAACCTCCACTTTGGAAGGGAACCAGCCGGTCGGAATATGCCCCAGCACCTTGAAGTCGGAAAGCCGGATGACGGCCACCGCGTTGATCCCGGATTCGGCGACATAGAGCCTTTTCTGATCCGGATCGACGGCCAGTCCGAACGGGATTACCCCCCTGAACTGGCGAAGCCGGTCGTCAAGGATAAGCGGGATCGTGCGAACCACGGTATCCTGTCCGGTTGAGATCACCGAAATATTGTCGTTATTCCCATTGCTGACAAAAACGTATTGGTCGGTGGCCACCAGCGAATTGGGGCTGGAACCGCCCACAGCGGGTATGTCTTCAACCAAAGCGCCCACCAGGTGCCCGGTCTTGATCCTGGCAACCACTTTCGGAGCCGTCGCGTTTTCCAGGTCAACCGTGAATACGGAAAAAGCCTCCACTGCGTTGGGATCGCCAAGCCCCGGCACTTCCAGCGAATCTTCGTGAATCCCCTCCTTCATTTCCTCCGTATTGAATCCAAAAGGCGGAAAAAGGACCGGTTTGACGGCGGCGGAATCGCCGGGGCCGTTCTTGATCCAGGCATACTGGAACATCCCGACATTGGCCACATAAGCTCTTTTTTCATCCTTCGACAAGCAGACGCCGAACGGGTAACGCCCCACGGGTACCGAATGCATAACGGTGCGCGTTTCCGTGTCCGCAATGACCATTCTGAAGCCGATCTGGTCGACGGCATACAGGGTTTTTCCATCGGCGGATAACTTCAGGTCGCCGATATACCCATGGCTGTAATCCGATGAAGCCGACCCGGATGCGCAATCGATGAAGCCCATCTTCTCCCCTGTTTGGGCGTCAAAAAGGAAGATCTTGTTTTCTTGTCCGCCGGCTACGTATATGGTTTTATTGTCCGGTGCAACGGCCAGCCCCATGAAGACCGAGGCCAGCACACCCCGGTCGGTAGATGGTCCGGGCGGCACTTGCCGGACTTCCGGGTGTTCGGACAGGATATTCCGGATAATGGTAATGGACAGCGGACTCGTCCCGGAATTGGCCGTGACAGCCAGGTTTCCGTCGGGGCTCAGGGTCAATCCGTAAGGGTGCGGCGCCGTTTCAATGGTCTTGCCGACCGGCGTGATGAACCTGCCGTTGGGGATGACTGTTTTACCGGCCTGGTCTATATGGGTGTATTGTTCGCCCGCCGGAGCCGACAAAATCCATAGCGCGCTGTTGTCTTTTTTTGCGGTACAGGCCGCCAGTAAGATGGCCAGGAGCAGCAAGACGGGTAGGTTGGTTTTCACGTGTCTTGTTTTTAGTTGGTAAGATTTAAATGCGATCAACCATCAACATTGAGGTTGAAAGATACGGGGAATAACCGGTCTTCAGCGGGAATGACCTTTAAATCTATGTTACCTGATAACGGACTTTTTCAATTTTTTACCGTTGATCCATATGGTACCCCGGTCCGCGCAACACCTGTCCTGCACCGGCGCCGTTGTGTTTGCCGTTTTCGATCACGGGCAGCCCGTTGACAATGACCTGTTCGATACCGGTGGAGTAGGCGTGCGGGTGGTCATAACTGGCCGTATCGCTCACCTTGTCCGGATCCAGCACCAGGATATCGGCAGCCATACCCACCAGGAGCAGCCCCCGGTCGTGTAGGTTGAATTTCTGCGCGGGAAGGGAAGTCATTTTCCGGATGGCGTCTTCCAGGGACAGGATGCCCAATTCCCGGACGTAGCGTCCCAGCACCCTGGCATTGGTCCCGTAAGCCCGCGGATGGGGATTGCCGACACCGAAGGCGGGAATGCCCGCATCGGAAGCCACCATGGCATAGGGCAACCGCATGAGCGTCTTCACGTCCTCTTCGTTCATTTTATGGTACACCATCTGCACCCGTCTTCCTTTGGCGACCATATCGATGACGGTCTCCATTTCGTCCTTCGTTTTCGGTTTTTTAACGGACAGGGCGGTAATTTCGGTGATGTTCTTCCCGTTCAGGGTCGAATCCCAGGGACAGCCGGCGACCACGGCGTAGGCATAGTTTTTGAAACCGGTCCGGGCCAGCATGGTTTTCATTTCGCTCAGGACCTTTTTGCGGGTAGCTCGGTCGGTGAGGCGGGCGGCCACCTCTTCATTGGTACCCTCGCGTGACCATTCCGGCAACAGGACATCCAGTCCGGTTGAACTGGCAGTATAGGGATACTGGTCCACCGTGACGTCGACACCTTTTTTCCGGTAGGATTCCACGAGCCGGATCATTTCGCCGGTGCGGCCCCAATTGGTCTTGCCGGTGATCTTGAAATGGCTGATCTCTACCGGAATGCCGGATTCTTCCCCGATAACAGCGGCCTCGTTGATGGCATCCAGCACCCGGTCGTCCTCCTGGCGGATATGGGATGCATAAACCCCGCCGTAGGTATGGGCAACCCGGGCCAGGGCGACAATTTCGGGTGTTTTGGCGAATGCACCGGGCAGGTAGATCAGGCCGGTAGAAAGGCCGACGGCGCCTTGTTCCATACCTCGCTGAACGAGGGTTTCCATATTCTGCAACTCCTCCGGGGTGGGATCGCGGTCCTCATTACCCATGACCGTACGCCTGACGGAATTGTGCCCGATCAGCGAGGCAATATTGATGGACAGCTTTTTGGTCTCCAGTTCCCTGAACCAGTTGCCGATATCGATCCGGGATCCGCCGCAATTGCCGGTAACGAGCGTAGTGACCCCGTCATGGAGGAAATTGCGGGCTGCGGGCCGGTTCTCGATGGAGCCTTCCACATGGGCATGCACATCGATGAATCCCGGACAAACCACCTTGCCGGCAGCGTCGATGGTCTTGACGGCAAGTGCACCGGAAAGATGTCCGATCGCTGCGATCTTGCCGTCCTTCACCCCGATATCCGCCAGGCGCCAGGGGTTGCCGGTCCCGTCAATGACCTTGCCGTTGAGGATGAGGATGTCGAAATTCTGTCCGGACAGTGAGAAAGTGCTACTGAGCAACAGCAGAACGCAGAGCATTTTTTGCATGATCCCCTTTTTTTGGGGAAAATACGAAAAATGTATATTTGCGAAAGGATTCTTCGATAAAGGCATCAACCGCCTTAAACTGACTGATCGCGAAATACAGGGCTCGGGCCTGTTTTTTGTATCCATAAGTTCAAATGGAAAAACCGTCACGAAGCGCGTGTTTAGAGCTTGTTTGGACTTTAGTAACTGGTCTGCAAATGTCAATTTTACGGCATGAAACGCATTATTTCCTTCCTGCTTTCCATGTTTTTATGGACCTCGCTGCCCGCTGCTGTAATTTATGTTAACCAGGCCGCTACCGGGGTCAATACCGGCGAATCCTGGGAAAATGCATTCACCGACTTGCAGTCCGCGCTGGCGATTGCGCAACCATTTGATGAAATATGGATTGCAGAAGGTATTTATAAGCCCACAAATGGGTTGGATCCACATGAAACATTTTGGATACCTAACGGAGTTAAAATTTTTGGCGGGTTCAAGGGGGATGAAAATTTCACATATCAAAGGGATTTTATCGAAAACCAAGTGATCCTGAGTGGTGATATTGGCACAATAGATGAATTTTCTGATAACTCATACCATGTAGTTTCCATTGAAAATAGTCCGAATCAAATTATTTTAGATGGATTAAAAATCCAAAATGGAAGCGCTGCTCATTTCGTTAGCAATTTTGGAGGAGGTATTAAAATAAATCCAATAGATTCAAATACTGTGATCTTAGTTAAGGTTAAAAATTGTATGATCGGGGAAAACTATGCTGTATATGGAGGGGGGATTGGCGTCAACACTAATCTGGGTTATGTCCATTTAACAATTGATTCATCTATCTTTACCAGTAATTATGCTGATGCCTCTGTATACTTTAGTACAAATGGAGGAGCCGCTATTGGGTTTAATGCCGACAAAGGAATTGGCTCCTTAATAATTAACAATTCTATATTCTATAGTAATCGAGGGTTTTACGCTTCAGGTGGGGCAATTTTTTTCAGCAACCTTGAAGAAAATTTTTCCGAAGAAGCGGATTCACTATTAATTGAAAATTGTGATTTTATTTCCAATTACAGTAACTTCCATGGTGGCGCAATTTCTGTCAACTCAACTCAGGTTCAAAATCCTGTTTTGGTCAAAAATTCTAAGTTTTTTGAAAACAAGGCAGGTGATATGTTTGAAGGAGGAGACGGAGGGGCTATTCAGGCCCTGGGAGCAATTGATATTATTAATTGTTCTTTTAAACAAAATTCCGGACGATTTGGAGGAGCTTTAAACTTATTCAGTTATTATAACAAAATCTCTAATTGCCTGTTCTTTGAAAATAGTTCAGTGGAAGAAGGAGGTGCAATTGGGTCTTTATTAGTTGAGGCATCTTTTAGCAATTGTACATTTTTTAATAATTTTTCAACTTCCGGAAATATATTCAGCATTGGAGGATATGGTTTATTAGAGAATTGTATCCTTTGGCAAGATCAACCCACAGCTACTGGTTGTCTTTTTTTTTATGGAGGGTACGATTTAAAAAACTGCCTGCTTAAAGCCAGTTCCTGCAACTCAATGAGCCCTTTTCCAGAAAACATAAACTGTCTGGGAGGCAATATCTTCAACCAAGCACCCCGGTTCATTTCTCCTTCAACCGGTGATTTCTCCCTTCACCGCTGCTCTCCTGCCATAGATGCCGGCACGGACAGCCTGTTGAATACCTGGCATATTCAGACCGACATTTCCGGCATGCCCCGAACCGAAGGCCCCCGGCCGGATATCGGCGCGTATGAATCCCCCGGATTTCGCGTTAATTTGACTTCTTTGGACCCCGGCTGCTACGGCGAAGCAACCGGGCAAATAGAGGCCGTCGTTGACAATGGTGTGGCGCCCTATCAAATCAATTGGTCAAATGATTCCACCGGTTTATCTCTGTCGAAGCTTGATCCGGGAACCTACAGCATTACATTAACCGACAGCCAGCATTGTACGGTTATTAATCAGGTAGAAATCTCATCGCCTGATTCTCTGTCCGTTTGGTACAACGTTACGGGAGTCAGCGGGCCTGGCCTGAATGACGGCAGCATTCAAATCGACAGTATTCACGGCGGCACACCTCCGTATTTATATCATTGGAACACCAATGACACAACTGCTTCACTTTCAGGATTGGCTGTTGGAGACTATGATTTATCTGTAACCGATCAAAACGGATGTCTGAAAACGCTTTCATTTGAGGTCTCTCTGGTCTCCGCTGTCCGGAATCTTCCGGATCAATTGGAAGCCTATGTTTCACCGAATCCTGCAAAATACGATTTGCCTGCTGTTTTGCACCTGAGTGGATTAAGCGACCGGCCGGTTTTCATCCGCATCATTGACCCTTCGGGAAAAACGATCTGGTTTAAGCCAATTCCTTCCGGCACAACCGCCGAAATAAACACAGAATTGCCGACAAATCTTCCCGATGGAATCTATTTTATCTCCATCCATAGTGAAGAGAATAATATAATCCGGCCGTTGAAATGGATGGTAGGTAAGGATTAAAAGTCCAAGGATAAAAGTAACGCGACATGCTGAAATTTAAGCGGAACCATGCAAAAAATGGCAGGCTTTCACCCTAAATCCGCGGATTTAGTTATACTCAATGGCAATAGGTTTTGTGCATTCGCCAGCGCCCGCCCCTGGCCCCTAAAGAGGGAAATCTATCCTTAATGCACAAAACCTATTACAGCTCAGTATAGCTCCAAAGGAGTCCCTTCGGGGCAGTTCGCCAGTTGGCAGCATCCGGTTTCCAGTATCAAGCATCAAGCACCCAGCATCCCCCGTCCGCCATAGCTCCCCAAGAGCGAAGGCGGGCAGCATCAAGCATCAAGTATCCAGCATCAAGGATCCCCCGTCCGCCATAGCTCCCCAAGAGCGAAGGCGGGCAGCATCAAGCATCCAGCATCCAGCATCATATCGCCTCGGCGTGGCGCCAACTACCACCCCCCGGAAGCTCCGCCGCCACCGAAACCGCCGCCGCCGAAACCACCGAAGCCGCCGCCGCCAAAGCCGCCGAAACCACCGCCGCCGCCGCCGCTATGGCCGCCGCCGCCGGTATTCCAGCCGCCACCGGGAAAGACCACCCAGCCGCCGCCCCTGCGCGGGTAAGATCGTTGTTTGGGGTAATTGTAGCGCCCGTCCTTGTAGTATCCGCCGTCATTGTCGTCGTCTCCGCCAGGAGGGCCTTTTTTGCTGAAGGCAATGAGCAGGAAAATAACGACCATCAGCACCATGATGATCCAGACAATAGGGATGCCGCTGCCGCCCTTTTGCGGTAAATCGTTGGTGTATTCGCCTTTCCCGAGGGCCATAATGGCGTCGGTGGCCCGGTCGAGGCCCTCGTAGAATTTACCCTCCTTGAAGGCAGGGGTAAGGATCTCGCGGATGATGCGGCCGGCCATTACGTCGGGCAGGAAGCCTTCGGAGCCGTAGCCGGTGAGGATGGTCACCTTGCGTTCCTGCTTAGCGACATAGATCAGTACGCCGTTGTCCTTTTTCTCATCTCCGCCGATGCCCCATTTGCGGGCCAGTTTATGGGCGTAATCAAACACCTCCTCTCCTTCCAGGGATTCCTCGGTCACGACGGCGATCTGGGTGGAGGTCTCTTTGGCGTAATTGCTCAGTTTATCCCCCAGGCTCACCACCTGATCGCGGGTCAGCAGACCGGCATAGTCGTTGACCAGAAAATTGGTAGGCTCGGGGATCTGCTTTTGGGCAAACGCGGAAGTCAACCCAAAGATCCCCAGCAGGAACGGTAATATGACGCGGTATTTATGCATGTTAGTTGTAAGTCGTAAGTTGTAAGTCGTAAGTAGCGACGTAAGATTTTACGTCGCATAAATAAGATTTTACCTCGCACAATAAGATTTTACCTCGCATAAATAAGATTTTACCTCGCACAATAAAATTTTACGTCGCAGAAGCAAGATTTCACATTGCAGAAGCATAAGTAAAATATCATGTCGCACAAGTAAATCTCACCCCGGTTAAATGATACCCCTTCCGGGCATAAGCCGTCGATTCGCAGTCGTACGGGGACGGCCGAAAACAGGTCAGTTGCAGGGTGTCGGGTTGCGGACCGGCGTTACGAATAGGAGATGTCGTCGGGCAGTTCGTTCGGGTTTTCTTCCTCGCCGGTGACCGGGAAGTGGGCCTGCAGTTTGTCGCCGATCTTCTCGATGGCTTTCACCACGCCTTCGCAGTACTGGCCTTTTTTGAATTGGGCGACCATCAGGTTGCGTTCATCTTCCCAGAAATTATCCGGCAGGACGTCGTCGATCCCTTCGTCGCCGATGATGGCGAACTGCTTTTCCGACGGCACGATCACGATCAGCACCCCGTTATGGGCCTTGGTATCGTGCATGTTTAGCCGGTGGAAAATGCCGACGGCGTCGTCCAGGATATTGCCGCTGCTCTTCCTTTCAAGGTGAACGCGGATCTCCCCCGTCGTTCGTTTTTCAACGGCCTGAATAGCCCCGATGATCCGCTGCTCTTCTTCAGGAGAAAAGAATTTTACCATACCGGCCATGATTAAAACTCAACCTTTGGCGCATTCTGGGCGCCTTCCTGGGCTTCGAACTGCGTTTTGCGATCAAATCCGAGGATGGATGCAAACAGGCTGCCCGGGAACTTCCGGATCTTTGTATTGTACGTCGTAACGACTTCATTAAAATCGTTGCGCGCCACTTTGATGCGGTTCTCCGTGCCTTCCAATTGGACCTGCAGGTCGCGGAAATTCGCATTGGCCTTCAGTTCGGGGTAGTTTTCAGAGACGACCAGCAAGCGGCCGAGGGATGAAGACAGGCCGGCCTGCGCTTCCTGGAAAGCTTTCATCTGTTCCGGCGTGATGTTGCTGGGGTCGATATTGATGCTGGTGGCCTTTGCGCGGGCTTCGGTCACGGCCGTTAGGGTTTCCTGCTCAAAACCCGCCGCTCCTTTTACGGTGCTGACCAGGTTCGGGATCAGGTCCGCCCGGCGCTGGTATTCGCTTTGTACGTCGCTCCAGGCTTTGGACACCTGTTCATCCAGGCCGACAACACTGTTATTGAAATTGCATCCGCTGATGAACAGAATGCCTCCCAATCCAACCAGAACGGCGATAATAACGATTGATCTCATGTATGGCTTTGTTTTTTGTTTCTACAAATTTACAAATAATTGGCCGGAAAGGTTCTGATTTTTCGAGGAACGTTGGGAAATGGTCGATTGATCCAATTGTTCGATTGATTCGCCACGCCGCGGCGTGGTCGATTGATTCGATTGTTCGATTGTTCGATTGTTCGATTGTTCGATTGTTCGATTACTCGATTCTTCGATTGTTCGATTCTTCGATTCTTCGATTCTTCGATTCTTCGATTCTTCGATTCTTCGATTCTTCGATTGGCCTTGCTTTCAGTTCCTCGATTCCTCAAATCCTCAAATCCTCAAATCCCCACCTCCCAAAATCCCCAGGACCTCCTCCGCAGCGCCGAGGGGCGACCTTGTCCCTTCCAGCACTTCCTTTTCCAGCGCGGGCAGCCTTTCCCTGGCTTTCGGGTGGGTTTTGACCAGGTTGCGGAGGCCGGCATCCAGCGCGTCGTGAAACCAGAAGCGGGTCTGTTCCCTGCGGTTTTCGGCCATGAATCCGGAAGTTTGGACGGTGTCGAAGAAAGTGGTGATTACCTGCCAGATCGCCCCGATCCCGGTGTTGTTCAGGGCGGAACAGGTCAGCACCTCGGGCGTCCACCCGCTTGTTTTAGGTGGAAAAAGGTGAAGGGCATTGCGATAGGCGGCCTGCGCCTTACGCGCAAAGGTAAGTCCGTCGCCATCGGCTTTGTTGACGGCAACCAGGTCGGCCACTTCCACGATCCCGCGTTTGATGCCTTGCAGTTCATCGCCGGCGCCGGGCAGCAGCAGGAGCAGAAAGCAATCGACCATGCTTTGGACGGTGGTTTCTGACTGCCCTACGCCGACCGTTTCCACGATGATATCCGAATAACCGGCTGCTTCGCAAAGGAGGATGGTTTCGCGGGTCTTGCGGGCTACGCCGCCGAGGGTGTCGCCTGCGGGACTTGGGCGGATGAATGCGCGTTCGTCCAGCGACAAGGTTTCCATCCGGGTTTTATCCCCCAGGATGCTGCCGCCAGTGATCCGGCTGCTGGGATCGATGGTCAGGACCGCCAGGTTGCCGCCGTCTGAGAGGATGACCTTTCCCAGCGCCTCGATAAAAGTGCTTTTACCTGCGCCGGGCGCGCCGCTGATCCCGATCCGGCGTGAAGGCACGCGGTGGGGCAGGCAAAGGTCGACTACGCGGCCGGCAAGGGCCTGGTCGGCGGCCAGGGTACTCTCAATCAGGGTGATGGCCTTGCTCAGGAGCACGCGATCGCCGGCCAGTACGCCTTCCGCATAGGCTTCCGGTGAGAGGCGGCCGGTCCGTCGCCGTTGCAAGTCCGGATTGATGGGCGAAGCAGGGTCGCCGGCAGGTGGTTCGTTAGCCTTTTTACGGCTCATGTGCGCAGGTATTGCCGGTGGCTAAGGTAGTCAAAAACGCGGGATTTTGGAATTCAGAAAGATTTGCCGATTTTGCTCCCATTATGGACGGACTACAACGAAAACTCACCCTCTACGGCCTGACCATGATCGCTGTAGGGAGTTGCATCGGGGCGGGGATCTTCATTACCCCCTACAAGATCGTGCAGGCGCTCCCGCACAACGGGTACGTATTGGTAATCTGGGCGATAGGCGGCCTGATCGCGCTTACCGGTGCGCTCACCTTTGCTGAATTGGGCGCCATGTTTCCAAAGGCCGGCGGCGTATACGTTTTCCTGAAGGAAGGGTACGGCAACATGACCGGATTCCTGTACGGCTGGGTAACCCTGCTGGTGATCAATACGGGTTCACTGGCCGCATTGGCCATCATTCTGGCGGAATACCTCACCTTCTTTTTCCCGATATCCGGTGAAGGCAAGATCCTGCTGGCCATGGGCGTCATTGCCGGGTTGACGCTGATCAATATCCGGGGGGTAAGCGTGAGCCAGTGGCTGAGCAATGTGTTCACCGGGTTGAAATTGCTGGCCATCGCCGGGATCGTCGTCCTGGGGATCGTCTTTTACGACCCCGAGCGGGTGCAGTTGTCCTTTTCGCTGGCCAATAACATACCGGAACACCTGCCGAAGGCGCTGCTGCTCGCACTGATCGGCGTCCTGTGGTCATTCGGCGGCTGGCACCACGCGTCGTATATGGCCGGCGAGGCGATCAACCCGCAGCGGACGGTCCCCCGGGCCATGATGCTGGGCGCGCTGATCGTGACGGTCACGTACCTGCTGGTCAACCTGGGCTACATGCTCCTGTTGCCGATTGAGGCCATCAAGGAATCTACGCGCATTGCCGGGGATGCCGCCCAGGCGGTACTGCCCAACGGCGGACAATTGGCGGCGCTGGCCATTGCCGTTTCCGTGTTCGGCACGATCGGGATCTACACCATGTCGGCGCCCCGCATCTACTTCGCCATGGCCCGCGACGGCATATTTTTCGAGCGGCTCGCCCGGGTTCATCCCCGGTTTCATACCCCTGCAACCGCTATGATCATCCAGGCCGCCTGGGCTATTTTGTTGCTGTTGTTCTGGGGCAGCTTTGAAAATCTGATCTCTTATGTGACCTTTATGGATATCGCGTTCATGGCGCTGGCAGGTTTTGTGGTCATCCTTTACCGGCTCAGACAACCCGGGCTTGAACGCCCCTACAAGGTTTGGGGATACCCCGTCGTTCCGATCATCTTTATCGGCATTTCGGCGGCTTTTACGGTGAGCACCCTGATCCAGCAACCCGTACAGGCGTTGGGCGGACTTTTGCTGCTGGCAATCGGGATTTTTGTGTATATTGGGGTCAGAAAGGGGGATGGAGGAGGGGAGGAATTGAGGAATTGAGGAATTACCTCCTTCGCTCCTGATGAGCTACGGCGGTCGGGGGAGGAATTGAGGATTTGCCGCCTTCGTCACGCTCATGGCGTGACTACGGCCGCCGGAGGTTGGATTTGAGGAGGGCGTTGATTATGACCTAAGGGTTTATAATTATGCGGTGTGAAATTAATTTATGCGACGTAAAATCTTACGTCGTCACATCCGATTTCTATGGAGCAACTGCCGATGTTCGAAAATGAGGATGATCTCAAGCGCTACTACACCATCGGTGAGGTCGCTGAGGTATTCGGCGTTTCCAAGTCGCTGATCCGGTATTGGGAAAAGGAATTCGATTTTCTGCGCCCGCACAAGACCGGGCGGGGCGACCGGCGCTTCACCGCCCAGAACATCGAGCAGGTCCGCGTAATTTATACCCTGGTCAAGGAACAGGGATTTACCCTGGAAGGCGCCAAACGGGAATTGAAGGAACGCAAGGTGCGCGATAAGGAGCGTGCCGAGTGGATCGCGCGGCTGGAGCAGATCAGGGGGTTTTTGGTGGAATTGCGGGATCATTCGGCGGACTTATCGGCGGACTAAAGTCCGCCGAAAGCCAGCCGAAAGCCAGCCGATAGCCAGCCGAAAGCCAGCCGGCGAAAATCATTTATCATACCATGCAAAAGCATCTTTTCTGGTTGCCGATCGTTTGCCTGTTTACTGCCTGTTCCACTCCATTACCTGACGATGTCCGTTCGGCAATGGACAGCCTGCCTGATAAAATTGATTTCAACCTGCACGTCAAACCGATCCTGAGCGACCGGTGCTTTTCCTGCCACGGGCCCGATTCGAACAAACGAAAGGCCGGCTTGCGACTCGACCAGGCCGAATCCGCATACGCTGAACTGACCGAGCATCCCGGGTATTTTGCCGTCAAACCCGGCAAGACCGGCCACAGTCAGCTGGTCAGCAGGATCCTGACCGAAGACCCCGAATTGATGATGCCGCCGCCGGCATCCGATCTGGTGCTGTCATCCGCGGAAAAAGCCATCCTGATCCGCTGGATCGAACAGGGTGCGGTATACAAACCGCTTTGGTCGCTCATTCCGCCGGAAAGGCCTAAGTTGCCCGGAGTGAGCCGCAAAACCTGGCCCAAAAACGGCATCGACTATTTCATTCTCCAAAAAAACGAACTGCAAAGCAGGCAACAGGCCGAAGAGGCAGACAAGGAAACCCTTTTGCGGCGGGTCAGCCTCGACTTGACAGGCTTACCTCCGACACTGGAAGAGATCGACGCCTTTCTGGCCGACACCGATCCAAATGCCTACGAAAAAGCAGTAGACCGGTTGCTGGCCTCTCCCCATTTCGGCGAACGGATGGCTACGGACTGGATGGACCTGGCCCGGTTTGCGGACACCCACGGCTATACCGTTGATCGTTACCGGGATATGTCGCCCTGGCGGGATTGGGTGATCCGGTCCTTCAATGAAAATATGCCCTACGACCGGTTTGTGACGTGGCAACTGGCCGGCGACCTGCTGCCCGACCCCACCCGGGATCAGATCCTGGCCACCGGCTTCAACCGCAACCACCAGCAAAACATGGAAGGTGGGATCGTGGAGGAAGAGTTCAGGGTAGAATACGTGGCCGACCGGACCAATACGCTCGGCACGGCCTTTATGGGGCTCACCCTGGAATGCGCCCGGTGCCATGACCACAAATTCGACCCCGTCAGCCAAAAGGACTACTACCAGCTGTTCAGTTTTTTCAACAATGTGAAAGAAGCCGGGCAGATCAGTTGGGACGACGCCCTCCCCGCCCCTACCCTGCTGCTGACCGACGAAAAGGTTGACAGTATCGCCCGGTTTCTCGACCGGCAAATTGCAGCAGCCGAAAACCGGATCGAACAAGCGAAGAACGACCTTGAGCCGGCATTCGAAATCTGGCTGGCCAATCAGAGAACAGCCCTGAAGGCAACACCCTACCCCGCCGGATTGATCGGTCGTTTCGACCTCAATTCGCCGCAGATCGCCAATCTGCTAAACCCGCGCCAGCAGGGAGAGATGCGCCAGCAGGATGTAAATGCCTTTATCGCTCCTGTCCTGGTCCCGGGTAAATACGAAAATGGCCTGCTGATGGACGGCGACGCCTGGCTCGACCTCGGCGGCGTCGGCGCATTCGAACGGGACGCCCCATTTACGGTCGGTGTCTGGGTCAATTTGCCGGACAGCCTCCACAACGGCGTGATCTTCCATCAGGGTATCGGAGCGGCGCTGTACAATTTCCGGGGTTTCCACCTGGCGATCAAAAACGACCGGCTGGAAATGCTCATGGCGCATGTTGCCCCGTACAATGCCATCATTGAGTATGCCGAAAACCCGCCCCGCAACCAATGGATCCACCTGGCCATGACCTACGACGGCTCCAGCGCCGCCGCCGGACTGAAAGTATACCTTAACGGCGTTGAGCTCCCTACCAAAGTGGACAACGACCTGTTGTACAAAAGCATTCAATTCCACTTCGGGGGCCAACCGGAACCCGGCATCCAGATCGGCGCACGCTGGCGGGGAATCGGCATCAAGGACGCTGTGGTGGATGAGATTACCGTATTCGACCGCGAGCTGGCAGCGGCGGAAGTCTTCCAGCTTTTCGACCCCGGCGCATTACAAAACCTGCTGAACAAGCCGGCAGAACACCTTTCCGCCGAAGACAAAACCCTTTTGAAAACCTGGTATTCAGCCCATGCCGCACCGGGTCAAACCCAAATGCAAAAGGATCTGCAAAATCTGCGGCGACGCAGAAACGAGACCACCGATACGGTCAGGCAGATCATGGTCATGGCTGAAATGCCTGCGCCCCGCCAGGCCCATATCCTGGTGCGCGGCCAATACGATGTGTACGGCGACCCGGTTTCCGCCGATACGCCTGAAAGGATTTTGCCGATGCCGGCCGACCTGCCCAAAAACCGGTTGGGACTGGCGGAATGGCTGTTTCTTCCCGATCATCCGCTGACGGCGCGGGTGGCTGTGAACCGGCTCTGGCAGCAATTTTTCGGCGCCGGACTCGTGCGCACTTCGGAGGATTTCGGCAACCAGGGCGAAATGCCTTCCCACCCCGAGCTGTTGGATTGGCTGGCGGTGGAATTCCGGGAATCCGGTTGGAATGTCAAACAGATGGCCAAGCTGATCGTCCTGTCGGCCACCTACCGGCAATCCTCCAGGGCCGCTTCCCGGGCAGCCGATGAAGACCCCAAAAACAGGTTCCTGGCGCGCGGTCCATCATTGCGGCTGACAGCAGAAATGCTCCGGGATAACGCCCTGGCAGCCTCCGGATTGCTGGTGGACAAAATCGGCGGCCCCAGCGTGAGGCCTTACCAGCCGCCCGGACTGTGGAAGATCAACGGCGCGGCGTACCGGCAAGACAGCGGAGCCGATCTGTACCGGCGCAGCCTCTATACCATTTGGAAACGCACGGTACCCTACCCTACCCAGGCCACCTTTGACGCGCCGACCCGGGACCGGTGTACCGTCAGGCGGCAAAAAACCAGCACCCCGCTGCAGGCCCTGGTGCTGATGAACGACCCCGTCTATGTGGAAGCAGCCAAAGTGTTGGGCGGGACCATCTCCCGGGCTGAAACCGTGGATGCGGGCATTCAAACCGCATTCCGGAAACTTGCCGGACGGCAGCCGGCGCCTGAAGAAATGCAGGTTTTGAATGAATTGCAAAAAACCGAATACCAGAAATTTTCCGCCCATCCGGAAAAGGCGCAAGGCTGGCTTGGATCAGGAGAATCAGGGATTGATCCGGCCATTGACCCGGCTTTGCTGGCGGCCAATACCGTGGTGGCGAGTACGATATTGAACGCGGATGCGGTGATGGTGAAACGGTAGACGGGGCCCGACTCCGCCAAGGCTTCGGTGGACGGTGGACGGTGGACGGGGGACGGTGGACGGGGCCCGACTCCGCCAAGGCTTCGTCGGACGGTGGACGGTTGTTGTAGCTTCGACTTCGTTCAGCTACCCGACTGACCACTGCCCCCCTCCTTCGCTGAAGCTACGACGGGCGGAGCCTGACAACTGATCACTGTTTCACTGTTTCATGGTTGTTCGTCCGTTGCAAAGGCGGAATGGCGCCTTACTACCTGACTTACGACTTACGACTTACGACTTACGACTTACAACTTACGACTTACAACTTACGACTTACAACTTACGACTTACAACTTACGACTTACAACTTACGACTTACAACTTACAACTTACAACTTACAAATAACGACGACGATGGACAAGGATTTATTTGAAATGGGGCAACGGGTCAGCAGGCGGCATTTTCTGACCAGGACCTCCCTTGGGTTGGGGGCCATGGCATTGGGTTCGCTGGCGGGAGGCAGTTGGCTGGCGGGGCAATCGGGGGGCCTGGCAACGGGTCTTGCGCCGGAGGAAAACCTTGCCGGCATGTTTCCGAACTTCCTGCCGAAAGCCCGTCGCATCGTGTACCTGTTCATGAGCGGCGGGCCTTCGCAAATGGACCTGTTCGACTATAAGCCGGGGCTGGAGAGCATGCACGGCAAAGACCTGCCGGCATCCATCCGCAAAGGGCAGCGGCTCACCGGGATGAGCGCGGGTCAATCGGCGTTGCCGGTTGCGGCCTCCGTTTTCAAATTCCGGCAACACGGTCATTCGGGGGCCTGGGTGAGCGAGTTGATGCCTTATACGGCGGCCGCGGCTGATGATCTGTGCATTATCAGATCCATTCATACCGAAGCCATCAATCACGATCCGGCCATCACTTTTTTCCAGACCGGCAACCAGATCGCAGGCCGGCCTTCCATCGGGGCCTGGGTGAGTTACGGACTGGGCTCCCTCAACGAGAACCTGCCGACCTTTATCGTCCTGGTTTCCAAGAATGCCAGCGGGCAGCCTTTGTACGCCAGGCTATGGGGTAACGGTTTCCTGCCGACCCAACACCAGGGTGTCCAGTTTCGGCCGGACAAGGACCCGGTGTTGTTCCTCAACAACCCGGATGGATACGATGCCGCCGACCGCCGCAATATGCTGGACCACCTCAAAAAACTGAACGAATTCCAGCGCGAGGCGTACAACGACCCGGAGGTGGACAGCCGGATCGCACAATACGAGATGGCCTATCGGATGCAGGCTTCCGTTCCGGGGGTAGCCGACCTGTCGGATGAGCCCGATTGGGTGTTCGACCTGTACGGTCCGGACAGCCGCGACCCGGGCACCTATGCGGCGAATTGCCTGCTCGCAAGGCGGTTGCTTGAAAAAGACGTCCGGTTTGTGCAACTTTACCACCAGGGCTGGGATCAGCATACCCACCTCAACGGCGCCATCCGGGAACAGTGCCGGAAAACCGACCAGGCTACAGCAGCGCTTATCCAGGACCTCAAACAACGGGGCATGCTGGAAGACACCCTGGTCGTCTGGGGCGGCGAATTCGGCCGGACGACCTATTCGCAGGGCAAGCTGACGGGTGATACTTACGGACGGGATCACCACCCCAGGTGTTTTACCATGTGGATGGCCGGGGCCGGCGTAAAACCAGGAATGACTTACGGCGAGACCGACGATTTTTGTTACAATATAGTCCGGGATCCGGTTCACGTCCACGATTTCCAGGCGACGCTCATGCATTTGTTAGGGATCGACCACGAGCGGTTGACCTTCAAGTACCAGGGGCGGCGGTTCCGGCTGACGGATGTGCATGGGGAGGTGGTGAAGGGGGTGTTGGGGTGAGGGGGGTTGGTTGGTTGGTTTGTTGATTTGCCGCCTTCGCCGAGGCTACGGCCGCCGGAGGT
>WBZL01001383.1_pt1 | contig 20648 bp, 17 predicted proteins | sample 5204291 | NCBI WGS metagenome assembly WBZL01 (sample SAMN12344345, study PRJNA552823) | activated sludge metagenome | biome: Activated sludge suspended growth; feature: Nitrification reactor; material: Wastewater; isolation source: activated sludge from nitrification reactor of wastewater...
CCAGGAAGATCACCGCGAGCACGACCAGGAAGAGCGGCCGCGTGTAGCTGAGCGCCACCGCTTCGGCGAGTTCGAGATGCGCGATCGCGTAGAAGCCGCAGACCATCGAGCCGTAGCCCGCGACTGCGGGGTCGTGTAGCGCCAGGCTTGCCAAGGGCGTAGCATGCTTCACTTCCCGTCACCCGCAACAACGCCCGTGTCCGACGCATCGCCCGACGTCACGCTCCTCCTGCAGTCCGTCCAACAGGGTGAGCCTGGCGCATTCGACCAGCTCCTGCCCCTCGTGTACGACGACCTCCGGCAGGTCGCCTCGCGACACCTCCGGCACGAGCGGATGGACCACACACTGCAGCCGACGGCGCTGGTCCATGAGGCGTTCCTGCGCCTCGTCGACCAGCGCCAGGCCAACTGGCAGAATCGCGCCCACTTCTTTGCGGTCGCGGCGCAGCTCATGCGCCGCATCCTGGTCGACTACGCCCGCAAGGTCGCGACGGCCAAACGTGGGGCGGGCAAGGTCGTCGCGCTCGAGGAAGGCATGGACGTTCCCACCGACGAACCCGAGACACTGCTCGGCATCGACGAGGCGCTGACCGCCCTCGCGGCGATGGACCCCCGGGCGGCGCGCGTGGTCGAGTTGCGCTTCTACACCGGGCTCACGGTGGAGGAAGTTGCCGAGGTCATGCAGATCTCGAGCGCGACGGTGAAGCGCGAGTGGGCCTCCGCTCGCGCCTGGCTGGAGACGGAGCTGCAGCGGAACGTGGCGTGAGCCGTTGGTCTCCCGAACGATGGGCGACGATCAAGGCGCTGTTTCACGACCTGACGGCGCTCCCGGCCGCTGAGCGCGACGCCGCGCTGGATGCCCGCACGACCGACGATCCCGAGGCTCGGGACGCGGTGCGCCGCATGCTGAGTCACGCCACCCGCGACGTCTCGCGCGTCGACCGCGGCGCGCTGGGGCTCCTGCCGGGACTGCGCGCCCCGGTCACCGCCGAGGTCCCGCCCGTCGGTGCTCGCTTCGGGCCGTTTGAGGTCGTGCGTGAGGTGGGTCGCGGCGGGATGGGAATCGTGATGGAGGCGCATCGCCGCGAGGGCACCGGCGAGGCGCGCGTGGCGCTCAAGCTCCTCCCTCCAACGCGCGTCGAGGCGGTGTTCGCCCGGCGCTTCGCCTCGGAGCAGCGCCTCCTGCGCTCGCTGGACCACCCTGGCATTGCCCGCTTTGTCGATTCCGGATGGACCCCGGCCGGACGGCCGTGGTTCGCGATGGCCTTCGTGGATGGTCAGCCCCTCGATGTGTGGTGCACCCACCAGGCGGCGACGGTCCCGCGCCGGGCCAGGCTCGTGGCCGACGTGTGCGACGCCGTGCAGCACGCCCACGACCGGCAGGTGCTGCACCGCGACCTCAAGCCGTCCAACATCCTGGTGACGGGGGACGGCCAGCCCGTGTTGGTCGACTTCGGCATCGCCCGCACCCTCGACGACGATGCCCCGGGGACCCTCACCCAGGCCGGATTCCGGCCGATGTCCTTGAGCTTCGCGAGTCCCGAGCATCTCGCCGGCCACCCCCTCACCGCGACCTCCGACGCCTACAGCCTCGGCGCAGTACTCTACACACTCCTTGCTGGTCGCCCGCCGGGAGCCCCGCCGGTCCCTCCAGGCCTGGAGGGACGCGGGGAGGGGGCCACCGCTGGCGAACCGACGGCACTCGACCGCTGCACCCTCACCGCCCTGGCCCGTGATCCCGCCGCCCGATATCCCTCCGCCCGGGCCTTCGGCGCCGCGATCCGCACCGCCGTCGGGACGTGAGCGCAGCTTCCGGGTTGTCGCCGAGGATCGCACACACGACCTTGGTCGCATGATGGAGTTCACGACGTTCGATACCGCGATCGGCCGATGTGCCATCGCGTGGGCCGGCGATCACGTCACGCGCATCCTGCTTCCCGTCGGGGCGGGAGCGGCCGTGGAGGATCGGTTACGGCAGCTGGTCCCGGAGGCCATCCGTGCGGAGACACCACCCTGGATCGACGCGGTTGTTGCGCGGTTGGTCGCGCATCTCGATGGCCACCTCGATGACCTGCGGGATGTGCCCGTGGCACCGGCACGCGGGACCTTTGATCGCCGGATCTACGCGCTCACGCGCGAGATCCCGCCCGGCGCCACCCGCTCCTATGGGGAGCTCGCCGGCGCGGCCGGTGACAGTGCACTCGCGCGGGAGGTGGGGCAGGCCATGGGGCGCAACCCGACCCCGCTCATCGTCCCCTGCCATCGCGTGCTGCCGGCCGACGGCTCGATCGGCGGGTTCTCAGCGCCTGGCGGGTCGGAGACCAAGCGCAGATTGCTGGTGATCGAGCGGTCGCCGGCGGTGGCCCAGGCGGGGCTGTTCGAGTAGGGCGACGTGCTCACCAACCACCGGGATCTGGTGAGCACATCGCGGGGTCCTGGGGCGAGTGTCGCGTCAGTCCGCTCGCAGCACCTGTGCCGGTGCCACCCGGGTCGCGCGACGAGCGGGCAGGAGGGCCGCCACGAAGGCGGTGGCAAGGAGGACGCCCGCGACCGATATCATGATGACCGGGTCGCGCGGCGGAACCCGGAACAGCAGGTCGGCCAGCCTCGGGGCGACGACCACCGCCGCGAGCAGCCCGGCACCGAGCCCGACCACGATGTCGGCCATGCCCACACGCACGACGATGCCCCACAGATGGCGTGGCGCGGCACCGAGCGCCGAGCGAACGCCGAGTTCGTGCCAGCGCGTGGCCACGTCGTAGGCGACCAGGGCATACAACCCGATGGCCGCCACCAGGAGCGCAATCAGTCCAAAGAGGCCGAACATCGTGGCGCCGAGTCGCCACTGCTGCACCTCGCCGTCCATCAGGGTGGCCATGGGACGCACATCGGCGAACGGCAAGTCGGGTTGCAGGCCCTGGAGTCTCGCCCGGATCGCGGGCACGGCCCGCGACGGGTCGCCCGTGACCCGCACGAACAGGGTCCGCATGGACGCAGCCGTGAAGGTTTCCTGTTGCATGACGACCACGTATTGCGCGGCGGGCGTTTCCCGCAGGTTGTCCCGGTAGGTGTTCTCCATCACCCCGACCACGGTCGCGCAGGGCGCACTGTCCGCGCCCACCCGGATGCACCGTCCGATGGCAGATGCCCCCGGCCAGAGCATGCGAGCCATGTACTCGTTCACGACGGCGACCGGCGCTGCACCCTTGACGTCAGTCGGCTGGAAGCCGCGCCCCTGGAGGATGCGCGTCCCGACGGTCTCGAACCACGTGGTGGAAACGGCATTCACGTACCAGCCGTCGCCGATATCCGGGAGTGAGTCATACCCGGGCACAAACAGGTCCGCAGCCCAACTGGATGCAAAGGGCGCCGTGACACCGAGCGCGGCGCGTGCGACACCAGGGATCGAGCCGACCGCCTCCTCTGCGTCGTACCAGAAGCGATTGAACGTCGTGTCCGAGCTGAAGCGGTTGCTGACCTCGATGTTCGCGACCACGACCTGGTCCATGTCGTACCCGAGTCGCAGGGAGGCGACGTTCCCGAGGCTGCGAACGAAGAGCCCGGTTCCAACCAGGAGCAACGTCGAGAGGGACGCCTGCACGATCAGGAGCCCGCGCTGCAACGGGGTGCGACGTCGTCCGGCCCCCATGCTTCCGCTCTTGAGGGCGCCCGTCAGCTCCCCGCGGCTCGAGACAAGGGCTGGCAGCAGGCCGGCCGCGAGCGCGGCGAGCACTGCGGCGAGTGCGGTGAAACCTGCCACGCGCATCCCGACCGTCGGGACATCCCAGGCGTAGGCGTTGAGCAGGGTGGCTCGCATGAGGCGGGTGCCGCCCCAGGTCAGGCCCAGGGCGAGGATTCCAGCAGCGTTCGCGAGGATCAGCGCCTCGCCGACCAGGGCGCGCAACAGGCGCCAGCGGCGCACGCCGAGCGCCAGGCGAACGGCAAGTTCCCTTCGCCGGCGGTTGTAGCGCGCGAGAAAGAGGTTGGCGGTGTTCGCGCAGACGATGAGGAGGACAACGGCGGCCACGCCCAGCAGCCAGGTGGCGACCCGCGCCGGCGCCGACGCACCCGACTGCCCCAGTGCCGGCCCGGTGAGCCCCGCGCCGCGCGCGGGCACGATGGAGCCGAAGACCACCGTCGAGAGCGAATCGCCCTTCTTCGCGGCGGCATTGCTCCGCTGGTGCACCAGGGTCGCTCGTTCGTTCGCGACGGCGCGCGTCACGCCGGGCGCCAGCTGCCCAACGACACGCAGCCAGTACATGTTGCGGGTGTCTGCCCACCACCCGCCGAGGTAGTCCCTGGCCACCTGGCGGAGCGGGAGCCAGGCGTCCACGCGCCGGCCTTGTGGTCCGTGAAATCCGCGCGGGGCGACACCGAGCACCGTGTACGTGCGGTCGTCGATCCGCATCGTTCGACCCAGGATCCGCGGGTCGCTTCCGAAACGATCGGTCCACACGCCATGGGAGATGACCACCACGTTTTCCGGGTTGGCCGGATCGTCGTCCGACGCGTGGAAGAAGCGCCCCATCGCCGGCTGCGTCCCGAGCACGTCGAAGAACTCCCCCGTGGCCAGGCCGAGCGACAGGGGAGTGGCATTGAGCCCGCGATCCAGCGAACCCTCCGTCAGCCAGAAGGCCGCGGCCCTGGCCAGCACCCCGCTGCTATCCCGCAGCGTCGCGAAATCCGGATAGGAGGTACTCGTCTGCGTGAAGGTCTCGCCCCCGCGCGGCCTGGCGAAGTACACGAGCGCCATGTCGTCGCCGCCACGGACGGCGGGAGGAGGCTGCAGGAGGAGCCGGTCCACCACGCCGAACATGGTGGCGTTGGCCGCGAGCCCGACCGCCATCGTCGCGATCACGCCAAGCGAGAACAGTGGCTCGCGCGCCAGGGTGCGTACCGCGAGGCGCAGGTCGGTGAAGAAGGTGCCGACGCGTTCGTACCAGCGCTGGCGATAGACACCCGCCCTGTCTTCCGATTCCAGCGTGACGCGCACACGCTCCCGGTCGCCGAACCGACGCTCGGCCTCGGCGCGCGCGGCTGCCGGGGCATACCCGCGCGCGATGAGATCGGCGACCGCCGCGTCCATGTGAAACCGGATCTCGTCCTCGACATCACGCCGCACCGAGGCGTCGGTCGCCTCGTGCTGCACCACGCGTCGAAACCCCGGGATGCGCTCCATGGGCTAACCTCAGGCAGGTTGGAGGATCTTGCCGACGGCGATCACGTACCGCTGCCACTGCGACGCCTGGACCTGCAGGCTGCGGCGTCCCGCGGCGGTGATCGCGTACTGCTTGACGCGACGCCCGCCGTCGGTGACGCCCCAGTCGCTCGCGATCCATCCCTTGCGTTCCATGCGATGGAGCGAGGTGTAGAGCGCCCCGTCCTCGATGGCGAGGGCGTCGCCGGTGGTTTCCCGGATCCACCGGGCCACACCGTATCCGTGGTTGGGCCCCCACGTGAGTGTCTTGAGGACCAGGACGTCCAGCGTGCCCTGCAGGAGCTGCATCGGATCGGTCGGCATGCGTACCCTCAACTGTTGAGGGTACGATGTCACCGACGGGGATCGCGGTCAAGGGCGCCGCGGCACCACGGCGGGTGTCGTGGTGTGAGGGACGACACCAGGTCCCCGCGGTGGCGGGGATGGAACGGACGACACTGGGTCCCCGCTTTCGCGGGGACAGGAGGGCTACTGCGTGACGACGCGCTTGAGCCAGGTCCCGGCGGGAATCGTCGTGGTCGCGCTGTCGTACCCGTTGATCAGGGCCAGCTGCTCGATCGCGATCGACGACGGGAATTGCTGCTGGAACTGCGTGAGGGTCATCGCACTGCGCAGCTGCACCAGGCGGATCCGCGCCGGCTTGACGTTGAGCGCCTGCGGGTCGGTGAGCCGCTGGAACGACCCGATCGCCTGGCGGAAGGTGCGGTCATGCGTCCCGAACGACTGCTGGGCGGTGTACCCCAGCAGCCGGTAGGTAGTGCCATCCAGCTGGACAAACGCGACGTAGCCGGCGAGCGTCCCCTCCTGGGCCTGGGCGCTGAAGGTGGCCGTGACCGCCGGCAACCCGTTGATCGTCGTGGACGACGCCCCGCCGGACTGCAGCCCCTGCTGACCCAGGAATTGCGACATCGCCTGCTGCGGCGTTCCCGTCGCGCCGGACAGGACCACGATGGCATCCTGCGCGGCACTCACGCCAACGACCTGCTGCGCCCCGTTCTGCGTCCGCCATCCCTGCGGCCAGTCCATGCGGAACCTGAGCGTCGGGTGGAAGAAGGTCCCCTGCTGGAAGTACCCCTGCCGCGGGTCGTCCCCGAAGACCATCCCGTCGAGACGCGACAGGAAGGGATCACGATTCACCTTGAGGGGGCCCGCCGGCCGGCTCCACGCAGCGATCCGCTCCTGCGTCTTCGTCACGCGATTCCCGGGATTCGGGTGCGTCGACAACCACTCCGGCGTCCGGTCACTCCCTCCACCCGTGCGGTCCAGGGTCCGGAACATCTCCGCCATCTCCGCCGGGTCGTAGCCGCCGGCGGTCATGTACTTGAAGCCCAGTTCGTCCGCCTGCGTCTCGTCGTCCCGGCCAAACTTGAGGAACATGAGGCCCAGGGCCTGGCTCCCGAGGTTACCGAACTGCTGCAGCTCCGGACGAAGGATCATCGCCCCGATGAACAGCCCCTGCGTCAGTTGCGCCCGCGACATCTGGCTCACCGAATGCTTCGCGGTGACATGCCCGATCTCATGACCGAGTACCGAGACGAGCTGCGCCTCGGAGTTCATGTGCGCGAGGATCCCTCGCGTCACGAACAGCGGCCCCCCGGGCAGGGCAAAAGCGTTCACGACCGGGTCGTCGATCACCGTGAAGGACCACGGCAGGTTGGGGCGCTCCGAGGCCTTCGCCAGCGGGAGGCCGAGGCCGGTCACGTAGCGCTGCAGCTGCGAGTCGGGATAGACCCCCATCTCCGCCGACGCCGACTTGGCGGCCTCGAGCCCCATCGCGATCTCCTGCTGCTCGCCAATGAGCGACAACTCGCGACGACCCGTGACAGGGTTGGTGGCACAGGCGGCCAGGAGCAGGACTCCTCCGGTGCGGATGGGGCGACGAACGAGGGCGGTCAGCATAGTCGAACGGGGATCAGATGAGGAAGCTCCTATCATAGCCCCGCCATACCCTTCCCCGCACGGCCGGCGGCTCCTACGTTGGCGCTCGCTCCATCACTCGATTTCCGCATGCGCCTCCGACATCTGCTTCTCCTGGTCGCCCCGCTTGCCTGTGCCGAAAACACCCCGAAGCCGGCAGACACGGCCGTAGCGGTCTCCCCGGCGGGTGGTGCCGGCGAATGGCAGTCGCTCATCGACAGCGCCGCGACGGGTTGGCGCACGTACCGCAAGACCGCCCTGGAGGGGTGGCAGGTCGTCGACGGTGCCCTGACGCGCACCGGTCCGGGCGGGGATATCGTCTATGCGGCCCGTGAGTTTGGCGACTTCGAGCTGGAGCTGGAGTGGAAGCTCAACCCGAAGGGGAACTCGGGAGTCTTCTTCCGCGGCACGGAGTCCACCGAGTGGCTCTACGAAAACGCCCCCGAGCTGCAGGTCCTCGACAACATCGGCCATCCCGACAATTCGACGGACCTGACGGTGGCAGGCGCCAACTATGGACTGCACCCGGCGCCGCGCGAGGCGGTGAAGCCGGTGGGCGAGTGGAACACGGTGCGCATCGTGGCGAATGGAGCACATGTCGAACACTGGCTCAACGGCCAGAAGGTCGTGGACTACGAGCTCTGGAGCCCGGATTGGCAAGCGAAGGTGAAGGCCAGCAAGTTCAACCAATGGCCTTCTTATGGTCGCGCGACCACGGGCTTCATCGGGCTGCAGGACCATGGTGACTGGGTCGCGTTCCGGAACATCCGAATCCGCCCACTCTAGCGTCCGATGCCCGTCCGCACCCGCCTGTCGATCATGATGTTCCTCCAGTACTTCATCTGGGGGAGCTGGTTCGTCACCATGGGCACCTACCTCGGCCAGACGCTGGGATTCAGCGGCAGCGAGGTGGGGCTCGCGTACGGCGCGACCGCCATCGCCGCCCTGATCTCGCCGTTCTTCGTCGGCATGATCGCCGACCGGTTCTTTGCCAGCGAGAAGTTGCTGGCAGTCCTGCACCTGGTCGGAGCGGGCCTGATGTACTTCGTCGCGCAGCAGAAGTCGTTCGGGGCGTTCTACCCGGTGCTGATCGGCTACGCGCTCTGCTACATGCCAACGCTGAGCCTGACCAACTCGATCTCCTTCCACCACGTGGCCAACCCGGCGAAGGATTTCCCGCTCATCCGGGTGCTGGGCACGATCGGGTGGATTGCGGCGGGGACGCTCGTCGGCAAGGTCCTCAAGGCCGATGCCCTGGCGACGCCCATGCTCGTGGCTGCGGCCGCATCGGTGCTCCTCGGGCTCTTCAGCTTCACCCTGCCGCACACACCGCCGAAAGCCGCCGGCACGCCGTTCTCCGCTCGCGATGCCATGGGGCTCGACGCGCTCCAGCTGCTCAAGGACCGGGACTTCGCCGTCTTCACCCTCGGCTCGTTCCTCCTCTGTATTCCCCTGCAGTTCTACTACTCGTTCGCGAACCCGTTCCTCAATGAAGTGAAGGCACCGGACCCGGCCTTCATCCAGACCTTCGGCCAGTGGTCGGAGATCGGCTTCATGTTGCTGCTGCCGATGCTGCTGCCACGGCTCGGGATCAAGAAGATCATGGTGATCGGGATGGCCGCGTGGGCCCTGCGATATGTCGCGTTCGCGCGCGGCGACGCCGGCTCCGGCATGTGGCTGCTCTACCTCGGTATCCTGCTGCACGGGATCTGTTATGACTTCTTCTTCGTCTCCGGGCAGATCTACACCGACCAGAAGGCGGGCGAGAAGATCAGGGCGGCGGCGCAGGGATTCATCAACTTCGTCACGAACGGGGTTGGATACTTCATCGGCGCCTTCGCTTCGGGCGCGGTGGTGGATCGCTTTGCTCGCGCGAACGCCGAGTGCACGGACCCGGTCACACAGGGGTGCCTGGCGGTCACGCACGACTGGAATGCGATCTGGCTGCATCCCGCGTTGATGGCAGCCGTTGTCGCCGTGGTGTTCCTCGTGATGTTCAGGCCGAAGGAACGTTAGGGGGTCGCACGTCGCAAGTCGCAAGTCCACAGTTGCTTCGCATCGAAACTACCATGACCAGTCGTCGCCAGTTTGTCTCCGATGTGTCCCGGGCCACCGCGGGCGCGTACGCCTTCACGATCGTGCCGCGCCACGTGCTGGGGCGTGGCTACCGGGCGCCAAGTGACACGCTGAACGTCGCCTGTATCGGCGTCGGCGGCATGGGCTACAGCGACGTCCAGGGGATGTCGATCGAGAACATCGCCTATCTCTGCGATGTCGACGACAAGTCCGCCGAGCGGGCCTTTCTCAAGTGGCCGCGGGCGAAGCGCTACACGGACTTCCGGCAGCTGTTCGATCGCGAGTCGGCGAACTTCGACGCGGTCACCATCACCACGCCCGATCACATGCATGCTGCGGCGGCGATGATGGCCCTCAAGGCCGGCAAGCACGTGTACTGCCAGAAGCCGCTGGCCCGCACCGTGGGCGAGGTCCGCGCGCTCAAGGCGGAGTCGGCACGCCGGCCGAAGCAGGCGACGCAGATGGGGAACCAGGGCCACGCCATGGATTCCACGCGCATCCTGCGCGAGTGGATCGAGTCCGGCGTCATCGGCACGGTGCAACGCGTGGAGTTCTGGACGAATCGCCCGATCTGGCCGCAAGGCATCAACCGGCCGACGGAGATGCACAACGTCCCGCCAACGCTGGACTGGAACCTCTGGTTGGGCGCCGCCGCCGATCGCCCCTATCACCCGAGTTACGCACCCTTCAACTGGCGTGGATGGTGGGACTTCGGCACCGGGGCGATGGGCGACATGGCCTGCCACATCATGGATGCGTCGTTCTGGATCCTCGACCTCAAGTTCCCGACGCGCGTGATACCCGAGTCAACGCCGCTGTTCAGTGAGACGGCGCCGAAGGGCTCCCGCATCACCTATGAATTCCCTGCCCGCGGGAACCGCCCCGCCGTAACCCTGGTCTGGCGCGATGGGTCGATCTTCCCGCCGCGCCCCGATGACTGGGGGCTCGATCGCGCCTGGCCGCACGACCCCGAAGGGGGCCAGCTCTGGATTGGCACGAAGGGAAGCCTGGTCGCGGGCACGTACGGCGGCGATCCGCAGATCAGCGATCCGGTCAAGAACGCCGAGTTGATGTCGAAGCCGCTCCCGGTGAAGTACCCTCGCACCGAGGGGGTCTACAAGGAGTGGATCGCCGCCATCAAGGCCGGCACGCAGCCCGGGTCGAACTTCGTGGGCCACGCCGGCCCCCTCACCGAGATGATTGCGCTGGGCAACCTCGCGGTCCGTTCCGGCCGCACCATCGAGCTGGATCCGGAGAGCGGGGTGCTCAAGACGCCGGGCATCCCGACCGAATGGGTCACACCGACGTATCGCGCGGGGTGGTCATTGTAAGGGCACCTCACGGGGATCCGCAGCGTTAGCTTCGGACCATGCAGCTTCGTGATGCCGTCGGCCTTGCCCTCACCCAGCTCCGCGTCCAGAAACTGAAGAGTTTCTTCACGCTGCTCGGTGTCACCATCGGCGTCATGTTCCTCATCGCCGTGGTATCCATCGTCGAGGGGATGGGGCGGTACGTCGAGGAGGACTTCGCCGGGCGGCTCCTGGGCGCCAACACGTTCACCGTGCGGCGGTTCGACAATGTCGGCCCGGGGGGCCAGCGCGGGCGCGATGCGCGCGAGGCCGCGCGTCGCCCGCTGCTTCGCATGACCGACGTCGACGCGGTCCGCGGTGTCCTCCCGACCGCCATGAAGTCGACGGTCACGAGCGAGACGTTCAAGTACGCCTCCGCGCCGGGCGCGCGCCCGCGGCAGGTCCAGGCGGTCGCCGCCGACGCCGAATACTTCGCGATCAAGAACTACGTCATCGAGACCGGGCGCCCCTTCAATGAACAGGAAGAGCGCGCCGGCACCCCGGTCATCGTCATCGGAAAGGAAGTCGCCAATCACTTCTTCCCCGGACTCACCGCCGAAGGGCGTATCCTCAAGGTCCAGGGAGTTCCCTTCACCGTCATCGGCGTCGTGGAGGAACAGGGCTCCGTGTTCGGCTTTTCGCTCGATCGCCTCGCCGTCGCGCCGCACACCTCGCCCATGGGGCGCATCATCCGCCCCGAACGCGATGTCAGCTCGCTCATCGTGCAGGTCGCGCGACAGGAAGACATCCCGGAAGGCGTCGAGCTGGCGCGCTCGGCGCTGCGGTCGCTCCGGGGACTTCGCGCCTCCGAGCCGGACAACTTCGGTCTCGTCACCCAGGACGCCGCCTTCGGCTTCCTCGCGGAACTCAAGGGACGGCTGGTCCTGTTCGGCACCGCACTCCCGGCCATCAGCCTGATCGTCGGGGCGATGGTGATTATGAACATCATGCTGGTCGCGGTGGCAGAACGCACGCGTGAGATCGGCGTGCGCAAGGCGTTGGGCGCCCGCCGCGGCGACATCCTCCGGCAATTCCTGGTGGAGGCGACGACCCTCAGCGTCCTGGGCGCCGCAGTCGGTATTGCGCTCGGTGTCGGGCTCGCCATGCTGATCTCGCGCCTGACGCCGTTGCCGGCGGCGGTGGCCCCGTGGTCGGTGGCGGCAGCGCTGATCACGGGCGGGTGTGTCGGGATCGCGGCCGGGGTGTATCCCGCCAATCGCGCGGCACGCCTCGACCCCATCGCCGCGCTGCGGTCGGAGTAGCCCGATGCGCGGACTCCTGCTGATCATCGAAGGGGTGGTGATGGCCTTCGACGCGATCCGCTCCAACAAGGTGCGCGCCGCGCTGACCATCGCGGGCGTCGCGATCGGCGTCTTTGTCGTGGTCGCGATGGGCGCCGTGGTGAACGGGATCCAGCAGTCGTTCCGGCAGGACCTCGAGTCGATTGGCGCCACCACGTTCTTCGTACGCCGCCGGAACCCCGGCATCAGCGGATGCGATGGCACCGATGAGAAGTGTCCCGATCGGCGCAATCCGCCGATCTCGTTCGAGGAATGGGACCTGGTGCAGCGAACCCCCGGGGTGCAGGATGTCGTTGGAGTCCTCGGCGGCGGGGCGAACTTCGCCTACCGGACCAATCGCGCCGACAACGTCGGCTACGATGCCTACTCCGTGGATTGGCCCCTCGTCGACCCGTCCGACATCTCGCCCGGGCGCAACTTCACGCGATCGGAGTACGACGCCGGGCAGCCGGTGGTGCTGGTGAATGACACCCTGCGGGCACAGCTCTTTGGCGACTCGGACCCCATCGGCAAGCAGGTCGAGCTGAACGGCCAACCCTTCACCGTGATCGGCGTCTACCAGCCAAAGGCCGGTTTCCTCAAGACCATGGAAGGGAAGGGGCCGGACACGCCGCGAGCCATCCTGCCCCTGCAAAGCGCGGTCAGGCGCCTCGATGTGTTCCGGCGGGACCTTACGCTGCTGGTTCGCCCCACACCGACGATCTCGCAGGGTGAGGTCATGGACCAGATCACCGCGGCGCTGCGATCACGACGGGGACTCAAGCCCGGCGTGGACAACACGTTCTACCTCATCGGCCAGGATCGATTGCTGGACACCTTCAACCAGCTTTTCGGCGCCATCTTCGCCGTGGGCCTCGCCTTGTCCGGCGTTGCGTTGCTCGTCGGCGGGGTCGGGGTCGTCGCCATCATGACGATCTCGGTGACCGAACGCACGCGCGAGATCGGGGTGCGCAAGGCACTCGGCGCCACCGCGGGCATCATCCGGTGGCAGTTCCTGGTCGAGGCGGCGACGCTGACGAGTATCGGTGCGCTGATGGGACTCGCGGTTGGGGCGACCCTCGCCTGGGTAATCCGATCCAGTACGCCAATCCCCGCATCGCTCCCGACCAGCATCGTGGTGACCGCCCTGCTCGCGAGTGCGGTCACCGGGGTCGCATTCGGGATGGTGCCCGCGCTCCGCGCCTCGAGACTCGACCCCGTCGACGCCCTCCGGTACGAGTAACACGGAACGCAAACGGCGCCCCGCGAAGGGCGCCGTGCCTTGGGGAAGGTGGCCGCCGCGCTCGTCCTACAACGTGGTCTTGAAGAACGTGAACACGGTCTTCAGGGTCGACGTGGTCGTCCAGGCCGGGCCTCCGTGCGTCGCAGTCGGGAGGATCTGGATCGTCGCCGATCCCGGCATCGCCGCATTGAGCCGGTTGGCCAGCAGCTGACCCTGCTGATAGGGCACCGAGCAGTCCAGCTTGCCGTGCATGATCAGGAATTTCGCATCGCCCGCGTTCGCGTAGGTGCGGGGACTGGCGGCCTGCACCAGGTTGGGAACCTTGACGATGGAGGCGCCGAGCAACTTCGAATCGGGGGAAGTCGGCGAGCTGTGGCCGGTGCCGCCGAAGAGCGGGCAACCGTTGAGGGCCAGCTGGGAATCCATCGACAGGAAGTAGACCGGACCGTAGAAGTCGACGACCGCCTTGACCCTTTCAGACATCGTCGGATTGCCGAGGCTCCGGTCGGTCAGGCTCGCGACGCCGTCGCTCGTGCCGAGCATCGCCACGAGGTGGCCTCCAGCAGAGGGCCCCCAGGCGCCGATACGATTCGGGTCGAATCCATACGTGGCGGCCCTGGCCCTCACCCAGCGCACTGCAGCCTTGACATCATGGATCTGCGCCGGCCACTTGGCTTCGCCCGAGAGCCGATAGTTCACCGACACGACCGCGATACCCTGCGCAAGCAGCCCGAGCGGCGGGCTGGACCGCGCCAGCGTCTTGTCACCCGAGAACCAGGCTCCGCCGTGCACCCAGATCACGACCGGATAGGGCTTTTTGCCCGCCGTCGGCAGGTGAACGTCGAGCTTCTGCGCCGCCGATCGCGTCGCATAGGGAATGTTCAGGGTCGCTGCCGGCCCGACAGACACGTCCAGCGCCGGCGTCGGAACGTCGATCGGGGCAACGGCGCGCGCCGTCGGATCAGCACACGCCACTCCCACCACCGCCACCACCGCTACCAAGGGGGAGAGTCCGCTTCGCATCGTAACTTCGCGTTCATGAGGAGTATTCTGCGTCGAAGTGGCGCAGACGCGCGAAACTACTTCTCGTAGCCGGATCCTGATGTGACGACGTTCACACTCGACGCGACGGAATTCATCGCGCGCGTCACGAATTGATCTCGCGGCGCGTCACGTCCCGCCGAGGCCCCGATGTCGGCTGGGGTCGTTAGCGCGCGCCGCTCGCGGGGAGCGCCTCGCGAATCGGTGCGCCGGCGCGGGGGAAGTCGCGGACAAAGTCGCGGCCAAGGAGCGCCGCCACGGTCGCCGCCACCTGGCTTTGCGTTACACGACCACTGGTCACGACGCCGCGGGCGGGGGTGTCGGGGCCCAGCACGGCCATCCAGATGTGCTCGGCACCACCGACGTCCTGTCCATGGTCGCGCCATGCCGTCGATCCATCGCCCCGCCCGTGATCGGTCGTAATGACCAGTGTGGTGGATCCGCGATACTCGGGCATGCGCTGCAGGGTCGCCCAGAGATCGGCGATGTACCCGTCGACGCGATGCGCGGACTGGAGCACGCGATCGTAGTGCCCGTCGTGCGCCCACTCGTCCGTCTCGCCGTAGCCGAGAAAGAGGAGGCGCGGCTTCTTCGTCTTGAGGTATTCCATCGCGGCGGCGTGCATGTGGGAGTCCATCGCGTTGTTCTCCCAGAGACGCGTCGTGGTCCGGTATAACGTGTTGATCGCGGCCTTGCGGGGCTCACCGGCCTCGGCTCCCGTGAACGGAGGGTCCCATCCGTCAATGACGTCCATTCCGGCGCGATCACGGTTGAAGATCCGGCGAAAGGCATCCCAGGTGGCAATGGCAGCGACACGCCCCTTGAAGGGTGCCTCGCGGTTGAGCCACTCGAAGACGGTCACGTTGGGGTTCGGGGGGTAGTCGTTCGAGTCAATGCGGGGATCGAAGGCGCCGGTGAGGATCTCGTTGTACCCCGGATACGAGAACTTCATGGTGTTGGTGATCGACGCATCGTACCCAACATCGCGATTGCCGAGGAGCACGCCCTCGCGGGCGATCGTGGTCCAGAAGAACGGGAGCAATGCGGCGCGACGCTCGGCTGCGTCCTCCCGCCAGAACTGCTTGCGCGTGAGGGCCGTGTCGCGCACACCGCCTGGCTGCCGCGAGATCAGTGCCTTCTCGGCGCCCCGGAACACCTCCTGCCAGCGCAAGCCGTCGGTCACGATCAGGACGACGTTCTTCGTCTTGAGCTGGGCCCCGACGACGAGCGGCGCCAGACAGGTGAGGAGCAGCAGCAGGCGCATCATGCGTCGGAGGCTGAGGTCATGCGAGATCCGATCAGGACCGTGGCGGACAGCGCCCGCGCAGCTTCATTCGCACGGATGATCGTCGTGTCACGGAACGACTTCAGTTGCGTCCCACCCAGCGCACGCGATAAATCCGCCCGGCCTTGTCGTCAGTCACGATGAGTGAGCCATCACGCGCGACCACGAGGCCGGTCGGGCGATACTGCATCTCCGCGGGGCCGCCGCGGAAGCCGTCGGCGAAAACGCTCCATGTCCCGGTCGGGGCGCCGTTCGCAAAAGGCTGGAAGACGACGTTGAAGCCGGCCTGTGGCGCCGGCGCGCGGTTCCAGGAGCCGTGGAAGGCAATGAAGGCCCCGTTGCGCCAGGGTGCGGGAAAGGCATTCCCGGTGTAGAAGGCCAGCCCGTTCGGGGCCCAGTGACCAGGGTATGCCGCCATCGGCTGGCCCACGCGGGCGCACCGATCCTGCCGGACGCCGTCGCCACCATACTCGGGCGCGAGCACCTTCTTCTTCACGTCGATGTCGTAGTAGCAATACGGCCAGCCGAAGTCCGCCCCTCGATCGATGCGAAACAGCTCCTCCGCGGGATTCTCGGCGCTCTTCTCCGCGGTATAGATCGGGTGCACCTTCCCCCAGTTGCCATTGAGCAGGTCGCGCCCGTGCTGGATGGCCCAGACGGTTCGCCCGGTGGGGTCCATCGTGATCCCCATCAGGTTGCGAAGCCCGGTGGCGTAGCGCTCGCCGTCCGCTTGCGATTGACGCCCCTTTCGCGTGTCGAAACGCCAGACCCCGCCGGCATTCGCCAGGAAGGGACAGGGATCCTGCCCCTTCTGCGCCGCCCCCTGCCGCTGGGGTTCGCAAGCATTCGACGGCGCACCGATGTTGACGTACAGGAAGCCGTCGGCGCCAATAGCGAAGGTCTTCGCTGCATGATGCCCGCGTTCGGAGAGGAGGCCCGACACGACCGTGTCCGGTGGTCCGGCCGGCTCCAGGGCGTTGCCGGCGAGCCTCCAGCGGAGGATGGCGCTGTCGGTGCCGAAGTAGAGATACCCCTCGTGATAGCGCACCTCGCTGCCGCCGCCGATCCCGAAGCGCCGCGAAGTCTCCGCCACGCCATCACCATCGCCGTCACGCAGGGCAAGCACCCCCCCGCGCGCGGTGCGCGAGTTCGCGATGGCGACAAAGAGGTCGCCGTTTGGCGCGACGGTCGCGTGGCGGGCGGGACCGACGGAGTCGGCCACCAGCTGCACACAGAAACCGGCAGGCACGGTGATGCCGAGGTTGTTGGCGGCGCACTGCGCGCGGGTGCCTTGCGCGGCCGCAGTGGCGGTGAGCGCCGCGAGGGACAAGCAGGCTCGGGGCCAGGAGCGAATCAACATCTCGGGGTGGTGTGGGAAGACGGGAAAGATGGGCCCCGGCCTGCGCCGGGGCGACGTGCGGGGGCCGGCCTGCGCCGGGGCGACGGTCGGTACTGGCGTCCTACCAGATCCCCACCCAACCCTTCACCGAGGCGATCAGCCTGGCGGGGTCGTAGCCGATGCCCTGCTTCATCACCAGCTCCATATTGCGCAGGTCCGCGATCCGCGTGGCCGGGTCGCCGTTCACCAGGACGAGATCGGCCTGCTTGCCCACGGCCAGCGACCCGGTCCGGTCGGCAATGCCGAGGTAGGTCGCGCCGTTGAGGGTAGCAATGCGGATGGCCTCGACGGGGGTGAAGCCCGACTCCACCAGCAACTCCACGGCACGCTGGTTGGAATACCCCGGAATCACCCCACCTCCGCCGGTGGGGTCCGTGCCGGCGACAAGCATTCCTCCCGCACGCGCAAAGGCACGCTCGAAGGCCATCGCCCGGGGGAACAGCGTCACGTACGGTGAGCGGCTGTTGGACGCCGTCTGGGCATGTATCCGTTCGAAGCTCTCCTTGAACTGCGGCGCGAGCACCTCGAGGCCCGGCGGCATCGGCCGTCCCGGCGTGAACGTCTCGAAGACGGTGAGCGTGCTCGTCAGCGCGACCTTCCGTGCCACCAAATGCGCGATGAGGGCCTGGCCCGCGGGGGATGCTGGATCGGTGGTGTTCACCGACTGCTGCCCTCGCCCCTGCCCCGGGCATTCATCCGGCTTCTTGTCGGCCACGAAGTCCGTGGCGGCGAGGAATCCATGCTCGAGGTTGTCGATCCCGAGATCCGCGGCCTCGCGATACGTCACCGAGCAGAGGTGCCCCGTCACCTTGATGCCGCGGGCGTGCGCCGCATCGATCCCCGCCTTGAGCACCTCGCGCGAGATCTGCATGTACGCCTTGAACGACGTGGCGCCCTGGTCGATCCAGAAGTCCACGAATCGCTTCGCCTCGGCCGGCGTCCGCAGTACCTGCATCTGCGCGAAGTTGTTGGGGCCGTTGAGGTACGGGGCCGTCGCGTCGATCCAGGGCCCCGCCTTGTCCCCACGATTCACCGCCTTCGCCATGTTCAGCTCACTGAAGCCGTTCATGTTGCCACCGGTCCGCATCGCAGTCACACCCCCAGCCAGGTAGAGGCGCGTAAACGACTCCGTGTAGTTGCCGTACGTCCCGCCCCCCGCCGGGTAGTACAGGTGTTCATGCACCATGACGAGCCCGGGCATCACGGTCTTGCCCGTGCCATCCACGGCGAGCGCCCCCGCGGGGACCGTCACCTGCCCGACCGGTCCGATCGCCGCGATGCGCCCATCGCGCACCAGCACGACCTGACCCTCGCGTGCGGGGGCGCCGGTGCCATCGATCACCCGTGTATTCGTAAACGCCACCACCGCAGTGTCCATCTTCACGTACACGCGCGCCCCGGCCGACAGGGGGGGTCGTTGCGCGACGAGTGGCATGGCCATCGTCGCGAGCAGCACTGCAGATCGTCGGAGCACTCTCAACCTCCCGGGTATCGCGTGTGACGTAGGTGACGCCCGCGCCCCTCGAGGCGCGTGGTGTGCCTCTCGCGTGTCCTACCGTGCGGGCTTCCAGGTCCCGCGGGCCACGGCGGGGACAAACTTGTCGATCCCGCGCGGAGGATACGCGACCGTCTTCCCCTGTTCCGCACTCTGGTACGCAGCCATCAGGGTCGTCACGACATTCACGCCGTCCTGGAAGGTGAGGCGTGGTGCCTCCTTTCCCTGGAAAACGCGCACGAAGTGGCGATCCTCGTTGGTATAACCGTAGGCAAGGAATTCCTCGGGCACGACGGGCATCACCCCCTGCTCCGCGTTCTGCTTCTCCACGAGGTCCTCGCCGGCACGCCCCTTCACCTCACGCGAGAAGAAGAGCTGCAGGCCGCTGTCCAGCGAGTTCCACTTCATCGAATACTCCGGGCCGAGCAGCTCCGCCGAAAGACGCAATCCGGCCCCGACGAAGCTCCAGGACGTCGTGGCCTCGCCGATCACGCGGTGCCCGTCCGACGTTTCGAACTCGATCATGACACTCGCAAAGTCCTCGGACGGCGCCTTCGCATAGTCGGCCTGCATCTCCTTCTTCAGCTTCGCGACGTAGGCCGGGCGCGACCACTTGAGCGAGGCGATGTGCCCGGTCACGGCCACCGGCTTCACGCTGGACAGGGGTTCGCCGGGCTTCGTGAGCAGGTGCTGCACCACCAGCGCCGAGTGGCACATCATGTCGTTGAGGACCCCGCCACCCTGCAAGGTCCCCTGCCAGAACCAGGGGGCATGCGGCCCGCTGTGTTCCTCAGCAGCACGCGCGAGGTAGGGCCGGCCGGTGGTGGCCGCGCCCCGTGCCCAGATGAGCGCCTTCCCCGCCTCGACGTGCGGGGAGAACAACTGGTTCTCCAGGTATCCGGTCGTGAGCCCCACCGACGCCACGAGCTTCGCGACCTGCTTCGCCTCCGCGACGTTGCGGGCCAGCGGCTTCTCGCACGCCAGCCCCTTGAGCTCGCCCCGGCCACGCCGGATCGTGTCGACGATCTCCTCGACGTTCTCGATGCGCGCCTGGTTGGGACCGCACAGCCAGATCGCATCGACGGCGGGATCCTCCACCATCGCTGCGATGCTCTTGTAGGCCTTCGCCGCACCCACATCGAGCGAACGGGCCAGCTGCGCCGCTGACGCCGCGTTCTTCGCGTTGGGACTCCAGACCCCGCGGACATCGGCGTCTCGCACGCCGCGCCAGGCCTGGATGTGGAAGCGCGTATTGAAGCCGGAACCTACGAAGGCAACGCCAAGGGGTCGGGACATGTCGGAAGTCGGGAATCAGGGTCTCCACGCACCCGGGTCCGGGCGCCAGTCACATCAAAGTGGCATCGCCTCCCCTCAACCGGGAGGCGCCGCCTGCACCGTGCGAGGGCGCCACATCCCCCAGATCGAGATCGGGCCCAGCGGGCGTACTGCTGCCACCGTGAACCCCCGGCCTTCGTAGAAAGCCACGTTGCGCGGGTTCTCCGTGTCGAGCCAGACCCCTTCGGAGTTCGGCTCGCCGTCGACCAGCGCCGCGACCTCGGACAGCAGCAGCCGACCGATCCCCTGGCCCTGCGCCTCAGGCGCCACGCCAAGCACACCCAGGTAGTGATGCGGCCCCTGGGGCGCGCCGACCGTCCACGCCTCCTCGTACCGCGCATACCGCAGTCGAGCCGGCTCGCCGATGGCTTCTTCGAATTGCTCCGTCGCCCGCCGCAGACCGCGCAGTTCGTCGTCCCCCGACGCGCGCGCCAGCGATGGCAAGGTCGACGGCAGGCTGACATACGCGACGCCTTGCAGCCTGCCGTCTCGAGAACGGGCGCCAAGCACGGGCCAACCTCGGGCGCTTCGCGTCTCGAACGCGAGGTCCATCAGTCGCGCGATCCCTCCCTCCACCCCAACCGGCGCTTCCGCGAACAGGAAGTGCATCAGCGGATCGTTCGCGAACGCGCGCACCAGCATCCGGGCGGCCTCTGGACGGTCGGTCGATTCGAGCGACGTTACCGTCGTCATGCCCGCCACGGCTGCCGGTCGAGGAGACGGCCGCGCCCTTCGACTCCGAGGACCTCGAATTCGCGGGCGATCACTTCGCCGCGCGAGATCGTCATGACCGGCCAGCCCCGGAACGTGCGTCCTTCCCACGGGGAGTAGTCCATCGCGTCGTGCAACATGGTGTGTCGCAGCGTGACCTCGCGATCCGGATCCCACAGCGCGAGGTCGGCGTCCATGCCCACGGCCAGGGTTCCCTTTCGCGACGCCAGTCCGTACACCCGCGCGGGCTCGCTCGACGTCAGCTGCACAAAGCGCTCGAGGGAAACGCGTCCCTGCTG
>WBZL01001949.1_pt1 | contig 20631 bp, 15 predicted proteins | sample 5204291 | NCBI WGS metagenome assembly WBZL01 (sample SAMN12344345, study PRJNA552823) | activated sludge metagenome | biome: Activated sludge suspended growth; feature: Nitrification reactor; material: Wastewater; isolation source: activated sludge from nitrification reactor of wastewater...
GACCTGCTGATGACCAATTTCCACCTGCCGCGCTCGACCCTGTTCATGCTGGTCGCAGCCTTCTCCGGGCTCGACACCATGCAGCGCGCCTATGCGCATGCGATTGCGTCCGGCTATCGGTTCTATTCCTACGGGGACGCCTGTTTGCTACACCCCGCCGCCGGTCATTCCGGGACGGCTGAAGGCCGGACCCGGAATCCATAACCCCGGTCCGAGTGTATGGATTCCGGGTTCGCCGCTTACGCGGCGCCCCGGAATGACGGTAAGAGAGGCCATGCCTGAATTCTCCTTTCATCTGTTCGCGACCGATGGCACCGCGCGCGGTGCGGCGATCGGGGAAGGGCTCGCCTATCTCATCGATGCACGCAACAACGACGCGGGCCGCTCCGCCCTGCGCCTGGCGGGGAGCGTGGTCCTCGCGACCACCGGCTTCGTGGCGGGTCGACCGCTGTCAGACGGAGAGGCGCACGGCGCAACGTGGGGCTCGACGTACGCTGGAGCGGTGAGCGCAGGTGTGATCGGGCTCGCCGGAGGCTGGAGCAGTGGGGGGAACAAGGGGGAGGTCGCCGCGACCGTCGGGGCGGCGCTCCTCGGATACCCGTTCGGGCTGCACTGGGTGCGGCGCTCGCGGTACGCGATCACCTCTGGTGACGTGAGTGCCATCCGGACGGCGGCGCTACTCGGGACCGCAGCGGCGGCCACGGCGCTGGACAGCGATGCGAACGATCGGTTGGTCGCGGGGCTGCTGACGTCGGGATTCGTGCTCGGTTCCGGGGTGGGCGCCGCGGCCGTCGCCCGCAAGTTCGACCTGACGGAGTCCCAGGCGAACCAGGTCAATCTCGGCACGATTGCCGGAGGGCTCACCGGGTTGGTGCTTCCAACGCTGGCGCAGGCCCGAGACGGCCGCGCGTTCTTCCTGGCCGGGGCGATCGGTGGTGCGATCGGCATGGCGGTGACGCTCAACATGGTGGACCCCCGGCCCGGGGCTGGCCGACGTGTCTCGACGTCGCGTCGCGTCCGGTTCACGCCGCTGGGCGTCCTTGGACTCGCGGGAGGCCGGCCTGCCGGCGACCCCGGGCTGCGTCGGGCGACCGTCTTTCGCGTGTCGTTCTAGGCGATGGCAGACGAGGCGCCGACGCCATTCACGCCGCGCGAGGAACAAGCGGTGCGCGACCAGATGGACACCGGGCGCGCCGTGTGCCCGCGGTGCCAGCTTCCGATGCGTGAGCGCGCCATTGGCGGGGGATCCTTCGGGCTCGGCTACGCCCGCCGACGCACCTGGTTGCTGTGTCCGGGATGCCGCAACAGCGTGATCTTCGATCGATCGCGCGGGACGCGCACCTGACCGTCGTAACGGCTAGATTGGGGTCGTACCCCACCGACCCCTCGTGACCTTCTTCGACCGACTGCGGGAGAGCTTCGCCCAGCTGGGGGACATCGTCCCCGCCCTGGTGGGCGCCCTGGTCATCCTCTTTGCCGGCTACCTGCTGGCCAAGCTCGTGGAGCGTGGCAGCGAGCGGCTCCTGCGTCGCGTCCGGCTGAACAGCCTCCTCGCGCGCGGCGGGGTGATGGAAGCCGTCGAGCGATCGGGCTCGCATTTCAACCCGACCCGGGTCGTCGGCAAGCTCCTCTTCTGGTTCGTGATGTTCGCGGTCATCATGGTGGCCGCCAACGCGTTAGGCATGGAGTCGCTGGCGGAGGTGTTCGCCGAGCTCGTCGGGTACATCCCGAGCCTGATGTCGGCCATCGTGATCCTGATCGTCGGGATCGTGCTCGGGCGCTTCACCGGCGGGCTGATCATGGCCTCGGCGGGGGCGGTGCAGGGGGGACCGACGCTTGCGCGCGTCGGGCGCTGGGGGGTGGTCGTGCTCGCGATCTTCATGGCCCTGCAAGAGCTGGGGATCGCCACCGACATCGTGACGACGGCCTTCGCCATCCTGTTCGGCGCGATTGCCCTCGCGCTGGCGCTCGCCTTCGGGCTGGGCAACCGCGAACTCGCCGGCGAAGTGACCCGGGAGTGGTACATGCGCTATCGTGCGGAGCGCGACGCCATCGAGCGCGAGACGGCCGAGCGCGAGCAGGAAGAAGAGGCGGCGCTCGATGCGGAGGACGTCGCGGACGACGCCGAGGCGCAGCAGCGCGCCGCGGCGGCGCCGTCGAATCCTGATCTTGTCCCCTGACCTTTCCTTTCCATCCCATGGCCACCATCGCCCCCGCTGACCTGTCCCTTGAAGAACTCTGGATGCCCTTCACGGCGAACAAGGCTTTCAAGCGGGCGCCGCGGCTCCTGGCCAAGGCGCACGGGATGTACTACACGGACGTCGACGGCAACGAGATCCTCGACGGCACGGCCGGGCTCTGGTGCGTGAACGCGGGACACTGCCGCGAACCGATCGTGACGGCAGTGCAGAAGGCGGCGGCGACGCTGGACTACGCGCCGGGCTTCAATCTCGGTCACCCGCTGCAGTTTCAGCTCGCGTCGCGCCTGGCCATGATCACGCCGGGAGACATGGACCATGTCTTCTTCGGCAACTCCGGCTCCGAGGCGGTGGACACCGCGCTCAAGATCGCGATCGCCTATCACCTCTCGCGGGGTGAGCCGCAACGGAAGCGCTTCGTGGGTCGCATCCGGGGATACCACGGCGTGGGCTTCGGCGGGATCTCGGTGGGTGGCCTCGAGAACAACCGCAAGGCGTTCGCCTCGCACCTGATGCCGCACACGGATGCGCACCTTCCGCAGACCCATGGCATCGCCGAGAACTTCTTCACGCGCGGGCAGCCCCAGCACGGGGCGCACCTCGCCGACGCGCTCGAGGAGATCGTGGCGACCCATGGCGGCGACTCCATCGCCGCGGTGATCGTGGAACCGGTGGCGGGATCCGCCGGCGTCCTCGTGCCCCCAAAGGGGTACCTGAAGAAGTTGCGCGAGATCTGCACGGCGCACGGGATCCTGCTCATCTTCGACGAAGTGATCACCGGATTCGGTCGGCTCGGGTCTGCCTTCGGGAGCACCTACTTTGGCGTGACGCCGGACATGATGACGGTGGCCAAGGGGATCACCAACGCCGCCGTCCCGATGGGCGCGGTGTGCGTGCGGAACACCATCTACGAGAGCGTCGTCAACGCGACCGAGAGCGGGATCGAGTTCTTCCACGGCTACACGTACTCGGGGCATCCCCTGGCCTGTGCTGCCGGCCTTGCGACGCTCGACCTGTACCGGGATGAGGGGTTGTTCGAGCGGGCCGCGGAGCTCGCACCGTACTGGGAATCGGCGGTGCACTCCCTCAAGGGCGAGCCGCATGTCATCGACATCCGCAACCTGGGGTTGGTGGCCGGGATCGAGCTGGCGCCGCGCGAGGGCAAGGTCGGTGCGCGGGCCATGGACATCCACGTGGACTGCTTCAGGCACGGCCTGCTGATTCGCGTGACCGGGGACATCATCGCGCTGTCACCGCCGCTCATCATCGAGAAGCCGCAGATCGACCGGATCGTGGACGGGATTCGCGACGCGATCCGTCGCGCCACGTAGGCCGCGGTCTTTCGGCCACACGGTCGCGGTCGCTACCAAGCCGCGACCGTGCGGTCCCGGGCCGCTGCGATGCCTTGCGCGGCACGGACTTCGCGACAGGTTGTGTCAGCGCCTGCCCCCCTGCCGCCGACCGCCGATGCGATTCGCCCTCCTGCTCGTCCTCGTCCCGCTCATTGCGCAGACCCAGAGGCCGCGCGAGCACGACCTCAAGCTGCCGATCGGCGGCACGCCCGGGCGACTGAATGCGATCACTGATGTCGCGGGCGTCGAGGTTGGTCACACCACGCTGATCTCCGGCAGTGGACGGCTCGTCGTCGGCAAGGGACCGGTGCGCACGGGTGTGACGGTGGTGCATCCCCGCGGCAAGTCGAGCGCGGATCCGGTTTTTGGGGCCTGGTTCACGCTGAATGGCAACGGCGAGATGACGGGGACGACGTGGCTGCAGGAGGGCGGGATCCTCGAGGGGCCGATCGGGATCACGAACACGCATTCGGTCGGGATCGTGCGCGACGCGATCCTGATGTGGCAGGTGGGGAAGCCGGGGCTGCAACCCTGGGGATTGCCGGTCGTGGCCGAGACCTACGATGGCGGCCTCAATGATATCAATGGATTCCATGTCACCGTGGAGCACACGAAGGCGGCGCTCGACGGCGCCACCGGTGGCCCCGTCCTGGAGGGTGCGGTGGGGGGTGGGACGGGGATGCGCTGCCATGGCTTCAAGGGAGGGATCGGGACGGCGTCGCGCGTCCTTCCCGCGAACCAGGGCGGGTACACGGTGGGCGTGCTCGTGCAGTGCAACTATGGCAACCGGCGGGACCTCCGCATTGCCGGGGTGCCGGTGGGCGAGGAGATCACCGACCTCCAGTCGTGTTATGCGGGGGCGGGTGATCCGCCGGAGACCATGCGGGGGGTGGCCCGCTGCGGCGCGACGGGGGGTGACGCCGGGGCCGGCTCGCTGAACGACGAGCAGGGGTCGATCATCGTGGTCGTGGCGACCGACGCGCCGCTGATGCCGCACCAGCTACAGCGCGTGGTGAAACGCGTCGCTGTCGGGCTGGGCAGGCAGGGGGGCTTTGGCGGCAACGGGAGCGGTGACATCTTCGTCGCGTTCTCGACGGCGAATCCCCGCACGGCGATGGCGCCGGACTCGAGCAGCGTGAAGATGCTGAGCAACGCGATCATCTCGCCGCTCTTCCAGGCGACAGCGTGGGCGACGGAGGCCGCGATCACGAACGCGCTGCTGGCTGCCGAGACGATGACCGGGGCCAACGACCTCCGCATTTATGGACTGCCACGGGACCGCTTGATGGCCGTGATGCGCAAGTACGGCCGGATGCCCTGAGGCGAGCGTCAGGCGACGAAGGCGGTCCTGGACACTTCACGAGGGATGGAGCGACGATGGCACGCAGGGGCAGGGGGGAGGAGGGTGACCTCGGGATGGGCGCGGCGATCACGCGACGCGACTTCCTCAATGGGGTCGCCGTGGGTGCCGGACTCGGTGCGCTCGGAGGCCTGACGCCGGCGGAGTGGTTGCGGGCAGGGATCCTCGAGCAGGCGGCGGACGATTATCCACCGGCGCGGACAGGATTGCGCGGGAGTCACGACGGCGCGTTCGAGGTGGCTCATCGGATGCGAGACGGCGCGCGACCCGATGTCTTCGGGCGAGCGACGCCCGTGGATGGCCGCTACGACCTGGTCGTTGTCGGGGCGGGGATTTCGGGGCTGGCCGCGGCGCATTACTTCCGCGAGCAGGCGGGGCCGGCGGCGAGGATCCTCGTGCTCGACAATCACGACGACTTTGGTGGCCATGCCCGCCGGAACGAGTTCACGGTGGGCGGCAGGACATTGCTGGGATATGGCGGCACGCAGTCGATCGAGGCGCCGTCGCAGTATTCGGCTGAGGCGCGCGCGCTGCTCAAGACGCTCGGGATCGACACGCAGGCTTTCTACCAGCATTACGACCAGAAGTATTTTGAGCGGCAGCGCCTGGTTGCCGGGGTGTTCTTCGACAAGGAGACCTTTGGGCGCGACGTGCTGGTGCCGCGGCCGCGTGGCAATGGTGATCGCACCTTCCTCGCGAAGACCCCGCTGTCGGCGCGGGTCCAGCGGGACCTGGTGCGCCTCTCGACCGAGGCGAGGGACTACCTGGCGGGGAAGACGCGGGAGCAGAAGCTCCAGCTGCTCGCGAAGACGAGTTACAAGGACTGGCTGTTGCAATACGTGAAGGTGGCGCCCGAGGTGATTCCGTTCCTGCAGACGTCCACCCACGACCTCTACGGTGTGGGGATCGACGCCGTGCCGGCGGGGGATTGCCGGGGGTTGGGTTTCGCCGGCTTTCGCGGGTTGGGGCTCGGTGATGGCGCAGGGCCCGGGCAGGGGGCGTCTGCCAGCGGCGAGGAGGAGGAGCCGTACATCTTCCACTTTCCAGACGGCAATGCGAGTGTGGCGCGGCTGCTCGTGCGCCGCCTGGTTCCGGGGGTGCTCGAAGGCTCGACGATGCTGGACATCGTCCCGGCGCGCGCCCGATATGCGGCGCTCGACGTCGCGCGCAACGCGGTGCGTATCCGGCTGCGGTCGACGGTCGTGCAGGTCCGGCACCTTCGGCCCAACTTCGGCGGGGACGTGGAGGTCACCTATGTCCGGGATGGCGCGGCATTCAAGGTGACGGCTGGCGCTTGCGTCCTCGCCTGCTGGCATGGCCTGATCCCGCACCTGTGGCGGGAGCTGCCGCCGGCGCAGCAGCAAGCCCTCAAGTACCAGGTGAAGGTGCCACTGGTCTACACGAATGTTGCGCTCCGGCAGTGGTCGGCGCTGGCCCGTCAGGGGGTGCACAGCGTGCGCGCCCCGGGGATGTACTGGAGTGGCGTGAGCGTGGACTTTCCCGTCAGCATGGGGGACTACCGATTCGCCCGCGGGCCGCAGGATCCCGTCGTCCTGCACATCCTCCGCACCCCGTGCCAACCCGGTCATCCCGCGCGGGATCAGCACCGGCTCGGGCGGAACGAGCTGCTCGCGACCCCCTTTGCGACCTACGAGACGCAGCTCCGCACCCAGCTGGCGCGGATGCTGGGGGCCGCCGGGTTCGATCCGGCGCGTGACATCGCCGGCATCACGGTGAACCGCTGGTCGCACGGGTATGCGTACGAGTACAACTCGCTCTGGGACCCGGTCTGGCCGGCCGGGCAGGCTCCCCACGAAATCGCCCGGGTCACCCGGGGACGGGTCGCGATCGCGAACTCCGACGCCGCCGCGTACGCCTATACGGATGCGGCCATCGACCAGGCGTGGCGGGCGGTGAGAGAGCTGGCGGGGACCGGCGGGCGTCGTTAGGTACGGTTGGTCACCCGGTGCCTTGCCGGCGGCGCCGGGGGCGCTCACATTGGATCAGCGCATCCCAAGGACCCGCTGTGTTTCCCAGTTCAGCCGCCCGCGTCGTGCTCGCTGCCTCCCTGCTCGGCGCCTGTTACCGCAACGTGCCGGTCGAGTTGTCCGAGGTGACCCCCGGGACGCCCGTTCGCGTGCACCTGACCGCCGTCGCGCAGGACCGGATGATGCGCGAGAACCCCGCCGGGCCGCGGCGGGAATCCCTCTCCGGCAAGTTCGTTCGTACCACGGCCGACAGCGCGGTCATCGGCGTGGAGTCCACGGTGATGGAGGCGAACGTCAGGACGCGCACCTTCTACACCGACGTGCCGCTCCTCCGGCAGGACCTGCGCCTCGTCGAGCGGCGTGTGCTGGACCGGCGACGCACGACGCTGACGACGGTCGGGCTCGGGGTCGCGGCGGTCGCGGCGGTCCTGATCGCGGTGGAATACGGCGGCAGCTCGACGGGGACCGTGAATCCGGGCCCCGGGGTTCCGGAGCAGCGTATTCCCCTCGGGATCCGGCTCCGGTTCCCCTGAGCCGCGGGGCGCGGCCGGCCTGCGCTATTTCATCACCGGCATCACGAACTCACTGCCGGCGCGGATCCCGGTGGGCCAGCGTGCGGTGACGGTTTTCTGTCGCGTGAAGAAGCGCACGCCCTCCATGCCGTGCTGGTTCATGTCGCCGAAGGCCGACTGCTTCCAGCCACCAAAGGAGTAAAACGCCAACGGAACCGGGATCGGGACGTTGATGCCGACCATCCCGACCTGCACGCGGCTGACGAATTCCCGCGCCGCATCGCCATCGCGCGTGTAGATGCTCACGCCGTTGCCGAAGGGATGTGAATCGGCGAGGGCGAGGGCGTCGGCGAAGGTGTCGGCGCGCACCACGGAGAGGACAGGACCGAAGATTTCCTCCTGGTAGATCCGCATGTCCGGCCGCACCCGGTCGAAGAGGCACCCGCCGAGGAAGAAGCCGTCGGGATGTCCGTCCACGACGTGGCCACGACCATCGGTGACCAGGAGGGCCCCCTCCTGCACGCCGAGGTCGACGTACGACGCGACCTTGTCACGGTGGGCGGCGGTCACGAGGGGGCCCATGTCGAAATCGTCGCCGAGCGAGGGACCGATGCGGAGGGCGGTGACGCGTCGTGCGAGGCGTTCCACCAGGGCGTCTGCCGTCGCCTCACCCACCGGGACGGCGACGGAGATCGCCATGCAGCGCTCCCCGGCCGATCCGTACGCGGCGCCCATGAGGCCGTCGGTCGCCTGGTCGAGGTCGGCGTCCGGCATCACAATGAGGTGGTTCTTGGCCCCGCCCATGGCCTGCACGCGCTTGCCGTGCCGCGCGCATGTTTCGTAGATGTAGCGCGCGATGGGGGTGGAGCCTACAAAACTCACGGCCTGGACGGCCGGGTGCTCGAGCAGGGCATCGACCGCCACCTTGTCCCCGTGCACGACGTTCAACACGCCGGGAGGCGCGCCCGCCTCCACCAGCAACTCGGCGAGTCGCACGGTGGAGGACGGGTCCTTCTCGGACGGCTTGAGGACGAAGGTGTTCCCGCAGGCGATCGCGGGGGCCAGCATCCAGAGCGGCACCATCACCGGGAAGTTGAACGGGGTGATGCCGACGCAGACGCCGAGGGGCTGGCGGAGCGACCACGAGTCGATGCCGGTGCCGACCTGCTCGCTGAACTCCCCCTTGAGCAGGTGGGGAATGCCGCAGCAGAACTCGACGACCTCGAGCCCGCGCTGCACCTCGCCGCGGGCGTCGGCGAGGACCTTGCCATGTTCGACTGCGATGAGTCGGGCGATCTCGTCGATGTGTTCCTCGATCAGGGCCTTGAACCGGAACATCACCCGGGCGCGACGGAGGGGTGGGATCGCGCTCCATTCGGTGAAGGCCCGCTGCGCGTCCTGCACCGCGTGGTCCACGTCCTCGCGAGTGGCGAACGGGGTCGCGGCAGATTGCTCGCCGCGACTCGGGTTGTAGACCGGTCCCCAGCGCTCGACATGCGCCAGGCGCCGCTCGCCGCCGATGAAGTGATGAACGAAGGGGAGGGCGTCGTCAGGCGCCTCCGTCCCGGGTTGTGAAAGGACCGATGTCATGGACTACGCGGGGTCGGGCCCCCCGGGGCGTCCCGGGGGGAAGGTGCGATCAGGCCTTGAGCAGCCGTGTGATCACGGGAAGTGCACGTTTCATCTCGTCCATCGTCCCAATCGAGATGCGCGCGTGGGTATTCAGCGGGGGGAAGGGGCGGCCGATGGCCACCCCTTCCTTCGCGCAGGCATCCTGGAACGCCTTCGCATCGCGGCGGATGTCGGCCATGACGAAGTTCGTGTAGGTCGGCATGGCCTTGAACCCGGCATCATTGAGCGCCTTGAGCGCATAGCTGCGCGCCTCGCCGTTGAGGCGCTGCTGCTCCTTGACGTGCGCCCCGATGTCGCACGAGGCGACCGCGGCCGCGGAGGAGAGAGCGCTGATGCTGTTCTGCAGGCGCCAGGGCTCGAGCTTCCTGATCGTGTCGGCGTGGGCGATGCCATAGCCGACGCGCAGCCCGGCGAGTCCGAAGACCTTGGAGAAGGTGCGCGCGACGATGATGCGCGGGTCGGCGAGCGCGGCGGGGATGGCGGTGTCATACCCGGCGAGGTCGCAGTACTCGAAGTACGCCTCGTCCACGAGCACATGGGCCCTGGGCGCGCGCTGGTGCACGTCCTTGATGAACGCGAGGACGTCGCTCAGCGGGTAGGCGGTGCCGGTCGGGTTGTTGGGGTTGCAGAGGAAGACGAGGCCGGCGTTCGGCGATGCGGCGACCATGGCGCCGAGGTCGAGGCGCAACATGGCGTCGACCGCTGGGGCCCTGGTCTCGCGACCAAGGCGCGCCATGTGCGTGGCGGGCTGCTCGAAGGTCGGCGCCGCCGCGACGAGATGCGCCGCGTTCGAGGTCAGCGCCTCGGAACAGATGCGCAGCGTCTCGCCGGACCCGGCGCCCAGCAGCACGTTCTCTTCCTTCACCCCATGGCGACGGGCGACGGCGGCGCGCAGCACGGCGTCGTTGGACTGCGTGTAGCGATTGGCATCGCCGAAGGCGCGGGTGATGGCTTCGACGGCCATCCGCGCGGGACCATTCGGGTTCTCGTTGCTGTTGAGCCGGATGACCCCGTTGGCGTCGGTCCCGACTGCACGCCATGCGCCCCCTTCGAGGCCACGAGCCTGCAGCAGCGGGATGAGCGAGGCACTGCCGGCCGCGGCGGCGCCAAGGAAGGCACGACGGGACTGTGGCATCGGGGGCTCCGGGATGAGGGCGTGGGGAAGTTCGGGCGAGGGGAGGCGGGGGGCAAGGTCGCAGGGCGCAGGGCGCAAGTCGCGAGGCGCGGGTGGCAGGTTGCGTTGGGGGGGATGGGCGTCGACACTTCGGGCGTTCGTCGCCGGCCACTCCTTCGTGTCTTCCAGTGCCCACCATCGATCCTGTTCCTCGCGCCCTGATCCCGAGCGATTCAGCGGCCGCCATGGCGATTTCAGCGCTCAACTACGACGAGTTCCAGAGCGACGGTGAGGCGTGGGACATCCTGCAGCGGCAGCCGAAGTCGGTGCTCCGTGTCACGATGCCGCAATGCGACGTTCCCACGCGGGATGGGCTCCTGGATGAACATGCGGAGTCCACGCTGGCGAAGGCCGGGGAGAACCTGCAGGCGCTGATGCGCGATCCGGTGACCCGCACCGTACAGAACATCCTCTGGGTCTACGAGATCACCACGCCCGGCGACCGCTCCATCCGCCAGATCGGACTCGGCGGGATGGGGCGGACCCGCGAGATCCGGACCCCGGACAATCCGGGCGGCACCATCATCCGCAACGAGGGCGTGCGCGAGTCGAAGGCGCGCGGGCGCGCCGAACTCACGGCGGCGACGCGGGCCGACATGGGGATGGTCAACAACGCGGTGGATGACGAACACGGCGAGTTCTTCTCCCTGCTCGACCTCCACGCCCGCAACCACCCCGTGACGTTCGAGACAACCGACGAGGAGGGAAACCGGCACCGCGTGTGGATCGTGCAGGATCCGTCGAGCATCGGCGCCTTCCAACAGGTGCTGGCGCGTGAGCCTCGCGCGTATGTGGCCGACGGGAACCACCGCAGCGCCGCGGCGGCGATGCTCGGGTACGAGCACTTCCTGACGGTCTTCTTTCCGGCGCGCACGATGACCATCGCGCCCTACAACCGGCTGGTCGACACCGGCGGGATGCCGGCCGACGCCTTGCGTGCCGCCCTCGAGACCTCCTTCGAGGTCGAGGCCGCGCCGGTGGTCGGTCCCTGGCAACCGCAGCACACACACGACATCGGGTTGTACGACGGCGCCCGATGGCTGCGCCTGCGTCCGCGGCGCGGCGCGTGGGACCCAAACGATGCCGCGCAGGACATCGACGCCGACATCGTGCAACGGCTCCTCTTCGACGCCGTGCTCGGCATTGCCGACGCGCGGGATGACCGGTTCACCTACGTCGGCGCCAATCGCGATGCCGCCTGGTTGCAGGGTGAAGTGGACGCGGGTCGGCACGACATCGCGGTGACCCTCGCGCCCGTCACCATGCAGCAATTCGTGAAGGTGTGCCTGCAGGACAAGCTGATGCCGCCCAAGTCCACCTGGTTCGTCCCCAAGATCCGGATCGGGCTGGTGATGGCACTGCTCTAATCCTGAGGGGGCTCGTCGGTCGAAACGTCGCCATGAGCCCACGGGTCGAGTTTTCGCGCGTGATCAATCGACGCAGTCTTCATTGACGCGTCGCTATTGTGCTGCGACCTTCACCTCCCCGGCGGCCGCGGCCCCATCCTCTCGCGGTCGTTTCCTCACGTGCCTCGTCGCGTGCCCGTCTTCTCCACTGCGATCTCCCGGCGGTGCCTTGCGATCAGCTTGACGCTGGTAGCGGGTGCGTGCACACGCCCCGGTGCCGCCGTTGCGCCGCCGGCGCCGCGCGACAGCGCGGCGGCGCGACTCGTGGGAGTGGAGCGGGGAAACCGCATCGCACGCGGTGCCATCGGTGTCCCCCCCTTTGCCGCCGAGGCTGGCGCAGACCAGACGAAGGCTCTCGCGTTCGCCATTGCCGATCTCCTGGCCACCGACCTGGCGCGTAGCGCTCAGGTAACGGTTGTCGAACGTGGGCGGTTGGCCGAGGTGCTGCGGGAGCTCGACCTCACCGCGTCGGGGCAGGTGGACACGACGACGGCACCGCGCACTGGCATGCTGCTCGGCGCCGAACGCCTGGTCCTCGGCGCCATCGAGCGGCTCCCGGACGGTGAGTTCCGCGTGGGGGTGCGACTGGCCGACGTCACGAGTGGGCGGGTCGAACAGGCCCTCGACGCCCGTGCCCCCCTTGCCCAGGTCCTCGAGGCCGAGAAGGCGCTCGCGTTCAGGGTCTTCGAGGCCCTCGGGGTGACACTTACGCCGGCGGAACGGGCGCAGGTCGGGCAGGGGCACACCCGCAGCGTGGAAGCCCTGATCGCCTACGGGCACGGGGCAGCGGCCGAGATGCGCGGCGATTGGCAGGCGGCGGCTACCGCGTTCTCACAGGCGCGACGGTCTGATCCGGCGTTCGGGCAGGCGACGGTCCGGGCGGCCGCGGCGACGGCGCGCGCGACGACAGCCGTGGGGACGGGGACACTCCTCCCGGGAATCCGAGGCGTGGAGGCTCCCGTCATTTCGGTCGTGGACCGGCTGAACCGGCCGATCGATCACATCACGTCGCAAACACGTCCGCTCGGTGGCGTCGGTGATCCCGCCTTTCCCGGTACCCTGGTCACCGTGGTGATCACGGTGCGACGGCCATGAGGGCGCTGGCCATGATCGTACTCCTCGGCCCGGCGGTGGCGTCGAGCCAGACCCGGCTCGTGACCCGGTACGCGTGGGGCGCGGGGGGATCGGTGGACCATGTGCGGTTTGGCGGAGGCGGGATCGAGCAGACCGGCTTCATGGACGGCGACTCGGTGCGCGTGACCTCGGCCACCCAGGTGACGCTCCCTGTGGCCGTCGCGACCTCGCTGGGCGGTGGCTGGCGACTCGACGTGACCGCCCTGTACGCCCAGGGCCGCGTGACGGCACGTCGCCTGACGGACGGCGCGCCTCGCGAGGTGCGCCTGGGCGGGCTGAGCGATGTGCGGGTGCGCGCCACGGGGCGCGTGCTGCACGACGGGTTGATTGCGACGGCCGGGCTCAATGTGCCGACGGGGCGCACCCAGCTTACCGATGGGGAGTATGGAGCGCTTCGCGTCCTGGTCGCGCCCGCGCTCTCGTTAGGCAGCACGCCGGTCGGCACGGGGCCGAGCGGGATCGTCGGGCTCGTCGGCACACGCCCCGTGGGACCGTGGACGGTGGCACTCGGGGGTTCGCTCGAGCACCGGGGGGACTACCAGCCCGTGGCGGCGATCACGGCGGGTACCGAGGCGGCGAACTTCCGCCCCGGTCGCGTCGTGCGTGCATCGATGGCGGCCGAGCGGCTGGCGGGACAACACCGGGTGAGCCTTGGCGTGGCCGCGGATTTCTTCCAGGCGGACCGGTTGCGCGGGGGCGCTGCCGCGAGCCCGTCGGGCAATGCCGTCGCGACGGTGCAGCTCGGGCCCGTGCTGACCGCGGATGCGCAGTGGCAGGTGGCGTCGCGACGGTGGCGGGACCTGGTGGTGTACGGCGCCGGGCTCTGGCGCGCGTCATACGCGCGCGATGCCCTCACGGTCGCCGGCTCGAGCGGACACTACGTGGAGGGAGGTCTCCGCGGCGCCCGGCCGGTGCGTGGCGCGACGGAACTCGTGCTGGCGACGAGCGCGAGGTATCACAGCGGGCTGTCATCGGACGTCGGCCTCGCGACCCGTGGGGTCCGGGCGGCCGACGCGACGGTCGGGCTTCGCTCGGTCTGGCGGTCCGTGTCCGCGCAGCCATACATCAGGGGGCAGGTCGGGTCGTTGCGCGCCCGGGGTGGTGCGTTGCCGACGCGATCCTTCACGGGCCTCACCGGAGGCCTGGTGTTGCAGGGGAGATTCTGATGCGAACGATGGCGGGGCGGGTACTGATGGCCGGGACCGCACTGGTGCTCACCGGGTGCCAGGCGCTCGACAACGCGCTGGCGCCGGGACAAGCGAACGAGGCGACCCGCGCGCAGGTCGCGCTGGTGGCGTCCCTCCCGAGGGCGGGGGCGCCGTCGCGCGTGGACCTGGGCGTCACGGGAACCTACCTCCGTGGCGATGGGCGACAGGCGCCCCTGCTGCAGCGGGTGCTCACGCTGACAAACGATCGGGAGCAGGCGGTGCCACTGGCCGTGGACCTCGCGGTGTGCCTCGCCGATGCCGCGCGTGCAGCCGGCCCGGATGGCAAGGGATGCCGCGTGACCCTGGTCCTCACGCTCGTGGTCGAAGGCCAGGTGGTCGATCGCCAGGTGATCGGCCCGTTGGTGCTGCAGCCCGGGGGCACGGCCCGCGTCGAGGACCCCGTCGCCCTTTATGACGTGGCGGCACTCGAGGTCTGGAGTGCCGGACGCCGGGTGAGCGACAGTGAGGTTCTTGGTATCACGGTGGCGACGTCCACCGGGCTGCAGGGGATCCTCCGCGATCGGGCAGGGAGCGAAGTGCCGGGCCGGACGGTCACGTGGAGCTCGGACGCCCCGCAGGTGGCCTCGGTCGATGGCGAGGGGCGCGTGACGGCCCTCGCTGCCGGGACCGTGCGCATCACGGCGACGCATGAGGAGGTGCGTACGACGGTCGCGGTGCGTGTCGTGCGCGCACCGGTCGAGGTGGTCGTACAGGCCGGACCTGGCATGGGGCGTGGCCGCGTGGTCTCGGTTCCCGCAGGGATCGACTGCGAAGTTCGCGCCGGGAGCGTCGCAGGAACATGCACGACCCGATTCCCCTTCGACGCCGCCGTCACCCTGCAGGCGACGCCTGCGACCGGGAGCCGTCAGGGGGCGTGGGGAGCGAGTTGCGCCGGTACGTCGTCTTCCTGCGCCTTCACGGCGACGGCGGGGCGCGAGGTGCGCATCGGCTTCCTCGCCGAGCGGCGCGTGGTGATCCAGTCCGCGGGTGATGGCCATGGCACGGTCACCGGTGGTGGCCTTGCCTGCCAGGTGGATGGTGGGGTCGTCTCCGGGCGTTGCGACGTTCCCATGGCCGAAGGGGCGACGGTGGTCCTGCAGGCGAACGAAGGCGACGCGGTCGGGACAACGGCCGGCTCGCGTTTCGATCGTTGGGGGGGGGCATGCGCCACCGCGGCCGCGTTGGAGTGTGCACTCACCGCCGGTGACGGTGACCTCGTCGCGACGATCGCCTTCCAGGCGCCGCGGACAGTGACCGTGCAGGTGGATGGAACGGGGGATGGTGCCGTCGCGAGTGGGTCGGAATCGTGTCGCCGTGCGCCCGGCCCCACCACGATCTGTCGCTGGAGTGTTCGCCACGGGACCGTCGTGCGGCTCTCGGCGTCGCCGACCACGCCGTCGCTCTTCGGAGGTTGGGGTGGTTCGTGCGCCGGATTGTCCGGTGCGGCGGATTGCGTGCTCGACGTCCGGCGCAACGAGCTGGTGCGAGCATTGTTCCAGAATGGGCGGACCCTCCTCGTGAACCCGGGGAGTGGTGATGGCCAGGCGCGCATCACGGGTCCGGGGGGGCTGGATTGCGTGCTCTCGCGCGGAGCCGCCACCGGGAGCTGCCGCGTTGTTGTAGCGGCCGATACGGCGCGGTTGACGCTCGACCTCTCGGGGACGGCGCGGCGCCAGGTCCTGGAAGGATGGGAAGGCGCGTGCGGCGGCGTGCGGGCGTCATGCGTTGTGTCGCTCGGGAGTGCCGAGACGACGGTGAGTGCCCGCGTGCACGATGAGCAGCGCCTGGCCGTGTCGGTGGCCGGGCCGGGACTGGGCAGCGTGTCGGCGGCGACCACGCTGTCGTGCGCGCGGGTGTCCGGGGGGCGAATCGCGGGCGTGTGTTCGGCCTCGGCGCCGTGGGGCACGCAGGTGACGCTGACGGCGACGCCGGATCCGGTGTCGGCCTTCGTGGGATGGGGTGGGGCGTGCGCGGGGAACGATACCCCGACGTGCACGGTGCAGCTGACCACGGCGCTCGACGTGAGCGCGTCGTTCGCGCCGCGCCAGGTGCCGTTGCAGCTGACGCTGGTTGGTCCCGGGGAAGGGTTCGTCACGGTGGACGGGCGGACCGCGTGCGCCATCGCGGCCGGTGTGCCGTCGGTGACCTGCACCGTCACCGTGCCCCTGGGGACCATCGTGCAGTTGGGGGCGACGCCGCTTCCGTCCACGCGATTCGGGGGGTTCACCGGGGACTGCAATGCCTCCGGGTCGTGCCCGCTGGCGGTGACCGTGCCCCGTGCCGTCACCGCGCAGTTTGCCTTACGGACCTTTACGCTCACGGCCTCGCCCTCGGGGCAGGGGGGCGGGACGACCCTCGTGAACGGGGCGCCCTTCTGCACCCTCGTGGCCGGGGGAACGGCCGCGCCCTGCACACGCACGGTGGTCTGGGGCGACGTGCTCCTGATCGATCAGGCGCCCGCGACCGGGAGCGTGGTGGCCGCGCTCACGGGAAACTGCGCTGCCGGGGGGCCCTGTCGCGTGGTGGTGAAGGCCGATGTGCAGGTCGCCCCGCGTTTCGAGCCCGGGCTCCGGGTCGAGTTGTGGCCGCAGGGGACCGGGGGAGGCACGATGACCGCGGCGGGGCTGACGTGCACGCTGGCAGCCGGCGTGGTGAGCGGTGCCTGCATCGGGTATGTGCTCCCCGGGAGCCTGATGACGATCGCGGCGGCCCCCGATGCCAGCTCGTTGCTGGTGACATGGGGTGGCAGCTGCCGGACCAGTCCCGGAAACACCTGCGCCGTGACCATCAGGGAACCCCAACGGATCACGGCGCGCTTCGACGTGCAGCCATGACACCGCGCGTCATGGCTGCACGGGATCACTGGGCCGTGCGCTCGATGGATGCGAGTCGCACCTTGGCCCGGTCGAAGTCCGGGTTCAGCGCCAGCGCGTTCCGGTACTGCACCTTCGCCTCGGCGACGTTGTGACGGTCTTCCGCCTCGAGGGCGCGGCTCAAGGCCATGAGGGCCTTGAACTGGTTGGGGTTCTTCGCGGCGGGCGCCGTGGCGCTCGCGACCTTGAGTTCCGGCAGGCGCAAACCGCTGTTCAGCTTCTGGCCGAGCTGGATCACGAGTTCGAGGAGGCGGTCGGCCTTGCCGCTGACCGTCTCGACATGGTCGATGGCGGAGGTCTCGGTGTTCACGGCGCGCACGTCGATGCGCATGTTCTGGCGCGGGTCGATCACGAACGTGCCCATGAGCATATGGCGCGCGCCGAGGGTCTTGCCCAGCTTCACGGCGGTCTCCTTGTCCACCCGGTCGGAGGCCTGGAGGTCCTGTTCTTCAATGACGGACTGCAGGCGGTCGCGTTCGACCACGCGGACGCCGGCGTTCTGGGCGAGTTCGGTGATGAGCATCTCCGCCATGCCCTTGCTGAGCGGGGCGTAGGTGTCGTGGTCCACCAGCGCGCCGTTGGTGAGGTAGAGGACGGCGAGGGTGGGGCGACGGTCCGGTGCCTGGGCCGGCAGGTGGGTCGCGGCGAGGGCCAGGAGGGCAGGAACGACGAGGCGGGGCCTGAGCATGCGGAGGGGAGTGGGATGTCCGGCGGGCTCATCAACCTCGCCCGGATCAGACGAGGGCGTCAATAGCGGAATTTCTCATCATGGCAAAGCTTTGTCCGGTCTGCGGAAAGACCTACCCCGATGCGAGTGCGTTCTGCGCCGCAGATGGGACCACCCTCATCTCCGAGCAGTCCTCGGGCGACCTGGTGGGGAGCGTGGTGGCGGATCGGTATCTCGTCGAGCGCCTGCTGGGTGAGGGCGGGATGGGACGGGTGTATCTGGCGCGGCACGTGCGCCTTCCGCAGCAGGCGGCGATCAAGGTGCTGCACCCGGGGATGGTGTCGGACCCGGAGGCGGTGGCGCGCTTCAACCGCGAGGCGGCGAACGCGGCGCGGATCGAGCACGACCGGGTGGCGCGGGTCTTCGACTTCGGGGAGACACGGGACGGGTCGGTGTACCTGGCGATGGAATACGTGCCCGGGCGGAGCCTGCACTCGATCGTTGGGGAGTCGGGGCGCCTCGCCCCGGCGCGGGCGGCGCGGATCATCCACCAGGTGGCGGAGGGGCTGGAGGCGGCCCATCGCATCGGGATCGTCCACCGCGACCTCAAGCCGGACAACATCATGGTCGTGACCGACGAGGCGGGGGTGGACCGCTGCAAGGTCGTCGATTTCGGGATCGCGAAGGCGGCGGACGGACCGAGCCGCACGCGCCTGACCCGGACGGGGATGATCGTGGGGACCCCGGAGTTCATGAGCCCGGAGCAGTTCCTGGGGGAGGAACTGGACGCGCGCAGCGACGTCTATGCGCTGGCGCTGGTGGCGTACAACGTGCTCACCGGCACGATGCCGTTTGTCGCTGCCACCCCCGAGCGGGCGATGGCCGCGCGCATGATGGAGGCCCCGCGTCCGCTCGCCGTCGCCGATCCCGCCACGTCCTGGCCGGCCGCGTTGCAGCAGGTGCTGGACCGCGGGCTTGCCCGCGACCCGTCGGAACGGGTGGCGAGTGCGATCGACTTCGCCGACGACCTGGTGGCCGCGGTGGAGGCATGGACGGGAGAGCCAGTGCTTCGGGCCCGCACGCCGCTCGCGTCCCGGGCGGTCACTCCACCGAGCCTCACGGCGATCTCCGCGCCTGCAGGTGCCCCGTCCGCGAGTGGAGCGAGCTCGTCGGCCACACCAACTGTGCCCGCTGTGCCGGTGGCGCCCTCGGGGCGCGGTCGCGGTGCGCTCATTGCCGCCGCCGTAGCGGTGCTCGCCGCGGGGACCTGGTACGTCGCACTGCGCGGTTCGGAGCCACCGGTGGGCGATGGCGCCGGGGACGGCATGGTCGCGGTCACATCCTCACCCCAGTCGACGGATTCGGTCCGCGGCGGAGCGGCAGCCCCCATCCCGACTCCTGCGGCACCGTCGAAACCAGCCGCGCCGAGCGCGGAACCGCCCGCGGTCCGCGAGACGACGTCGGTCGAGGTGACTGCGGCTCCTCCGGTGACGGGCACGACCCCGGAAGGGGCCCTGGCGCTGCTCGACAGCCTGCAGGAGGTGCTGCGCGACGACGCCTCAGGCGCGGCGGAGGCCGGTGCGGCGCTCGTGGTGCTGGAGCGACTGCTGCCTCGGATGGCGACGGCGACGGACAGCACCTGGACGTACCTGGCGCTGGCCAACGCCCATGGCCAGGCCGGGTCACCCTCCACGCGTGCGTGTGCCGCCCTGCGTCAGGCACAGCGGCTCGCGGCGACCGCGGCCCAGCGGGCGATGGTGGGGCAGCTCTTCGACTCGCCGGCGCTGGCCTGCGTCAGGTAGGCGCCGCTGGACCGATGGGGGCCGGACCGCGACTCCGGTCCGGCCCAACGTTCCTCAGCGCATGCGGCAGTCCGCGGCACCGCTGGCGACGACCGCGCCCGTGGCGTCCAGGATGTCTGCGGAAACATCGGGGCCACCTGCGTTCACGGCGATGAACGTGCGCGAGATGGCGGTGGCACCCTGCGCGATGTCGGCCGGGTTGCTGTCGAAGTCGAACTCGGCTTCGTCGCCAACGGCGGCGGTGGCGGGCGCCGAGGCCATGTTCGTGCCCGAGCGGACGACCGCGCTGTACGAGCCGCCGGCGGCCAGGTTGTTGCCGTCCACGGAGATTTTCGATCGGCGGCCGGTCCGCACCTCGCAGCGCACGCGGGCGGTCGCGGCGGTCACCGAGCTGCGGGAGGTTGCGGCGAGATCTCGGGCGTCGAGGGCCGGCGCGGTCGTGTCAGTCGAGCATGCGGCGAGGGTGACGAGGGCGAGGGTGGTGGCGGCGAGACGGTACATGGGTGGCTCCGAGAAAGGGTGAGTGGGACGGGAGCCAGCAAGGCAACCCCGATGCCTCGTGGTCGTTTCGCGGCAAGGTGTTGTGTGGCAACGCTTTAGCCGAATTCAAGGTCCCGCTCGCCTGGCACGCGATGGACCAGCGGCGTGGCTCGGAACGATACAGGAGTCGGGTCCGCCAGCGTCGCGGGGATTCGGTCGGCGCATTCTGATCGTAAGTCATTGCAGTTTCGCACTTTGCGCGATCTCTGCAGACTGGAGTTTCGGCCCCGGTTCGGGTTATATTGGCCCGTCCTTCGGAACCGCCGGAAATCCCCCGCCAACCCGGGTCCATGACCGCTCCCAACCAGCGCGAGCGCATCCTGCCGCGCCTGATCGACGAAGAGATCAAGGAATCGTTCATCAACTATTCGATGAGCGTGATCGTCTCGCGTGCCCTGCCGGACGTGCGGGACGGCCTCAAGCCGGTCCATCGGCGCATCCTCTTCGCGATGAACGACCTGGGGCTCACGCCGGGTCGGCCCTACAAGAAGTCTGCAACGGTCGTGGGTGAGGTGCTCGGCAAGTACCACCCGCACGGTGACAGCGCGGTGTACGACGCCCTCGTGCGCATGGTGCAGGACTTCTCGCTGCGGTACCCGCTGGTGGATGGCCAGGGGAACTTCGGCTCGGTGGAAGGCGATCCGGCGGCGGCCTATCGCTACACCGAGGCCAAGCTCATGACGATGGCCATCGAGCTGCTCAACGACATCGACAAGAACACGGTCGACGTCGCGCCGAACTTCGATGACCGGCTCACCGAGCCGAAGGTCCTTCCGGCCGCCTTC
>WBZL01001858.1_pt2 | contig 20630 bp, 16 predicted proteins | sample 5204291 | NCBI WGS metagenome assembly WBZL01 (sample SAMN12344345, study PRJNA552823) | activated sludge metagenome | biome: Activated sludge suspended growth; feature: Nitrification reactor; material: Wastewater; isolation source: activated sludge from nitrification reactor of wastewater...
TGACCTCCTCGGGCATGCGCCGGTTGTAGGAGCGCAGCCCCGCCTCGACGTGAAACACCGGGATGTGCAGCTTCTGGGACGCGAGCGCGCCGGCGAGCGTGGAGTTCGTATCGCCGTACACGAGCACCGCCGCCGGCGCCTCGGCGACGACGACCTTTTCGAGCGCCGAGAGCATGCGTCCGGTCATGTCGCCATGGCCACCGCCATGGATGTCCAGGTTGTAAGCGGGATCGGGAATCGCGAGCTCCTCGAAGAAGACCTTCGACATCGCATCGTCGAAGTGCTGGCCCGTGTGCACCACCTAGGCACGGTCGCCGAGGAGCCGCACGAGGGCGGCCAGCTTCACGATCTCGGGCCGGGTGCCGAGGACGACGGCCACCCGGCCGGTGTGGTCGAGGCTCACGCGGCCATTGTGGCGGCGCCGGTCCATTCAACCGGGGACCTCTCCGGCCGACGGGACACGGGTGAGCACGCCCGTGGAACTCCCCTCAGATCAAGCCGCGTCAGGGCGGACGCTCGGCGACGAAGAGCTGGCCCTGCTGACCGAGGTCATCCGGTCCGGCACGCTGACCGCGACGAAGGGGGCGCAGACCCCCCGGTTCGAGGCCGAGGTGGCGGACACCTTCGGCATGCCCCACGCGGTGGCGCTGGCGTCCGGCACGGCCGCGGTGCACACCGCCGTCGCCGCGCTCGACCCCGAACCGGGTGACGAGATCGTCACCACGTCGATCACCGACATGGGCGCCATCAGCCCGATCCTCTACCAGGGCGCCATCCCGGTGTTCGCCGACGTCGATGCCCGCACCGGCAACGTCACCGCGGCGACGATCGAGGCGGTCCTGAGCGAGCGCACCAGGGCGATCATCGTCACCCACCTCTTCGGCAACCCCTGCGACATGGGGCCGATCATGGCCCTGGCCGACGCCCGGGGGATCCCGGTCATCGAGGACTGCGCCCAGGCCTACCTGGCCCGCCACGGCGACGACCTCGTCGGCACCGTCGGTGCCATCGGCTGCTTCAGCCTCCAGCAGGGCAAGCACATCACCACCGGTGAGGGCGGCTTCGTGGTGACGGCGGACGCCGACCTGGCCCGGCGCATGCGGGTCTTCGTGAACAAGGCGTGGCCCTACGGCGAGGCGAACCCCGACCACGAGTTCCTCGCCCTCAACTACCGCACCACCGAGCTGGCGAGCGCCGTCGGACGGGCCCAGCTGGCCAAGCTGGCCGACGGGGTCGACCGCCGCATCGCCGCGGCGGACCGGCTGACCAAGCAGCTTGCCGGGGTCGACGCCATCGTCACCCCGGAGGCGGCGCCGAGCGACACCGCGGTCTACTGGCGCTACGCCCTGCACGTCGATCCCGAGCACCTGCCCGGTGGCCCGGACGCCCTCGCCGCCGCGCTGCGGGAGGTCGAGGTGCCCTCGGCGCCCCGGTACATCCAGAAGCCGGCCTTCCGCTGCAAGGTGATCGCCGACCAGCGCACCTTCGGCGACAGCCGCTGGCCGTTCACCCTCGCCCGTCCCGAGGCGGTCGACTACGCGGAGGAGCGCTTCCCCGGCACCTTCGCCTACCTGTCCTCCGTGCTCGTCCTGCCCTGGAACGAGCGCTTCACCGACGACCACGTGGACCACCTCGCCGGCGCGCTGACCGGCGCCGTGGCCGAGCTGAACCGGGAGGCCTGATGCCCGCCGCACCGTCCAAGCTGCCCCTCGCCCTCGTCGGGGCCGGGCGCATCGCCCAGTCCTACGTGGACGTGGTCGCCGCGTCCGACTGCGTCGAGATCGTGGCCGTGGCCGACGTGGACGAGGCCGCCGCGGCGCGCCTCGCCCGCCGCTTCGGCGACGCCCGGTCGTTCTCGTCGCACCGCGCGCTCCTCGAGGCCATGGAGCCCGCCGGCGTCGTGATCGCCACACCGCCGGCGACCCACGGGCCCATCGCGCTCGAGTTCCTCCAGCGGGGCATCCACGTGCTCTGCGAGAAGCCGCTGGCGGTGGACGCCGAGACCGCCCGCACGATGATCGAGGCCGCCGACCAGGCCGGCGTCATCCTCACCATGGCGGCCAAGTTCCGCTTCGCGGACGACGTCACCCGGGCCCGCCACATCGTGGAGTCGGGGATCCTCGGCGACCTGCTCCTGTTCGAGAACGCCTTCACGTCGCGCGTCGACATGTCGGGGCGGTGGAACGCCGACCCGCGCATCGCCGGCGGCGGCGTCCTCATCGACAACGGCACCCACTCGGTGGACATCGCCCGCTTCTTCCTCGGGCCCATCGGCGAGGTCATGGCCGTGGAGGGCAAGCGCACCCAGGCCCTCGAGGTCGAGGACACCGTCCGGGTCTTCCTGCGCTCCGTCGAGGACGTGATCGGCAGCATCGACCTGTCGTGGAGCATGGACAAGAGCCTCGACCACTACATCGCCATCTTCGGCACGGAGGGCGAGATCCGCGTGGGGTGGCGCAGCTCCAGCTTCCGGCAGGTGGCGAGCACCGACTGGGTCTCGTTCGGCAAGGGCTACGACAAGGTCGAGGCCATGGGCGGCGCGGTGCGGAACTTCTGCCACGCCATCCGCGGCGAGGAGCCGCTGCTCATCACCGCCGAGGACGCGCTGGCGTCGGTGGCGGTCATCGAGCAGGCCTACGCGTCGCTGGCCGCCGACCACTGGGTGCCCGTCCCCGCCCCCGTCGACGCGATGGTCGGCACGCGGGCGCGTGGCGGCAGCGCCGCCTGATGGTGCGCCGTTGATGGCCCGCGTCCACCCGAGCGCGCTCGTCGAGGACGGCGTCGTCCTCGGTGAGGGCACGGCGGTGTGGGACAACGTCCACCTGCGGGGCCCGTCCCGCATCGGCCGGGACTGCATCATCGGGGAGAAGAGCTACGTCGCCTACGGCGTCGAGATCGGCGACCGGGTCAAGATCAACGCGTTCGTGTACGTGTGCACCGGGATCACGATCGAGGACGGCGTGATGATCAGCGCCGGCACGGTGTTCACCAACGACCGCTACCCCCGGGCGACCACCCCGGACCTGGCCGAGCTGCGGCCGTCGGACCCCGACGAGGACACCACGAGCACCCTCGTGGGCGCCGGCACGACCATCGGCGCCCGTGCCGTGATCGGCCCCGGGGTCGACCTCGGCCGGTTCTCGATGGTCGCCGCCGGCTCGGTGGTGACCCGTGACGTCCCCGACTTCCACCTGGTGGCCGGCGTGCCCGCCGTGACGATCGGGTTGGTGTGCCGCTGCGGCCCGCCCGTGCTGCGGATCCGGCCCGGCGAGCCCCTCGGCGACCACGAGGACCTCGACTGCGCCGCCTGCGGCCGCCGCTACGCGGTGACCGAGGGGCGCGTGAAGGAGCTCGACCCGTGAGCGACACCGTCCAGCGGTGGGCGGTGGTGGGCGGCGGCGTCCTCGGCCTCTCGGTGGCCCGGCGCCTGCGCGCCGAGGGCCACGCCGTCACCCTCTACGAGGGCGCCGACGACCTCGGGGGCCTCGCCTCGGCCTGGTCCATCGACCTTCCCGGCGGCGAGCGCATCACCTGGGACCGCTACTACCACGTGACCCTCCTGTCCGATCTGCGCACCCGCGGCCTGCTCACCGACCTCGGTCTCGAGGACGAGGTCCGGTGGGTCGAGACCCGGACCGGCTGCTACGCCGACGGCGAGCTCTACTCGGTCTCGAACGCGATCGAGTTCCTGCGCTTCCCGCCGCTCGGCCTGGTCGACAAGGTCCGCCTCGGCGGCACCATCCTCTACGGCTCGCGCATCCGCGACGGCCGGCGCATGGAGCGCATCGGGGTGGACGACTGGCTGCGGCGCTGGTCGGGTGGGCGCACGTTCGAGCGCTTCTGGCTGCCCCTGCTGCGGGCCAAGCTGGGCGACAGCCACCGGGAGGCGTCGGCGGCGTTCATCTGGGCCACCATCCAGCGCCTCTACGCGGCGCGCCGCAGCGGCCTGAAGAAGGAGCTGTTCGGCTACGTCCACGGCGGGTACGCCCGCACCATCGACGCCTTCGCCGCCCACCTCCGCGCCGAGGGCGTCGAGCTCCGCACCGGCTGCCCGGTCGGGTCGATCCGCCGCGACGGCGACGGCTTCGTGCTCGCCACGCCGACGGGTGACGAGACGGTGGACCGGGTCGTGGTCACCACGGCGGCACCGCTGGCGTCGCGCCTCTGCCCCGACCTGGACGACGACGAGCGCGGCCGCCTCGACGGCGTCACCTACCAGGGGATCGTCTGCGAGTCGCTCGTGCTGCGCCGACCGCTGGCGCCGTACTACCTGACCAACATCACCGACCCGGGCACCCCGTTCACGGCCGTGGTCGAGATGACCTCGCTCATCGACCCGGCCGAGGTCGGCGGTCACACGTTGGTGTACCTGCCGAAGTACGTGGCGCCCGACGACCCGCTCCTCGACGCCACCGACGACGAGGTGCACGACGCCTTCTGGCCGTACCTGCAGCGGATGCACCCCGCCCTGGGCGACGACGACGTCGTGGCCCGCCGGGTGTCACGGGCCCGCCTCGTGTTCGCCGTGCCCACCATCGACTACTCCGACCGGGTGCCGCCGATCGTCACGTCGGTCCCCGGCCTCTACCTGGTGGGCTCGGCCGACCTGGTGCACGCCACCCTCAACGTCGACGACACCCTCGGCCTCGCCGACGAGGCCGCGGCGCTGATCGCCGACGCCGAGGGATCCCGCACGGAGGCGGTGCCCGCATGACCACCCCCCACCGCTCGGGGAAGCCGATCGCCAGCCTCTCGCTGGACGCCGACAACCTCTGGTCGTACCAGAAGACCCACGGCGACGCCGGGTGGGACCGCTACGGCTCCTACCTCGACGTGCTCGCCCCCCGGGTGCTCGACTTCCTCGCCGCCCGCGACCTGACCATCACGTTCTTCGTGGTGGGCAAGGACGCGTCCCTCCCCGAGAACCGCGAGGCGCTGGCCTCGCTGTCGGCCGCCGGCCACGAGATCGGGAACCACTCGTTCCGCCACGAGCCGTGGCTGCACCTCTACGAGCGCGACGAGCTCGTCGACGAGCTCGCCCGCGCCGATGACGCCATCGCCGAGGCGACGGGGGAGCGGACCATCGGGTTCCGCGGGCCCGGCTACAGCCTCTCCACGAGCACCCTCGAGGTGCTCGTGGAGCGGGGCTACCGCTACGACGCCTCGACCCTGCCGACGGTGATCGGCCCCCTCGCCCGGGCCTACTACTTCCGGGCGTCCAAGCTCACCGAGGAGCAGATGGCCGAGCGCTCCGAGCTGTTCGGCACCTGGAGCGACGGCCTGCGCTCGATCCGGCCGTACCGGTGGCGGGTCGCCGACGGGATGCTCACGGAGCTGCCGGTGACCACCCTGCCGATGGGGCGGGTGCCCATCCACGTCAGCTACCTGCTCTACCTGGCGGGCGTGCGCCCGGCGCTGGCCCGGGCCTACTTCTCAACTGCCCTGCGCCTGTGCCGACTCCGGAAGGTGGAGCCGTCGATCCTCCTGCACCCGCTGGACTTCCTCGGCGCCGACGACGTGGCGGAGCTGGCCTTCTTCCCCGCGATGGGGATGGCCGGCGAGGCCAAGACCGAGCTGGTCGGGCAGTTCGTCGACCAGCTCCGCGAGCAGTTCGAGGTGGTGACGATGCGGGACCACGTGGACGACATCGAGCGGCGCGGCGGCCTGGACGTCGTCACGCCGCGCTTCGCCACCGAGACGGCCCCGGCGGCGTGAGGTCGGACCGGTGACCGCCCTCGACCATGCCGTCGACCCCGACCTCGACGAGCCGCGCCCCGAGGGGAAGCGGCCCTTCGTCTCCGTGGTGGTGCCGGCCTACAACGAGGCCCTCATCCTCATGGAGTCGCTCACCCAGCTCTACGCCTACCTGCAGGCCCTGAGCGACGAGTACGACTGGGAGCTCGTCGTCGTCAACGACGGCAGCTCCGACGAGACCGGTGCCATCGCCGAGGCCTTCGCCTCGACCCGCCCCGAGGTCCGGGTGCTGCACCACGCGGTGAACTTCCGCCTGGGCCAGGCCCTGCGCTTCGCGTTCAACACGTGCCGGGGCGACTACGTCGTCACCATCGACTGCGACCTCAGCTACGCCCCCGAGCACATCGGCCTGCTGCTGTCCCGCCTCCGCGAGGACCACGCCAAGATCGCCGTCGCCTCGCCGTACATGAAGGGCGGCCAGACGACGGGCATCCCGTTCGGCCGGCGGTTCCTGAGCAAGGGCGCCAACCGGTTCCTGTCGGCGTCGTCGGGCGGCAACCTCTCGACCCTCACCGGCATGGTGCGGGCCTACGACCGGCCCTTCCTGTCGAGCCTGAGCCTGCGCTCGATGGGCACCGACATCAACACCGAGATCATCTACAAGGCCCAGCTGCTGAACGCCCGGGTCGTGGAGGTGCCCGCCCACCTCGACTGGACCGGCCAGTCGTCGATGCCCGAGCGGGAGTCGAAGCTCCAGATCGGCAAGAGCACCTCGGGCTACGCCTTCTCGGGGTTCATGTTCCGGCCCGTGGCCTTCTTCATCATCCCCGGCCTGCTCATCCTCGCCTTCGCCCTCTACAACCTCGGCTGGCTCAGCTACAACATCCTCCACGAGTACTCGAGCCTGGCCGGCAGCTTCGAGCCCCGGATGTCCGCGGCCTTCGCCAACACCTTCGACGAGCGTCCCCACGCCTACTTCGTGAGCGGCTTCACCCTCGTCATCGCCGTGCAGCTCCTCACGCTGGGCATCATGTCGTTCCAGCAGAAGCGCTACTTCGAGGAGCTGTTCCACCTGAGCACCGCCACCTACAAGGAGCAGCAGCGCTCCCGGGGCTGGTAGCTCCGTTGGCGCCCCGCATCCTGGTCTGCTCGTACGAGTCGCCGGTGCCGCCCCACGGCGGCTACCGGTTGCGGGTCCTGCACCTGGCCCGGCTGCTCGCCCGCGTCGGCGACGTGACGGTGGCGGCGCTGGGGGAGGCGCCGGTCGACCACGACGAGCCGTTCCGGCTGGTCGGCGTCGAGCACGACTTCTCGCGCCGGCGGGCCCTGGTGCGCTCGTGGCGGCGGCCCTACCTCGCCGCCCTGCTCGACTCACCCGGGCTCACCGAGCTGGCCCGTGACGGCGCGTGGGACCTGGTCGTGGCGTCGTCACCGTTCTTCGTGGACCTGGTCGGTGCGGCGGGTGCCCCCGTCGTGCTGGACGCCCACAACGTCGAGACGGACATCATGGCCACCCTCGCCCGGACCGACGAGCGCCTCCTCCACCGCCTCCGCTGGCGCTGGGAGGCGGCCAAGATGGGCCGCGTCGAGCGTGGTGCCGTCCGCGCCTCGGCCGCCGTGCTCGCCACCAGCGACGCCGACGCCGACGTGTTCCGCAGCTGGGGGGTCACCCGCGTCGAGGTCGTGCCCAACGGGGTCGACACCGACGCCGTGGCCTACGCCCCACCCGGTGAGCACCGTGAGCTGCTCTACGTGGGCCAGTACGGCTACCGCCCCAACGAGGCCGCCGCGGTCGAGCTGGTCACCGACGTGCTGCCCAGGGTGCGCGAGGCCGTCCCCGACGTCACGGTCGGGCTGGTCGGCCGCAACCCCACCGACGCGGTCCGGGCCCTGGCGGGCGCCGGCGTCGCCGTGTCGGGCGCGGTCGACGACGTGCTCCCGTGCCTGCACCACGCGCGAGCCCTCGTGGTCCCGCTGCGGGCGGGGAGCGGCACGCGCCTGAAGATCCTCGAGGCCATGGCCGCCGGCACGCCGGTGGTTTCGACCCCACTCGGCGCCGCCGGCATCGACGCGGTCGACGGCGAGCACCTGCTCCTCGGCGAGTCGGCGGCGGACCTGGCCGCCCAGGCGGTCCGCGTGCTCATCGACGACGACCTGGCCGAGCGGCTGTCCAAGGCGGCGCGGGCCCTGGTCGAGCAGCGCTACGACTGGGGCGTGTTCGCCCCGACCGTGGCCTCGGTCGTCGCCGACCTCGTGGCGCCGGCCCCCTGAGGGCCGACCGGGTCGGTCTCAGCCGCCCTGGTAGAGGGTGACGTCGAGGCCGGGGAAGGAGCGCTCGTCGATCGCGGTGTACCCGTTGGCGACGAGGGCGTCGGTCATGGTCGCGGCGTCGCTCGCCTGGGGAGCGTCCTCGGTGCCGGCCCGCTCGAGCACCCAGATGCGGTCGTGGCCCTCGAGCAGCGCCTCGGCGCGCTCGGGCGTGAGCTCGGGCGGCTGGTCGATCAGGAGCCAGTCACCCCAGGCCGGATCGGGGTCGAGCGGGATGAGCTGGTCCCGGCGCTCTGGTGACCGGCCGGCGTAGACCTCGAAGGTGGTCCGGGTGAACCAGGGTTGGAAGACGATGGCGTCGCCGGCCGCGGCGTGGTCGAGGACGTAGGCGGTGGTGGCCCGGAAGTCGTCGTGGGCGTCGCGTGGATAGAAGAACGCCGTCGCCACCAGCGACACGGCGACGATGAGGCCGAGCAGGACGACCCCCGCCCGGCGCCACGGGAGGGCCCACACGCCCGCCGCCACCAGCACGATCAAGCCGGGGGCGACGAGCAGGAAGTAGCGGGCGCCGAAGAGCGGCTTGACCGCCGAGACCACGGCCATGGTCGCGATCGGCACGGCGACCCACGACACGAGCAGGACGGTGCCCCAGGTCCGCTCGTCGAGGCCGCCGGCGGCCCGGTGGCGCCGGGCGGCGTCCCAGAGGGCGGCGCCGATGGCGGCAACGGCGAGGAGCAGCAGCACCGGGCCCCCGTTGCCGACCAGGCGGACGAACGTGCCCACGAAGCGCACGGGGGTCAGCGCAGGCGCGCCGTCGACCTGGCCCTTGTCCCCGCCGGCGGCGAGGAACCACACGATCGGCAGGGTGGCGAGGCCCACGACCGCGAGGCCACCGACCAGCGCCTTGCGTGGCGTCGGCAGGCGGCCGCGGAGCACGACGGCCACGACCTCGGCGCCGACCACGAGCAGGCCGAAGAAGTGGGCGAGCGGGAGCAGGGCCGTGATGCCGGCCCACGCCGCCCACCGCCCGCGGCTCGGTCCCTGCAGGTAGCGGACCAGCAACAGGACGCTGCTCGTGGCGAGGAGCAGGGTCATGGCGTAGGTGCGGGCCTCGTGCGCGTACTCGACCACGAAGGCGTTGACGGCGACGAGGAACGCCGCGGTGACGCCGACGCGCTGGTCGAACAGCCGGCGGGCCAGCAGGTACGTGACCGGGACGACGGCGGTGGCGAACAGGACCGACGGGAGGCGCATCCAGGTCTCGCCCTGCCCGATCTGCACCCAGCCGTGCATCAGCGTCGTGAACAGGGCGCCGTTCATCTCGTGGTCGACGATCACACGGAAGAAGTCCGCGTTGGCGAGGCGGGCGTGGGTCAGGGTGAAGCCGTCATCGACCCAGAAGCTGTCGGTGCCGAGCTCGACCACGCCGAGCACGAAGGCGACCGCGCTCGCGACGGCCACGAGCAGGCGGGCGCGGGGAACCGTCACCTCCTCCTCGACGGCACCCGCCGGTGCGTCCGCGGTCGTCGGGCCGGCCGGAGCGTGCAGGACGTCCACCGTCAGCCCCGCTCGTACAGGTACACGTCGACCCCGTCGAGGTCGACGTGGCGCACCTCGACGTGGTCCCGCGTCAGGCGCTCGACGTAGGCGTCCACGTCGCGCTGGTCGTCCTCGCCCCGGTCGTCGCGCACGACGAGCCAGAGCCGGTCGGTGCCGGTGACCGCCTCGTCGACCTCGGCCTTGGTCGGGTGGTCCGGGTGGTCCGGCACGAAGTGCCCCCACCGAGCGTCGGGCCACAGGGGCCGGACGTCGTCGTCGATGCGGGCGTCGCGGAGGGCGTAGGCGTCGAACGGGAGCTGCTCGAACCACGGGAGGAACACGATGGCGTCGCCGGTGCGGGCGTCGGCGGCGACGGTGCGGGCGACCCCCCGGATGTCGTCCGCCGGCGGCCGGACGTACCAGCCGACCGCCCCGGCCACGACGAGCGCGCCGACCACGACCGCGGTGCACCGCCGCGCCCAGCCCGCCGGGACCGTGTGGATGCCGAGGGCCAGGAGGGTGGCCGCGGCGGGGACGAGGATGATGAAGTAGCGCGCCCCGAAGAGCGGCTGGACGGGCGAGAGCAGCGCGATGGCGACGGTGGGCAGCGCGAGCCAGGCGGCCAGCAGGAGCACGCCCCACTCGGCCTCGGTGGGCCGGTACGGGCGCCCGGTGACGAGCGGTCGGCCGTAGACCCAGGCCACGTACGCGCCGAGGGCCATGAAGACCGCGAGGAGGGGGATGCCGGCGTTGCCGGCGACCCGGGCGTAGACGCCGACGAAGCGCACCACGGTGACGCCGGGGATGCCCTCGGCCTGCCCGCTGCTCTCGCCGGTCGCGATGAGCACGAGCACGATGCCGCCGAGCGCGCCGATGAGCGCGAACCCGGCGACGAGGCCGGCGACGGGCCGGCGGAGCGATCGTCCCCGCAGGAGCGCGGCCGTCCCCTGCGCACCGAGGACGAGCCAGCCGAAGAGGTGGGCCCAGGGGAGCAGGATCGACACCGCGACCCAGGCCCACCACTGGCCCTTGCGGCCGTCCTGGACGAAGGCCACGAAGAGCAGGGTGCTCAGGGTGCCGACGAACATGACGAGGGCGTAGGCGCGCACCTCCTGGCCGAACTGGAGGGCGAAGCCGTTGACGGCCAGCAGGAGTGCCGCGGTGGCGCCGACCCGTTCCCCGAACAGGCGCCTGCCCAGGAGGTAGAGCACGGGCACGCTCGCGGTCAGGGCCAGCGCACTTGGGAGGCGCAGCCACCACTCGGCGTCGGAGACCCGGATCCAGGGGAACAGGACCAGGGCGTGCAGGGCGCCGTTGGGCTCGCGCTGGGTGAGCACCGTCCAGAACTCGGACCAGGGCATGCGGGCGTGCCCGATGCTGTAGCCCTCGTCGAGCCAGAAGCTCTTGTGGCCCAGGTGGAACAGGCTCAGGGCGCCGGCCAGCACGGTCGCGAGGACCGCGACCGTGCGGGGGCGCACCGGCCACGGGCGCTCGGGTGACGCCGGCCCGTCGGGGCGGGCCGGGGTGGTGGCCGCGTCGGGCGCGGGCGCGTCAGCGAGGGAACGGGCCATGTCCACGTCCCATCGGCCCCCGAGGGCCACCGTTGAGGCCGGGCGGGTGCGCATCGCCGGCCCTCAACCCCCCTCGGTGGCATCCGATGGGTGGAGGTGGCCCTCGTCACCCTCGTCATCCCCGTGCGCGGCTCGCTGGGCATCGTCGTCCCCCTCCTCGACGCGCTCGAGCCGCAGGCGAAGGAGGCCGACACGAGCATCCGCGTCGTCGTGGTCGACGACGCCAACGACGTGCCCCTCGCCGCGGGGCTCGAGGAGCGGGCGTACGAGCACCTCGTGCTCGAGGTCGTGCGCCGCGACCGCAACGGCGGTCCCGGGGCGTCGCGGAACACCGGCTTCGCGCTGGTCGACACCCCGTGGGTCGCCTTCCTCGACGCCGACGTGGTCCCGGCGCCGGACTGGCTCGAGCAGCTGACCGAGATCGTGTCGGTGGAGGACCCGCCGGACGTGATCGAGGGCCGGATGGCCGTCGGCGGCGACGAGCCCGCCACGCCGTTCGCCCACGCCACCGAGGCGGTGCCGCCGGAGCAGCGGGTGGCGGCCAACCTGATCTTCCGCAGCGAGGTGCTGCGGGCGGCCGGCGGGTTCGACGAGCGCTTCTACGACCCGGCGCGCCGGGTGCACTTCCGCGAGGACGCCGAGCTCGCCTTCCGGCTCGAGGCCGAGGGGCGGCGGTTCGCCTACGAGCCCGAGCTCCTGGTCGTGCACCCGCCCCTGCCCCCGTCGTTCTGGACGCCGGTGAAGCTCGCCCGCCGCTACTACTTCGATCCCCTGCTGGACCGCGAGCACCCTGATGCCTTCCGGGCGCTGAACGCCACGCGCCGAGTCGGCCCGATCACCCTCCGCCGCGCCCGCCACGACGCCGCCGCGGTGTTCGTGGGCAGCACCGCGGTGGCCGCCGTGGGGGTGCTGGCCCGCCGCCCCTGGCTGACCCGCCTGGGGCTCCTGGGCATCGCCGTGGGCTGGGTGGGCAACATCGGCGCACTGGTGTGGCGCAAGGACGTGCGGCCGCGGGACGTGCTGCCGATCGTCGCCGTGTCGGCCCTCGTCCCGTGGGCGTACCTGTCCAGCTACTGGCGCGGTGTGGTCCACTTCCGGCATCGCCCCCGACTCTGACGCCGACGGAGCTGGAGCCCCTGACGTGACCGGGACGGCCGAGCCCTCGGTGGTGCCGGAGGACCGGGTCGCCCGGCGGATGACGCGCGGCTTCGTCGCGCTCTCGGCCGGCCGCATCGCCACCCTCGGCCTCCAGCTCGTCGCGTTCGCCCTGGTCGCGGCCGACCTCGGCCCCGCCGGCGTCGGCGCCTACACCTTCGCGGTCGCCTTCTACAGCCTGTTCGCCTACGTCACGAACTTCGGCGTCCGGGCCATCGCCATGCGCGACATCGCCCAGCAGCCCGACCGCGAGCGCGACCTGGTGACGAACCTCTTCTACCTGCGGGTCCTCGCCGGTGGGGCCGCGTACGGCGTGCTTACCGTGGTGCTGCTCGTCGGCGGCTACTCGGGGATCGAGCGCCAGGCCGCGCTGGTCACCGGGGTCCTGCTCGTCGTGCTCGCCCTCGAGTCGTTCCAGGTCATCCTCGAGGTGCGGCTCCGCATGGGGTGGGTCTCGATCGCCGGCGTGGTCCAGGGCGTCGTGCTGGCGGGCGGCACGGTCGCGGTCGCCGCCGGCGGGGGCGGGGTGGTCGCGTTCCTGTGGGTGTTCGTGGCCTCCAACGTGGCCAACTTCGCCATCGTGGCCACGGTGGCCCTGCGCCAGTCGGGGCGCCTGCACTGGCGGCCCCGGCCGGGCGTCTGGTGGACGCTGGCGCGTGCCGCCGTCCTGCTCGGCCTGGCCCAGCTCTGCATCACCCTCTACTACCGGCTTGACCTGCTGATCCTCGCCGCGGTCAAGCCCGAGGACGACGTGGGCCAGTACGGCGCGGCCTACCGGGTGCTCGAGACCTTCGTCGTCGTGCCGTCGCTGGCCATGACCGTGCTCACCCCGGTGGTCGCGGCGAGCGTCGTTGCGGGCAAGGACGTGCTCCAGCGTCGGTACGGCCACCTCCTGCACCTGATCGCGATCCTGTCGTTTCCGGTGGCGGTGGCGGGCCTCCTCACCGCCTCGCGGGTCTTCCCCGCGGTGCCCGGGTTCGGTGAGTTCTCCGGGGCCGGGGACGCGCTGGCCATCCTGGCGCTGGCCGCACCGTGCATCTTCTTCGGCACCGCGCTGTCGGCGGTGCTCGTCTCGGGGCACCAGCAGGGCCGCCTGCTCGGGGTGTCGTTCGCCGGCCTGCTCGTGAACCTGGCCCTCAACGTGGCCCTCATCCCGCCCTTCTCGTACCGCGGTGCGGCCGTGGCCACCGCAGTCACCGAGCTGGCTGTGGTCACGGGCCTGGTGCTGACCATCCGCCGCCACCTCGGCGTGGTCTGGCCGTGGCGGCGGGTGGTGCGGGCGGCGCGGGCCTCGCTGGTGATGGCGGTCGTGCTGGTGCTGGCGTCGCCCCTGCCGCCCTTCGCGCAGCTGGCGCTCGGGCTGGTCGCCTACGCCGTCGCGCTGCTGCCGACCGGCTCGCTGCACTGGGACGACCTCGGGGGCCTCATGGGGGCCGACGGCGAGTCGGTCGAGGTGGCCGCCGGCGCGCTGGGCTCGCCGCTGGCCACGTGGCGCTCGCTGCTGGGCGCCGGCGGTTGCGTGGTCGTCGGGGGGCCGGACCGGGTGCCCGGCTGGGCGCCGGTCGCCGCCCGGCTCGCGGGCTGCGACCCGGTGGTCGTGCGCGTCACCGACGATCGACGGGACGGCCGGGACGGCGGCCACTGGTGGTGGCGGTGGTTCGTGTCGGCGGTCGAGCACGGCCCCACCGCCGGTGAGGGTGACGGCGACGGCGATCGCGACGAGCCGCGGCTCGAGGACGAGCCGGCCGCGACCGTCGGCGCCGACGACCCGGACCACGCCGGCGAGGCCGAGGTCGGGGCCGGGCGGTGAGCGCGCCGTCGGTCCTGCTCGTCCACGAGTTCCCGGGGCCGTTCGGGGGCGCCGAGCGCTACCTCGAGCTGCTGGGCGCCGGCCTGGTCGCGGCCGGGGTCGAGGTCGGCGCCGTCGTGTTCGTCGCCGACCCCGAGGCCGCCGCCCGGCTGGGCGACCGGCTGGCCGCCGTCGCGCCCGATACCCGCGTGCTCGCCGGGCGGGCCCGTCCGGGGCCGATCCGGGAGGCGGTGCGCCGCCACCGCCCCGGTGTCCTGCACTGGAACTTCGTCGACCCGTTCGCCTTCCGGGGCGCGAGCTTCCTGCTGCTGCCCTGGGGGCACCCGTCGGTGATCACCGACCACCTGCCCCAGCTCCGCCACGCCGGCCCCCACTGGGAGACGACCCGGCGGTGGGCCAACCGGCGCATCGCCCGCATGATCGTGGTGGGGGAGGCGGCCCGGCGAGAGGCCGAGGCCCGCTGGCGGCGCCCGCCGCCGCTCACCGTGATCCCCAACGGCGTCCCCGTCCAGCCGGCCCCCGACCGACCGGCCCTCGACGGGCGTGCCGCCCGCCTGCTCTTCGTGGGCCGGCTCACCGAGCAGAAGGGCGTCGAGCACCTCGTGCCGGTGCTGGGCGCCCTGCGCGATCGGGGCCACGATGCCGTGCTCCGGGTCGTGGGCGACGGCCCCTGCCGTGCCGAGGTGGACGAGGCCGCCCGTGCCGCCGGGCTCGGGGGCGCGGTGACCCTCGCCGGCTTCTCGCCCGACCCGTAGGCGGAGATGGCCGCCGCCGACGTGCTGCTGGCCCCCTCGGCGTACGAAGGCCTGCCCTTCACCCCGCTCGAGGCGCTGGCCGTCGCCCTTCCCCTCGTCCTGTCGGACATCCCGCCCCACCGGGAGCTCGTCCCGGCCGGGGGTGGCACCGGCGTGCAGGCGGTCGCCGCCGGCGACACCACGGCCTGGGCCGAGGCGATCGAGCGCGCCCTCGCCGACCTGCCCCGCGCTCGTGACGGCGCCCACCGGGTGGCCGGCGAGCACCGCCTGGAGGCGATGGTGGACGCGACCGTCGCCGTCTACCGGGCGGTCAGCGCGTAGTCGCGGCGCCGCCGGTCGTCCGTCTCGGTCGCCGGGTCGCGCTCCTCGTCCTGCAGGCCGGCACGGGCCGCGACCAGCCAGCCGAAGGCCACCGCCACGGTCAAGGTGATGCGGACGTCGATCCCGGTGAACGGGCCGGTCAGCTCCGCGACCATCAGGCCGACGAACGCGGCGCCGAGGGCGAGGGCGGTGACCCGGATGCGCCGGTCCCGGTCCTGTCGCCAGACGCCGTAGGCGGTGCGGATGGCCGTGGCCCAGACCCACAGGTAGGCGACGAAGCCGAGCGGACCGAGCTTCAACCAGAACCACAGCGGTGTCACGTGGGTGTAGAGCTGGCCGCCGATGTGGTTCTCCGAGAGCGCGTAGCGGATCGTCCACGGCACCCCGAGGCCGAGGCCGGTCAGCGGGTGGGCCCGGATCTCGGCCAGCACGTTGCGCTGCTCGTCGAGGCGGTAGCGGTCGCCCGTCGACGAGGCGAGCTTGGACGGGCTCAGCGATTCCGCACGGTAGAGGACCGGGTTCGTCGTGTCGGTGGCCCCCCCGGCGGAGATCGCGACGTACAGCGCGAGGCCCACGGCGGCGGCGCCGAGCACGAGCCACGGCCGGCCCCGTTGGCCCGAGGCGACGAGCAGCACGAGCACGACGCCGAGGACGAGCGCGATCCAGAAGCTGCGGCGGTACGACAGGGCGAGGGTGACGACCAGGACCGGTGCGGCGAGGTAGAGCCAGCGGGGGAGCGGGACCCGCCGCACGACGGCCACGAGGACGCCGAGCAGCACGACCACCATGAGGAAGTTCATGGTCGGCTCGTAGAAGGTGCTGGCCTCGGCGCTCAGCGAGGCGGCGACACCGGTCGACCCGGCCGCCCCGCTCGTGTGGTCGGTGAGCACCGCCACCAGGCCGACCGCGGCGCGGATCACGACGAGCACGACCACGAACGAGACGGCCCGGCGGGGGTTGCCCCGCCGGCGCAGCACCTCGGCGGTGACGTAGGGCACGACGAGGAGGAGGCCGACGACCCGGGCGGAGCCGACGAGGTCGATCTTGTTGCTCGGGCCGAGGTAGCCGGTGACCAGTCCGAAGGCGAGGGCCACGGCCATCAGGGCCATGGGCAGGGTGAACGGGCCGATGCCCGGGCCGGGCCTCCCGGAGGTGAGCCGCTCGTACACGACCCAGCCGAGCAGGAGCAGGACCAGGACGTCCGGGGGGTGCAGGGGGGTCGGGCCCAGGCTCCCGTACCAGCGGTCGAGGGCCACCGGCCACACGCCCGGCTGACCCTCGATGAGCACCGTGGTGGTGACGAGGGTGGCCAGGGTGGCGACGGGGTGCCAGAACAGCCACCAGCACGCGACCAGCGCGATGGGGAGGAGGGCGGCGGCGGGGCCGACGACGGCGAGGCCGACGGTCAGCAGGACGCCGAGGGCGGCCGCCGCACCCACGAGCACGACGGCCTGGCCGGTGCGGGTGTCGACCGCCGCGGTCACGCCGAGGCCCTGACGACCTCGGCTTCGTGGACGCCGCGCTGGTCGGCGTAGCTGTAGCGGCGCTCGGGGGTGGCGGCGCCGTTGAACACGAAGCCGATGACGGGGGCGTCGATGGCCCGGAGGGTCTCGAGCGCCCGCCGCACGTCGCTGCGGCGGTCCTTGCGGCCGTCGACCACGAAGAGGACCCCGTCGGCGTAGTGGGCGATGACGAGGGGGTCGACCACGGGCAGGGTCGGCGGGCTGTCGATGACGGAGAGGTCGTACTGGGCGCTGATGCTGTCGAAGACGTGGGCGGCCCGGTCGGTGGTCAGCGCGGCGGCGGGGTCGAGGATGCCGGACCCGGCCGGGACCACGTCGAGGTACTCGCTGGCCCCGGGGACGGGCAGCGACCAGAGGGGGAGGCGTCCGCCCGCCATCTCGGGGCTCTGGCCACCGGTGCCGCCGACCAGGTCGGTCATGCCCGGCTTCACCGGGATGCCGAGGCGCTTGTTGATGGCGGGGCGGCGGAAGTCGCAGTCCACGAGGATCACGCGGCGGCCCTCGGCCGCGAAGGCCTGGGCCATGTTGATCGAGATGTGGGTCTTGCCCGAGCCCGGCGTTGCGGAGGTGACCATGAGGACGGGGCCGACGTGCTCGCGCAGGGCGTAGGACACGCTCGTGCGGAGGACCCGGAAGGCCTCGACCGCCTCGGCGGTGTCCGGGTTCGAGCGCGACACCTGGGCGAGGACCGGCAGGCCGAGGTCGTGGGCGGCCTCCTCGGCGTTGGCGTAGCGGTCGGTGAGCGCCGAGCGGGCGTAGGCGGCGGCCGAGCCGATGACGAGGGCGGCGAGGAAGGCCAGCACCGCGTCGCGGGCCGGCTTGGGGGCGATGGGGGCGTCCGGCGGCGTGGCCTCCTCGAGGATCGTCGCGGCGTCGGCGGGGGCGCCCCGCACCTCGGCGGCCTGGGTCTGGAGCTGCTCGAGCTCGGTCGTCAGCGCCACGTCGTCGGGGTTGACCGCGAGGCCCTGGTTGATCTCGTCCACCCGGTCCTGGATGCGGCCGATGGTCTCCTCGCGCTGGGCCTGCTGGCGGTCGGCGATGAAGGTGGAGAAGGCCTCGGCGTAGGCGTTGGCCACCGCGGCGGCCGTGTCCGGAGAGGCGGCGGTGGCGCTGAAGTCGAGCAGCTGCACGTCCGAGCGGGGCGAGACGGTGACGGGTGCGGGCAGGTCGGGGTCCTCGGCGTCGGGGTCGAGGACCGCAGCAGCGGCATCCTGGACGGGCCGGGTCTTGGCCAGCGACGCGTAGAAGTTGGCCTGCTGGAACAGCTCGTCGGCCGAGACGAACTCGTTGGCCTGCTCCCGGCCCGACTCGACCTGCACCACGGCGGTGGCCTGGTAGGTCTCGGAGCGGATCGACGACAGCAGGAACACGACCACCGCCGCCGCCGACGCGAAGGCCAACAGCCACCAGCGGTAGCCCCAGATGATCCGGAGCGGGTTCGTCGGTTCCATGGCGGGTTCGGCCTCGATCTCCCAGGGATGTCGCCCGGTGCGACCTGCGCCTATCGGCCCGACCGGAGCACTCTTTACGGCTGGGTGCGGCGGTAGGTTCGCCCGGTGCACGTCGAGCTCGTCCACGAGTGGCTGACCAACATGGCCGGCTCCGAGAAGGTTGCGGGCGCGCTGCGGCGGGCCTTCCCGGGGGCGGGCCTGAGCACGAGCCTGTACTACGCCCCCGAGTTCCCCGGCTGGGACCCGGTGCGCACGACCTTCCTCCAGCCGTTCGCCACCAAGCGGGGTGCCCACCTGCGGGTGCTGCCCCTGATCCCGGCGGCGATGCACTCGCTGCGGGTGCCCGACGCCGACCTCGTGATCACCAGCTTCCACTCGTTCGCCCTGAACGCACGCGTGCGCCGCGGTACGCCGCACATCGTCTACTGCCACACCCCGCCGCGCTTCCTGTGGGAGCGCGAGCAGCTCGCCGGCGAGCGGGGCCTGTCCACGGGCCTCACCGGCGCGGCCGCCGCCGTCCTCCAGCCCGGCGACCGTCGCCGCAGCCGCCGGCCCGACCTGTGGGTGGCCAACTCCACCGAGGTGCAGGGCCGGATCCGGGCCGCCTACGGCCGTGACGCCGAGGTCGTGCACCCGCCCGTGGAGGTGGACCGCTTCGCCGGCGCGCTCGGCGAGCCGGAGGGCGACTACTTCGTCTCGTTCTCCCGGGTGGTGGCCTACAAGCGGGTCGATCTGGTCGTGGAGGCGTTCCGGGAGCTGGGCTGGCCCCTCGTCGTGGCGGGCGAGGGTCGGGCGCGGGCCGCCATCGAGTCCACGGCGCCGGCCAACGTGCGCTTCGCCGGCCGCGTGCCCGACGAGGACCTGCCCGCGCTGCTGGCCGGGGCGCGCGGTCTCGTGTTCGCCGGGGTCGAGGACTTCGGGATCACCATGGTCGAGGCCATGGCCGCCGGGACCCCGGTGATCGCGCTCGACGCGGGTGGCGCCCGCGACTCGGTCGAGCCCGGGCGCTCCGGGCTCCTCTTCGCCGAGCCCACCGTCACCTCGCTCGTCGCCGCCCTGCGGGAGGCGGCGTCCACCGACTGGGACCGGACCGAGGTCTCGGCCTCGGCGCGGCGCTTCACCGAGGAACGCTTCGCCGACGCGATGCGCGACCTCGCCGCCTCGGTCACCTCGGCCTGAGTTCCCCGCGCGCAGCGCGCGATCTCCGACCACCCCGCCGCTCAAGGCCGTCCCGGCGCGTCCGACAGGAGCCTGTCCCCACCCGCGGCCATGGAGAACGGCGGCTACAGCTCAGATGGCAGTCTCTGTCGAAGGTCCGCTCGTCGCCATCAACGGCACGCGCGACGCCGAGCCCCGGGGGCCGCGGCGCCGCCGCCAGCCGCTGAGCCCGTGGTCGCTGCGCATCGTCGCCGACCTCGCCGCCGTGATGGTCGGCCTCTCGGTGATCCCGAGCATCGGCTGGGCCAACCTCCTCTACGCCGTCGCGGTGTTCGTGACCCTCGGGATGGTGGGCACCTATCGCCGCCACCTCGCCCTGAGCACGCTGTCGGAACTGCCCCGGCTGTTGCTGGGGGCCGGCATCCCGCTCCTGTTCGTGGGCAGCTTCGCCCCGTTCACCGACCTGCCCGAAACCCTGTTCGACCAGGTCGCCGTGACCGGCGTGGCCGTCGTGGTCGGCCGGACCCTGACCTACGCGGTCATCCGCACCGCCCGGCGGGCCGGCCAGCTCCAGGAGAACGCCCTCATCGTCGGCGCCGGCGCCGTGGGCATCGAGTTGTCGCGCCTGCTCAAGGAGCACCCCGAGTACGGGCTGGTGCCGGTGGGCTTCATCGACGACGTCCCCTCGCAGCCCGGCCTCGACCTGCTCGGCGGCATGGCCGACCTCGAGAAGGTCATCCAGGAGCAGGACGTGCGCCGGGTGCTGGTCGCCTTCGGCCCGCGCGGCGAGCAGGAGCTCGTCGCCACCCTCCGCTCCACCGGCCTGCACGACGTCGAGCTGCACGTGGTCCCCCGGTTCTTCGAGCTCGGCTTCGCCCCCGGCGGCCCCGACGTGGAGCACGTCTGGGGCATCCCCCTGTTCCAGGTGCGGCGGGCCGCGCTGCGCGCCGGCGCCTGGAAGGCCAAGCGGGTCGTGGACATCGTGGTCGCCGCCCTCCTGCTGTTCCTGCTGGCCCCGCTGCTGGGCCTGCTCGCCCTGGCCGTGCGCATCAGCAGCCCCGGGCCGATCCTGTTCCGCCAGCGCCGCATCGGCCAGCACGGACGCGAGATCGAGGTCCTGAAGTTCCGCACCCTGCGGGTGAACACCGATGCCGACGTGACCTGGTCCGTGGAGGACGACCCCCGCCAGACCAGCGTGGGCAAGTGGCTCCGGCGCCTGAGCCTCGACGAGCTGCCCCAGTTCTGGAACGTGCTGCGGGGCGACATGTCCCTCGTCGGCCCCCGGCCCGAGCGGCCGCACTTCGTGAGCCGCTTCTCGGCGCAGGTCACCCACTACGCCGACCGCCACCGGCTCCCGGTCGGCCTCACCGGCCTGGCCCAGATCC
>WBZL01001950.1_pt1 | contig 20628 bp, 18 predicted proteins | sample 5204291 | NCBI WGS metagenome assembly WBZL01 (sample SAMN12344345, study PRJNA552823) | activated sludge metagenome | biome: Activated sludge suspended growth; feature: Nitrification reactor; material: Wastewater; isolation source: activated sludge from nitrification reactor of wastewater...
ATTGATCCCCGGACTCAGCAGCCGGAAGAACTTGACCAGCACGCCATCCCCGAGCACAACCGAGGTGTTGCTCTGCTCGACGTTGAGGATCCGGCACGGTCCGGTTCCCGAGGGATCGCGACGCCATTGCGCGACCGGCCGCTCCCCGGTGCCGGCCGGATTGAGCACAGCTCCCCCGCTCGCACCCACGATCGCGGTGACGATCTCCTCCCGCGCGAGCCCGTCGTGGACCCAAAGTCCCTCGATCTGCGCGATCGCACCGGGTCCCGACTCCTGATCGACGTAGATCGGGACCTGGTAGACCTGCCACGAGCGGCCGTCGATCTCCACGGCCAAGGCGACGTGGTCACCGCCTTCGCAGACCGGCGTGCGCGACGCGATGCGTACGTTCGTGACGCGGTGCCCCTTGCCGGCGAACCACCGGCGATCCGGCAACCAGTCCCGAAGGACCGAGATCAATTGGTCCTCGCTGAGTGTGTACCCCACACGTCGCAGTCTGCCGGATCGGCATTCGCGATCGCACCGGAGCGGCGTCGAGTGGCGCGCGGTGACGGGTCTGAGGGCCCGACCGGGATCCGGATCTCCCCGTGGCCGAACCTCGCCCGGGTTTACGGTGGTGGCGTGAGCACGCACGAGGTGATGAACCAGCCACCGCCGCTGGTTCACAACGCCTTCATCGATGACACCGCATTGACCGACGCCGTGGCCGCCTTCGGTGGCGACCCGCACGATTCTGGGTTGATCGAACTCGGAGCGCTGGCGGGCTCGGAGACGGCCAGGGAATGGGGACGCCTGGCCAACGAGTACCTCCCCGTCTTGCGCACTCACGACCGGTACGGCCACCGCGTGGACGAGGTCGAGTTCCACCCGGCGTGGCACGAACTGATGACTGTGGCGGTGTCCAACGGTCTACATGCCGCCCCGTGGACCGCGGACGACAAGGCGGCCCATGTGCGGCGGGCGGCGGGTTTCATCATGTGGTCGGAGGCCGAAGCCGGACACGGGTGCCCGATCTCGATGACGTACGCGTCGATCCCGGCCCTGCGGGTGGACCCGGTTCGCGCAGCCCAGTGGGAGGCGGGCCTGGCCAGTCACGAGTACGACTTCGGCCTGCGCACGCCGTCGGACAAGCGCGGGTTGATCGCCGGCATGGCGATGACCGAGAAACAGGGTGGTTCGGACGTACGCACCAACACCACGGTGGCGGTGCCGACCGACGACGGCTACCTGCTCACCGGCCACAAGTGGTTCTGCTCGGCACCCATGAGCGATGTGTTCCTGGTCCTCGCGCAGGCGCCCGGCGGTTTGACGTGCTTCATCGTCCCCCGGGTGCTGCCCGACGGCACGCGCAACGTCTTCGAGATCCAACGTCTCAAGGACAAGCTCGGCAACCGCTCCAACGCCTCCAGCGAGATCGAGTTCGACGGCACGTGGGCGCAGCGTCTCGGCGACGAGGGCCGCGGTGTCCGCACGATCGTGGAGATGGTGTCGGCGACACGTCTGGACACTGTGCTGGGCTCGACCGCACTCATGCGCAAGGCGTTGTCCGAGGCGATGTGGCACACCAGCCACCGGGAGGCGTTCGGGGCGACCCTGATCGACCAACCTCTGATGCGCCAGGTCCTCGCCGACATGGCCCTCGAGGTCGAGGCCGCCACCTGGCTGGGGATGCGACTGGCCCACGCCGTCGACGCCTCGGAGGCGGGGTCCAGCGAGCAGGCCGCGTTCCGGAGGATCGCCCTGCCCATGTCCAAGTACTACGTGTGCAAGCGCGCGCCCGGGCTCACGTTCGAGGCGATGGAATGCCTCGGTGGTGTCGGGTACGTCGAAGAGACCGGGCTCCCGCGGCTGTACCGCGAGGCCCCGGTGAACTCGATCTGGGAGGGCTCCGGCAACGTCAACGCACTCGACCTGCTGCGCGCCATCGCCCGCAACCCCGAGAGCCTCGACGCCTACTTGCAGAACCTCGCGCCGGCCTCGGGCTGCGACGAGGCCTTCGACACCGGCCTGCGGGACCTGCTCAACGCCCTGGCCCAGAACCCTGCCGGAGCGCCGGCGCGCGCCCGCTGGCTGGCCGAGAAGATGGTGCTCCTCCTGCAGGCCTCGCTGCTGGTCCAGCACGCCCCCACGGCCGTGTCCGAGGCATTCATCGCCACCCGCCTGCGGCAGTCCGAGGGAACCTACGGCGTGGTCGACCTCGGCGCACAGGATGTGGACACCATCCTCGACCGGGCCCGGGTCGGAGGCTGACGTCCCCACAATTGGGGCCGGACACAGCGCTCAGCCCCAGTTCTGGCGGACCGACCGGTTGCAAACCAGGTCAAAAAGGATCATTCGGGCCAACAGCCGGGGCCGCCGACACGCCTTCGGCACCCAGTTGTGGGGAAGTCCCCGCCTACACCTACGCTCGAGGATCCCTCGGATAGGGCAGGATCGGAGGCATGCCCGCCCACATCGACGTGACCCAGCACTACGACGCCGACCCCGCGACCGTGTTCGCCATGCTCTGCGACAAGGACTTCATCCTCTACAAGTGCGAACAGAGCGCCAGCCTCGAAGCCGAGGCCGAGGTCACAGACCAGGGCGACACCGTGCAGATCCACAACCGCCGTGTGCTGCCCGCCAAGGTCCCCGGTTTCGTCAAGCGTTTCCTCGGCGACACGATTCCCCTGGACGAGACCCAGCACTGGGGCCCCGCCGACGAGCACGGGTCTCGGTCAGCCGAGTTCAGCGTGGACTTCGACGGCCAGCCGCTCGCCTTCTCCGGCACGATCGACCTCGGCCCCCACGGCGACGGGACCGCGGTCCGGACCAAGGGCGCACTCAAGTGCAGCGTCCCCCTGATCGGCGGCAAGGTCGAGAACTTCGCGGCCGAGTGGATCGGCAAGTACCTGAACAAGGAGGAGCGCGTCGGCCAGCAGTGGCTGACCGACCAAGCGTGATCCTCAGTCCTCGGGCAGGAGCGGCTCCCCGCCGTACCCGTCACCTCGCCATTTCCGCCAGCGCAGCAAGGCGCGACAGCGACCGGAAGTACTTCTTCCGGTATCCGCCCTTGAGCATCTCCGGGGTGAAGAGGGAGCCGAGCGACTCCCCCGCGGCGGCCACCGGTACGTCGTTGTCGTAGAGCCGGTCGACGAGAACCACTAGTCGCAGGGCGACGTCCTGCGAGGTCAACTGGTGCACGCCGGTCAGCCCCACCAGGGGGACGCCCTCCACGAGCCGCGCGTACTTCGAGGGGTGCACGCGGGCGAGGTGATCGCACACGGCGTCGAACCGGTCCAGGGTCGCGCCGGGCGTCGAGTCGACCAACGCCGCCACCTCCTGTTCGCTCAACGCCGGCGGCGCCTTGGGGACTCCACGATGGCGGTAGTCCACCCCATCGATGCGCAAGACGTCGAAGTGGGCGGACAGCCCTTGGATCTCCCGCAGGAAATCGTCGGCGGCGAAACGCCCCTCCCCCAAAGCGTCCGGCAACGTGTTCGAGGTTGCCGCCAGCCGCACGCCGCGTTCGGTGAGCGCCATCAGCAGCGAACTCATCAGCACGGTGTCGCCAGGGTCGTCGAGTTCGAACTCGTCGATGCAGACCAACACGCGGTCGGACAGTGCCTCCACCGCCCCCGCGAACCCCAGTGCCCCGACCAAGTGCGTGTACTCGACGAACGTGCCGAACGCCTTGCGGCCCTCCGTCGCGTGCCAGATGGACGCCAACAGGTGCGTCTTCCCCACACCGAAGCCGCCATCGAGATAGATCCCCGGGCGCACCTCCGCTGGGGTGGCTTTGCGCAGCCAGCCGCGCTTCTTCACCTGGGCGGGAGCCGCGACGAAGGCCCGCGCCCCGGCGACCGCCGCCGCCTGGCCGGGGTAGTAAGGATCTGGGCGGTACGACTCGAAGCTCACGTGGGAGAAGTGCGGAGGTGGCGCGAATCCGGCCACGAGGTCCTGCGCAGCCACATCGGGCAACCGATCGCACAGACTCAGGGGCACGCGCCGAATCTATCCAACGCGTCGGCGTGACTTGTGGGTCGCCCGCGTGGTCGGATGGTGCGATGGACGACGCGGAACTCTGGGAGGCCTACGCCTGGCCCCAGCGATGCCTGCGGGCGAACTTCGTGACGACGATCGACGGGCACATCCAGGGACCCGATGGGTTGTCGGGCAGCATCAGCAGCCCGGAGGACCGAAGGGTGTTCAACATGTTGCGCGCAGGGGCCGATGCGATCCTGGTCGGCGCCGGGACGGCCCGGATCGAGAAGTACAAGTCGCCCGCGATCAGACCGCAATGGGCCGAGTTCCGCGGCAACAACAACCCCCCGATCCTGGTTATCGTCTCCGCCAGCGGGCAAGTACCCGATATCGAAGGGTCGGTGGTCGTGGACGGAACGGATCTCGAGTCACTGAAGGACAAGTACCCACGCATCCTGTGCGAGGGCGGTCCGCACCTGTTCACCGCTCTGCTCGAACAGGGCCTCATCGACCAACTCGCTCTGAGTACGCACGGTGTCCTCGGCGGCACCGGCGCCTTGATCACCGATGGAGTCGCCACGGACGCCACCCCGATCCATACCCATCACGACGCGGACGGCCTCTACACGCTGTGGCGGATCAGATGATCGCCCCGATGCTGGCGAAGGCCGTGGGCGATCAGGTCCCCGACACCGAAGGCCTGCTGTACGAACCCAAGTGGGACGGCTTCCGGTGCATCGTCTTCCGCGATGACTCGGTGGTGCTGCAGAGCCGTAAGGAGGAGGACTTCAGCTACCTCTTCCCGGAGGTGGTCTCGGTCGCCGAGTCACTACCCGCAGGCACGACCCTCGACGGGGAGCTCGTCATCGTCGGCGACAAGGGTCTCGAGTTCGACCTATTGAGCAACCGCATCCGACCACGCTCGGAGGCGGGCGGCTGGAAGATCAAGGAACTGTCCGAGGCGACACCGGCCCGGTTCGTGGCATTCGACATACTGCGCCACAACGGCGAGGACATCAGCCAACTGCCCTTCGCGCAGCGCCGCGAAACACTCGAGTCCCTCGACCTGCCCGCCGACATGCACCTGACGCCGATCACCGCCGACCCGGCCGTCGCACGCGAGTGGTTCGACTTGTTCGAGGGTGCCGGTCTCGACGGGGTCGTGTGCAAGCCCGCCGAGGCGCCGTACACCCCGGGCAAGCGGACCATGCTGAAGGTCAAGCACGTACGTACCGCCGATGTCGTCGTGGCGGGCTGGCGGCCCTACAAGAACCCCGCCCCGGACGGCTCCGAGATGCTCGGGGCGCTGCTGCTCGGGCTCTACGACGACGAGGGCCGACTGCACAACGTGGGTGCTGCCGGTTCCTTCACGCGGGACAACCGCATCGCCCTGGCCAAGGAACTCGCCGCGATCGAGGTGGGGCCGGACGACGATCACCCGTGGGCCTGGGGCGCCTCGGCCGAGGGGCAACGGGTACCGGGCATGCAGTCGCGGTGGACGGGCAAGAAGGACATGGGCTTCCACCCCATCCAGCCGATCCTCGTCGCAGAAGTGAAGTACGACCACATGCAGGGCGACCGTTTCCGTCACGTCGCGTCGTTCGTGCGCTGGCGCCCGGACCGCGAGCCGGATTCCTGCACCTACGAGCAACTCGAGCAGCCGGTGAAGTTCGACGTGGCAGCGGTGCTGGCCGGCGAGGTGCGCTGATGGCCACCAAAGAGACGTTCCTCGAGGTGGCCGGTCGGGAGGTGCGCGTCTCCAACCCGGACAAGGTCTACTTCCCCGAGCCGGGGTACACCAAGCTGGACGTGGTCTCGTACTACGCCGCGGTCGCGCCGTTCATGCTCCCGTATCTGCAGGACCGGCCGACTGCGCTCGAGCGCTGGCCCGATGGCGTTCACCCCGGCGTGAAGATGGCTCAACGTGGTCGGCGCGTGGGACCAGGCGAGGCGTTCTACCAGAAGCGCGTCCCGTCGCACGCGCCCGACTGGATAAAGAGCCACGAGATCTCGTTCCCCTCCGGGCGCACCGCGGATGAGATCACACCCACCGAACAGGCCGTCATAGTCTGGTGCGCCAACCTCGGCACGATCGTCTTCCACCCCTGGGCCGTCACCGCGCCGGACGTTGAGCATCCCGACGAACTGCGGTTGGACCTCGACCCTCAGCCCGGCACCGACTTCCACGACGCGATCGCCGCCGCCGAGGTGCTGCGCGGGATTCTCGACGAACTCGGCATGCAGGGCTGGCCCAAGACCTCCGGCGGCCGGGGGCTGCATATCTTTGTCCCCATCGAGCCGCGCTGGGACTTCATCGACGTGCGCCACGCCGCCATCGGGATCGGCCGCGAGATGGCCCGACGCGCGCCGGAATTGGTGACGGTCGAATGGTGGAAGGAGAACCGCGGGCGGCGGATCTTCTTGGACTACAACCAGAACGCCCGCGACCGCACGATCGCCAGTGCGTTCTCGGTACGCCCGCGCCCCCTGGCGCCGGTCTCCACCCCCCTGACCTGGGACGAGGTCCCCGAGACCGAGCCGGGCGACTGGACGATCGCGACCGTCCCGCAGCGCTTGGCGGAGGTCGGCGACGTTCACGCCGGTCGCTGGGGGCAGGCCTTCGACCTCACCCCGGCGCTGGCTCTGTACGACGGGGAGGAAATGGCCTACCCCCCGGACTATCCGAAGATGCCCGGCGAACCGAAACGGGTGCAGCCGAGCAGGGCAAGGAACTGAGTGTTGAACTCCTGTACGTTCTACTTTCCGTGATGTACATTTCTGATATGGCCACTGAGATGCCCGTCACTGAGGCTCGCGAAAGGTTCAGCGAGGTGGTCGAAACGTCGGCTCATGAACCGGTCTTCTTGACCAAACGCGGACACCGAGAGGCCGTGGTCATCTCAACGTCAGAGTACGAGCGACTTCTGCAAGCCCAAGAAGATGCCGAGGACCTGGCCGCCGCCGATGCGGCGATGGCCGAGATCATCGCGGGAGCCCCGACGATTCCCTGGTCGGAGGTCAAGGCGGACCTCGGCATCGGATGACGTACACCGTTGAGCTGTCCACGGCGGCCGCGAAGTCACTCAAGAAGCTCGACGCACCTGATCGGCTGCGCATCGCCGGTGCCATCGAACTTCTCAGCGTCGAGCCGCGCCCCCCGGGCGCCACGATGCTTCGAGGTGGAGAACGGGGGCGCTGGCGTGTGCGAGTAGGGGATTACAGAGTCGTCTACACGATCGAGGACGACCGCCTCATCGTCTTAGTACTCCGGATCGCCCATCGCCGGGAGGTCTACGATCGCTGAGGGCCGGCGCCTCGGAACCCCTTGTGCAACAACGGATTCGCCGGAATAACTTGTCGCACTGCGCACCCCGCTCCCCCTCACGACACACACCGTCACCACGTGAACACTCCGAAGATGCCCGGCGAACCGAAACGGGTGCAGCCGAGCCGGGCGAGGGACTGACAGCCGCCCCGAGCATCGCTCGCCCGTTGTGGATCATCGGTGGCCAGCAGTCAGTTCGGATCAGACCCGCCGGCCCGTTGCTGGATGGTCTGGTTGAGCCGCGACACCGTTGCCCGCAGTTCGGCCACCTCGGCGCGCAGCGCCTCCGCGTCTTCGGCGGTCAAAACAGACTCGTCGGACGGACTCTCCTCGTTGCCGAGAATCCAGGCGACCAGTTTGGCGGTGAACATACTCGCTGCCAGGATGCCGCAGACGCTGACGACCACTCCCAGGAACTTCCCGTCCGATGTGGTGGGCGCGAAGTCGTTCCCAGTATCGATGTGCAGAAGGCCGCCGAAAGCCCAACCGAAAGCGTCCCCCAGCCCATGGATACCGGAGGACTGCTGATTGTTCTCCAACTCCACCATCGTCAGTCCGGACATCACGCCAACAAACAAGATCAGGACGAACGAGAACGTAAAGCCGTCGCCCGCAGACAGTTGCCGCAGCTCGAGGATGAAAGCGACAACGATCACGATGAACCAGACCGGATCCCAGAACAGGATCAGGAACAGCGGAGCGATCAGCAACATCGGCAGCGCAGGATGGCGCAGGACGAACGAGAATCGACCCGTCTGGTCTCGTACCTGCCGGATCCACATGATCAGGAGCAGGACCCACAGGACCGCCACTACGGCGTTCAACACCCGCACCGTCGAGGGACCCCAGTGGCCGAAGCCGGCGATGATGATCGTCAGCGAGTAGACGGAGATGAAGGCAAGTCGCGCGATCGCGGGCCAGGACTCCGACAGCGATGGGCGTTGCGCTGGGTCTGTGTCAACCACCTCGGGAGTCTCTTCAGCGGTGGACATGCGGGCGAGCCTACCGGGCGGAAGCACTCTGATCCCGGTCGTGCGTACGGACAGTGGAAAGACCACCGCCGAGCAGGGCGAAATGCCCGTCGAACCGAAAGGGCCTGACGGTCGGTCTCACCGTCACGGGCAGCGCGACTTCGGGGTCAACGGTAGCGAGTGGACCGAGAAGGTGGCACGAGGGCGCGCAGGTTCAGGAAGCGTGGCGGTGGTGTCGATCGGCTGCACCGCCGGCGGCGTCAGTTGGCCGTCCACTCTGGTCTTCTACGGACGCGACGACAGCGGCAATGCACGACTCCTGGCACACGTGTACCTGGGCAGGATCCGAGCCTCTGAGCACGCGAGCGTACGTTCGATGCGGATCAAGGGCGGCGTCCTCAAGGTCCGCTGGGTGACCTACAACGGCTGTTGCTTCGAGCGCCAGAAGTACTCGGCCAGCATGCGGCTGCGCGGCAAGAAGGTGACGTTCTGGAACCTGACCAGTGGTCGCGTTACCCACCCCCATTGATGGCAGTTACAAGGCGAACGGAGTCGCGATCCTCCCCTCTAGTCACGGACGACTTCCCTGCGAACAGCCCGATCGACGAGCAGCGTGACCACCACCGCCGTGGCGATCTTGGCGACCACCAGTGGGAACCCCGTCCAATCCCACGTGTCTCCGAACACGGCTGGGATCAGCCCGGCGAAATCGGTGATCAACAGCGCCCATGCCAGTGCAGCACCGGACACCCAGATCGCGAGGCGTGCGTCCTTGCCCGCGCCAAGACGGCTCGCCCTCAGGCACCACACGAAGCCCAGGACCGAAGGGACGAACATCAGGATCACCGCGGGCAGCATCTGCGCGAATGTCACCCACCCATAGACCTCAGATGAGCCCGGCTCGGCCGTGACGACGAACAGTGCCCAGAACAGGAATACGACGGTAGCCAGCGGCTCCCCGAGGAAGACCAGGATGAGCGCGCGTGTCACCAACGCCTGTCCGGCACCCGGAGGCCCCCAACTGGATCTCACATCGTCGGCGAGTGACTGGACTCCCCCGTCTGACACGTTTCGCGTCCAGCCCTCCCCGTCCCAGTAGCGCAAGTCATGACACCCGCCAGGATCCCGGTACCAGATTGCGGAAATCGCTTTCACGGGGCACCTCCCCCCTCCTCCATTGTCGCGCTTCGTTTCGCGAGTCGCCAGGACTGCGTGGACTCATGCACCGAGGCGACCAGGGACGCACTCACGACGAGTGATACCTGCGGGGTGATGATGGAGGTGTGTCGCCCCCGCGGCACCCGGCCGACAGGATGAACATGTCTCGCGATGTGGAATACCCCGCCGAAGTTGACCTACCTATCACAGATACCCTGGCCACGCTCCCCGCCAGCAATGCCGCCAGGTTCCCCAACCGCCCGGTCTACGCGGTGAGATCCGACGGCGGCTGGCGTGACGTGTCGGCCGCGCAGTTCAACGATCAGGTCCGTGCTGCCGCCCGCGGCCTAGTGGCACGCGGCATCGAGCCTGGCCGACCAGTCGCGATCCTGTCACCGACCAGGTACGAGTGGACCGTCCTGGACTTTGCGCTGTGGTCGGTGGGTGCATTCGCCGTCCCCATCTACGACTCGTCGTCGGTCGAGCAGATCGAATGGATCCTGCGTGACAGCCGCTGTGTCGCAGTCATCACCGACTCCGAGGCATCCGCCGCTCGGGTTCGCGATGCGATGGCGGAGCACCCGCCACTTTGGGTGATGGACGACGACCTACTCACAACGCTGGCCGTAGACGGAGAAGGCGTCACCGACGACGTCCTCGCACAGCGTGCCGCCAGCGCACGTCCGGGGGACCCGGCCACCATCGTGTACACGTCGGGGACCACCGGACGCCCGAAGGGCTGCGTCATCACCCACAGCAATCTGCTGTTCGTGGTCCGCACGCTGGTGGCGACGACCGGTCCAGTGGTCCAACAACCTGGCGCCAAGACCGTCTTGTTCCTGCCACTGGCCCACGTGCTCGGCCGCGGAGCCCAGGTGTACTGCGCCCTCGGAGGCATGCAGGTGGCGCACTGCCCGAACCCGAAGATGTTGGTGGGGGACATGACCTCGGTGAGACCCACCTTCCTGGTCGGCGTCCCGCGCATCTTCGAGAAGATCTTCAATGCCTCCCAGCAGAAGGCGCACGCAGAGAGCGCCACGAAAGGAAGGATCTTCGAGCAGGCGGCACGCGTGGCCATCGCCTACGGCCGGGCGACGCACGACGGAGGTGCGTCTGTCTGGCTGCGAGCCCAGCACGCACTCTTCGACCGACTCGTGTACTCCAAGATCCGGCGCGCCATGGGCGGCGACCTGCGGTACGCAATCACAGGCGGTGCGAGCCTTGGCGACCGACTGGGCTTCTTCTTCGCAGGCATCGGGCTCACAGTGATGGAGGGCTACGGGCTCACCGAGACCACTGCGTCTGGCACATTCAACCGGGCGGAGAATCCGCGGATAGGGACTGTGGGCCAGCCCATGCCGGGTACTGCGGTGCGCATCGCCGACGACGGTGAGATCTGGTTGCGTGGACCACAGGTGATGGCCGGGTACTACAACAACCCGGGCGCCACGAACGACGCAATCACTGAGGAGGGTTGGTTCCGGACCGGCGACCTGGGCGACCTCGATGCGGACGGATTCCTACACATCACGGGGCGCAAGAAGGAGATCATCGTCACGGCCGGGGGCAAGAACGTGGCCCCTGCCGTGCTCGAGGATCGCATGCAGGCGCACAACCTGATTGGCCCGACGATGGTGGTCGGCGACGGTCAGCCCTTCATCGCGGCCATCATCACGCTCGATGCCGCAGCACTGTCAACGTGGGCCACGGCCCACGGGAAGACCGCTACCACTGTGAGCGGACTGCGTGATGATCCAGATCTGCGCGCGGAGATCCAAGCCGCAGTCGATGACGCCAACGCCGCGGTGTCGAGGGCGGAGTCCATCCGGGAGTGGCAACTGCTGGACGCGGACTTCACTGAGGAGTCCGGTCACTTGACTCCGACTCAGAAGCTCAAGCGCAGCGTCGTCGCGGAGGACTACAGCGAACAGATCGCAGCCTTCTACCTGTGATCGACGGTGTCGCTCGGCAGTCCGGGCGCGTCGGTAGCACGCCCGGACGAACCGGTCCAATGAGGTGATGTCTCCCGGCGGTGGCAGTTCGCCGCCGAACGGGCGGTAGTTGGCGAGGTGCGACTCGTGCTCCTCGGCCTGGGCGAGTTCGCCGTGATCCGGTACTCGTGGCCATGCGATCCGGACGGGCCTGCCGGTGCGGACGTGGGGTCCGCACCGGCAGGTTTCTCGCGTCAGACCCGCTGGGCTTCACGATCCGGATTGGTCACCGCCTGTGCGCCGCGCGGCCACGTCCACGCCGACCGCATGATCAGGGCGAGGAGGGCCAGCTCCAGGACGACGCCGAGACCGTAGAAGTACAGCCAAGACGCCCCTGCCAGGTTGAACACCGTGACCGGGACGTAGAGCGCGGCCACGATGAGGTTCGCCATGCGGCTCACCCGAGCGGGCAGTGTCACCGACAGCACGATCATGAAGATCGGAACGGCCATCAGAGTCAGCGCCGACGTCGAGAAGGTCTGCGAGAGGGCGAACTCGAACACCCTGCCGTCGAGGATGTCACTGATCGCGCCGGGCGTGTAGAAGTTGAGGATGTCCACGTAGGCGTACAGGAACATGAAGCTCGTCCAGGCAGCGGCGAGTTTCACTCGCACTGGCATGGGCTGGTCGTGCAGTGTCGTGGCGGGTTGGCGAGTGCTCATCATGGGCTCCCTTGATTCTTTGAGGATCGGTGATTCCACGATGGCTGGGCAGGGCGTCGGGCGTATCCGTCCGAAGGCCGCAGTTGACCTGGCCCATGGCATGACTTCCGTCTCGTTCTTTAGGCGGGTACGCCGAAGCGGACAGATCCCTAGGCTGGACCCGTGATCACTGTCCGTCGCTCCCTCTGGGATGAGCCGCGGCCTGCCGGTGCCCCACCCGTCGGGCGCCCCGACTGGCTGCTGGTGGGCCTGTTCGGGGCCGCCGCCGTCATCGAGGGAATCGCGCGTCCGGACCTGGCTTGGCGACCCCTGGTGATCGTGCTCGCCCTGGCTCTGCTTCCTGCTTTGCTCTGGCGGCGAAGCCGCCCGCTGCTGGCCGCCCTGATCGGGTGGGGCGTCGCCGCACTGCTCTCGATCCTCCAACTGACGACGAACGCCGGGGACCTCGGCCTGCTGTCAATGATGGCCGTTCTGATCCTGCTCTACTCCCTGGTGCGCTGGGGCTCCGGACCAGAGGTTGTCGTGGGCATCGCGTTCGTGACGGTAGTCGTCGTGCTGGGGATGTACGCCGCTTCCGCCGGATGGGCCGAGGTCCTCGGCGCGACCGCACTCCTGCTGATGATCGTCGCTCTCGCAGTCGTGTTCCGCTACCGCGCGGACCTCTGGGAGCGCCAGCAGCGCGAAATCCGCAATGAGGAGCGGGTGGCGTTGGCGCGCGAACTGCACGACACCGTGGCACACCACGTCTCGGCCATCGCGGTGCAGGCGCAGGCCGGCGGCGTGGTCGCCGGCACCCATCCCGAGAAGGCGGCTGAGGTCCTGGCCGCGATCGAGTCCGAAGCCTCGCAAACTCTGGCGGAGATGAGATCCATGGTGCAGGTGCTGCGCGACGAGGAAGCCGTCGACTACTCCCCCCAACTCGGTGTCGCGGAGTTGCCCGCTCTCGCACGCGACGACGGAACGCCCACAGTCGAGGTCTCCGTGAACGGTTCTTTGAGCCGGCTGGCACCGCCCGTGGATGCGGCGATCTACCGACTCGCGCAGGAGTCGCTCACCAACGCCATACGCCACGCGCGGGGCGCGACTCGCGTCGACATCGCGGTACGTCGGGAGGGCGATGCCGTGAGGCTGCGCGTCAGCGACGACGGGCACCCGGGCCCCGCGCACGAGCCTGGCTTCGGACTGCGGGGCATGGCTGAGCGCGTCCACCTCCTCGGCGGATCGTTCAACGCCGGGCCGCGGCCCGAGGGTGGCTGGCTGGTCGAGGCCGTGCTGCCGATGGAAGCGTCGGCATGAGCATCCGTGTCGTCGTCGCCGACGACCAGGACCTGGTCCGGACCGGGCTGGTGATGATCCTCGACGCGCAACCCGACATCGAAGTGATCGGGGAGGCAGCAGACGGGATCGTAGCGCTCGAGGTGGCGCACCGGCTGCGCCCCGATGTGCTGCTCGTCGACATCCGGATGCCGGGACTCGACGGCGTCGAGGTGACGAGGCGGCTGGCCGGTCCGGATGTGAGTGACCCGATGGCGGTCGTCGTGATCACGACGTTCGACCTCGATGAGTACGTTCTCGGCGCCCTACGCGCCGGCGCTCGCGGCTTCCTGCTCAAGGACGCAGGACCCGAGCTCCTCGTGCAGGCCATCCACGCGGCGGCCAACGGCGACGCACTGATCGCACCCAACGTGACGCGACGACTGCTGGCGACCTTCGCTGACCAGGCACCTTCAGTACCGGTGCAGCCCATCGACCCACTTACCGATCGCGAAGAGGAGGTGCTCGCGCTCGTGGCACGGGGCCGGACCAACGCAGAGATCGCCACCGAACTCTTCGTCGGGGTGAGCACGGTCAAGACCCACGTCGCCTCGTTGATGAACAAGCTCGGCGCCCGCAACCGTGTCGAGATCGCGATGTGGGCGTACGACACGAGGCGCGTATAAGCCGGGTGGCGTACACATCTGGTTGATGCCACACCCCTTTGGACTGTCGCCAACCGCGACATGCCGTAGGCAGCTGACGCCGGACGGCGTGTCGCGACCATTTCTGGTTGGACCAAAGGCCGCACCAACCAGAAATGTCCGGTGGATGCGTCGGTCGCCTACTTCGGCGCCCTCCCGATGTACTGCGTCACCTTGCCCTTGTTGGAAGGCTCGACGGAGATGTTGCCCAGGAACTGCACCGTCACGTTCACCTTGCCGTTCTTGCCGACCTTGGACCACTTCTTGGGCAAGGAGATCTTGCGAGTGCCGTCCTTGGGAAGGTTCACAGACGTGTAGCGCAACACCGCCTTCGTACTCACGGCGCGCACGCCGATCGTGCCCTTCTTCTTGCCCTTGGTCATGACCTTGACCTGCAGCCGGATGTGCTTGCCAGGCTTGATCGCCGCGGGGCTGAGCAGCTTGACGCGGATCTTCGAACTCACCGAGTCACCGAGCGGCTTCAGCGTGGTGAAGGCCCGCGCGACCGGCGGAACCTGGTTCAGCAGCGTCGCCGACAGCATGTTGGCGTACTGCTGCTGACCCACATCGTTCGGGTGGAAGCCGACGCCGGTGCCCTTCGCCGCAGTCGTGTCGACGATGTAGTCGGTCAGGCTCGTGACCCATCGGTTCGGAGAACACATCCCGTACGGGTGACTCGCGTCGTACATCGAGAACGCAGTGTTCCAGCCGTAGGTCGCACCGTTGTTCCGGATCTGCGCGACCAGACCGTTCACCGGCACCTCGATGCGGTTGTCCAGACGCGTGTTGGGTGCAGGCTGCGGCGCCGCAGATGGGTCGAACGGCCCGAAACCGGTCACGACCGGGCTCAGGGCAGGCACGTTGCTCGGGAACGACGTGTTCTGCGGAACCGCGATCACATCGTGGCCAGCCTGCCCCTCGTACAGCACGTTGAACGCCCAGGCGTTGTCGATCTGGTTGAGGGGTGACATCAACGGGTTCGTGAGGATCTGTTCCATCGTCGGGAAGTTGATGTTGTCCGGTTCCGGCAGACCCGCAGGGTTCTTCAGGGTCAACTGCCCGCCCCACGGCTGGGTCGGACCCTGCTGTACGCCGCAGAACTCGGTGTTGCCGGGGGTGCCCTTCTGCGTCAGATCGGGATACATGGCCTGGGTCAGGTTGCCGATCGTGCTGTACCGAACGGGGTCGGACGCGGTGAAGCCGGGCTGCGGCACACCATTGACCAATTTCTGGGTCTGGCACTGTGCGGCACCCCCGGTGGCACCGAGGCACGGAGCGAGCTTGGCGTAGTCCTGTTCCAGCACCTGCAGGTTGTTGAACACCGCCTCTTCGAGTTCAGGGTTGTCCTGGACCGGATCCTGGGCGGAAGCATCCGAGGTGAGGCAGCGGTACCCGCCGGCATCGCCGGGGGTGATCAGGTTCATGTTCGCGACCAAGGTGAGCAGGGCCAACGGGCTGCTGAACGACGCGCTGGGCCCGTTCGGCTCACACGTGAACGTGATGTCCTGGATGTTGGAGAAGTCGAGCTTTCCCGAGATCTGCGCCGCGTCCTGACAGTTCGGGAACCCTTGGATCAGGGACTTCAGGGAACCGGAGATGCCGCTGTCAGGGAATCCGTTCACGACCACGGGCAGGACGTCGGTCGTCGCGCAACTGATGATCACCGGGGACAGTCCGGCGTCGTTGCCGCCGATCGACAGAAGACCCGCGTCGTAGCTCTGTCCCGCCGCGATGGTGGCCAACTGATCGATCTGCGGGGGCATGTAGTCCCCGGGACCGGTGTTGCTCTGCTGCGACGGCTGCTTGATCTTCTTCTGCGGCGACAGCAGGCCTCCAGTCGGGGACACCGCCGGGTTGTCCTCCTGCTGGAGGATCTCGCCACCCGAGCACGCCACGTCGACAACTGTGACGTTGGAGCGAGGATCCGATTCCTCGAGCGCCAGTGCCGCCCTCACGAACCCGCTCCAGCGGGACCGGTCACATGCGGGCTCGTCCCAGTCGATGGTCCCGTCGGCGTTGCGGAACGGGGGGAAACCCTCCCCCGAGGCGTACGAGTCCCCCAGGATGCTCAGCAGCGTATTGCGCACCGTGATGCTGCTCGTGACGGTCTTCGTCACCGAGGTCTTGGTGTCCTTGACGGCCAACTTCAGCGGGAAGGTCCCTTCCGGCAGGGTCGCATTCAGCGGGGTCTTGCAGGGCTGGTCGGCGTACGTGGTCGCCGGGGAGGTGGAGATGGTCCAGGTGCACTGCAATCGACTCTTCGACCCGCCGTTGACCGTGGACGCACTTGCGTCGAGGACGACCTGGAACCGTCCGTCGGACGACAGCGGACCGTAGAGCGCATTGCCCGCCGCCTGGTAACCGGGGACGGGCTGCATCGGCTCATCGGGGATGCCCGGGTACTGATCGTTGTCCGTCATCGAGGCGGGCATCGACCAGTCCCACTGCACGTCGATCCGACCCCAGTTCGCCGCCGCCTTCGTGTTCTGGTTCTGCCCGATGTCGGCTGCGGCGAGCCCTGGAGTCAACAGCGTGGCTGTCAGAGCGACTGCGGTCACAACCGCGAAGTTCCTGCCAAGTCTCACGGGAGCTCACTTTCCTTGGGTCCGGTCGATGCTAAAGGCACTCTGCCGAAGACCGCCCGAGCATGGCAAGGACGCGGCTGCTCATTCACGTCACTCGCGAGGCACGGGAACGACTCGAACCTCTAGCGTGACCCCATGCATGAATGTGTAGGAACCGATGCCTCTACGGCCAGTTGCGACAAGGCCCGCTGACGATGAAGGCAAGCATCTTCGACGGATCGACCAAGCGTTCCTACTCCCCGGATGACGCTCTCGTCCTGTCCAAGGACACGCCGTACGTCTGGGTCGACGTCGTGACGGACAAGAGGGACGATCCCGACGTGGCGAGCCTTCTCGACCACATGGGCCTGACCCGAGTGGTCGCGGCGTACACCACGCGCGAGTTCGCCAGCGGCATGTTCGAGGTCTTCGGCGACACCATGCTCGGCAGTGCGTACGCCGCCTCCGACGATGAGTCGGCGCCACCGGTGATCCTGCATTGTGTCTGGAACGCGGGCTGCTTCGTCACCATCCGTGCCGGAGCCGACGATGCGGTGGAAACGGCGTTGCGGGAGATCACCCCGCGGGCCAAGGCACTCTTCGCGGCACCGAGCATCGTGCCGGGTGTGCTCATGCAGCTGCTCCTCGACAGCATCGAGCGTCGCCTCACCAGACTGCAGACCCAGATCGCGCTGCTGGACGACCAGATCATCATCAAGGCCGAAGCCGCACAGATGACCCAACTGCGGGAACTTCGCAAACCCGTGGACAGCCTCGGCACCACCATCCCGCCCTACGGCGAGAACGTGCGCGAATCGCTGGTCGCGCCCGGGGCGTTGCCCGGCATGGACGCCGCCGGCCTGCAGGCCTTGAAGACCTACTCGGCCTGCGTGGCCGACGTGGTTCAACGCATCGCGACCGCCGCCTCCGATGTGCGCAGTGCGATCCAGGACTACCAGGGACAGGTGAGTACCGCCCAAGGCAACCGGATCAATCAGCTCACACTGGTCTCGACGATCTTCCTCCCCATCACCTTCCTGACCGGGTACTTCGGCATGAACTTCCAGTACCTGGTCAACGCGACCCAGAGCCTTGTCTCGTGGCTGCTACTGGGGGTCGTGCTGCCGATCGTGTCGGTGGTCGCCTCAGTCGCGTTGTTGCGGCGGCGAGGCTTCCAGGTGGGCAGTCTGAGGGAGCCGAGGCAACCACGGCGGGCTCCAACGGCGTCATCGGGTTGAGCACGCGTACGGGCCGCTGACGCCGCGGAGTCGATCTATATACTCCAACGATGATCAGGATACGCACCGTGCTTGGTGTCGCCATGGCGACTGCACTGGGCGTCACGGCGCTCGCGGGCCCGGCGGCTGCCGATGACGTGGTGCAGTGGTCTTCGAGCAACTACCTGAACAACTCGCAGGCGGGAATCGCGCTCGGCAACGTCGCGTTCACCTCCGCGTCTGACACCTTTGCAGCGTGGACCCTCACTGCCGGGGTGAACTACCAACCCCAGGTCACGCGGGGCACCAAGGGCGCGCCGACGACATGGCCTCTGGATGAGGCCACCCCTACGCCGTCCCAGACGCAGTTGGCCATGGCAAAGGACGGATCTACGGGTTTCGCCGTGTACAAGAAGTCCGTGGGCGGAGTCGGAAAACTGTTCTGGTCGCGGTGGAACGGAACCTCATGGTCAGGAGGGACCGAACTCGCCACCTCGGTCAACCTCGCCACCCCGCCTGCCGTCGACATCCGCCGCGACGGCACATTCGGAGTGGTGGTCTGGAAGACGTCAGTCAACGGCACCCAGGCCGCCCGGTTCGATGGCACGACATTCACCACCCCCGAATCGCTGGATGCCAGCACCACCGGAGGAACTCTCTCCGCGGCGGTCGCGACCGGGGCGAATCGTGCCCTCGTCAGCTGGATCTCCACGACGGCACAACTTCGTTCGCGAGCGTGGACGGGCAACGCGTGGGCGCCCGCCCGTGATGTGTCGCAGAACGTCGGCGCGTCCACTGCCGGGGCGGGTGTCGTGGACCTTTCAGCGGATGGGACCCGAGCCGTGGCCGTCTGGGCCATGAACACCGGCGCAGAGACCGCACGTGCAGCCGTGGGCAACGGCGATACATGGGCGACTCCCACCACTCTCGGCACAACCGTCGCGAACATCCAGGACATGGACGTCGCTCTCAATGCCGACGGCTCGCGCGCCTGGGCGGCGTGGGGCTACGACACAGGCGCGGGCGGCAGTGTGTACCTGAACCGCGCACAACTGGAGTCGGGCAACTGGTCAAGCCCGACGCTCGCCGACGGGCCGAAGTCCATTGACACGAGGCCCAATCCAGACGTCGGCATCTCCGACTCCGGTCTGCGGGCCACCCTTGCCTACCGCGGAAAGCAGGACTCGGCGAACTTCGTCGGCTACGTGCAGGTCCTTTCGCAAGGTGCTTGGAGATCGGGCGTATCTGTCGGCACGTTCGACGGCAATCCGGTGTCGGGCTTCACCCGGATGGCACTATCCCCCAACGGAACCCTCGGCTCCGCGGTGTCAGTGGAGCAAACGGGTGGACAGCAGGTGCTGGCGCGCAGGGCGATGACGGTCCTCACCGCGCCTGATCCTCCGTCGGCGCCGGTGGCCGAACAACTGTCCACTCCTTTCGGCAACTTCGTGAGATTGAGCTGGACACCGGCCGAGTTCATCGGCAACTTCGACTACCCGTCATTCTCCGTGGAGTCCGACCCTCCGGGCCCCATATGCACGACGGACGGATCCTCCTGTGTAGTGCAGGGGATGACGCCCGGCATCACCTATCGCTTCCGGGCCATCGCGTCCGCCTACTACGGGGTGTCCGAACCGTCTCCGTGGTCGGAGCCCGTCACACTCCCGCTCCCACCTGGTGACCCGGTATCTCCAGGTGACACCAGCCTCGCCACGCCCAAGGTCAGCAAGGTGACGGTCAAGCAGGGGCGCGCGGCCAAGAGCATGCGCAAGGTCCGGGTGCGCTGGACAACCACGGGCCCAGCGACCTCGTATCAGATCCGTGTGTCCAAACCAGGTGGGAAGAAGTGGAAGCCCTGGCGCACGGTCACGCGACCGAAGGCGAAACTCCGGCTCAAGCGAGCCAAGATCTACCGCATTGCCGTGAAGGCACAGACGGCTCAGGTGACCTCGCCGGCGAAGGTCGTCCGGTTCCGCGTCAAACGGTGAAGCTCGGCGACAGTTGCACGGCCTTGGACGCGGGCGCCTAGATCGTGAGTTCGCGTCTGCGCGATCATCGGACCCGTCCCGATTGCTAGCGTGATCCACACGGGAGGTCGGGTGGCGCGGCCCGGTTCTCCAGGGGGACCTCCGCCGCGGACACCACCCAGGAGGTGGCCTTGGACGTCAGCACCACGGTCATCCTGGTGGGTCTGGTCAACGTCACGCTGGCGATCGCCCTGCTGGTCCAATCGCGCTTCAGCGTGCGGCCACCGGGCATGCGCCTCTGGGCCGCGGGGCAGACGCTGATCGCTGCAGGACTGATCATCAGCGCCTTCCGTGGTACCAGCGTGGTGGGCAAGGTCGCGATACCCCTATGGCAGACGACGACGATCGCGGGGTTCGTTCTGGTCTACGTGGGCATCCTTCGCTTCTTCGGCCGCAGGGAGCGCTGGGCACCACTGGTCGCCCTCCTGGCGGCGCTCACGGTCTGTTCGTCCTTCTTCACGTTCGTCGTCTTCCTGGTTCCGCCTCGCGGTGCCGCAGTGTACGTTTGTGCCGCCATCCTGGTCGTCGCTTGTGCTCGCGCGCTCTACTCATACGCCGAACCCGCGGTACGGTCCTCTGCGAGGTACTTGACGTGGGTCTTCAGCGCCCTGGGCGGGATCTACCTGGTTCTGGCGGTGGTGCAGGCCTCACGGTGGGACAGCCCCCAGGGCATGTTCGCGAACAGCCCGATCTACACGACGGCATATGTCGCCACCGTGATCGGGACCGTCCTCTGGGTTGTGGGTCTCATCTCCATGGTCAACGAACGACTGCAGGCCAGCGTCGCGGCAC
>WBZL01001196.1_pt2 | contig 20624 bp, 15 predicted proteins | sample 5204291 | NCBI WGS metagenome assembly WBZL01 (sample SAMN12344345, study PRJNA552823) | activated sludge metagenome | biome: Activated sludge suspended growth; feature: Nitrification reactor; material: Wastewater; isolation source: activated sludge from nitrification reactor of wastewater...
GATGAGCTTTTTGTTGATGTCGCTGAGTTCGGGGATGCTGTGTTCCTGTAGTTCGACGAAGAGGCGGTCTGTGCCAAAAATGTCAACGTATTCGCCCATGAGCTGGTGGGCCAAATCCATGCGGCCAAGGTTGATGGCCTGGGGAATTTCGCCGGCCATGCAGCCGGTGGTGGCGATGAGGCCATCGCTGAAGCGGGACATGAAGGCGCGGTCTATGCGGGGTTTGTAGTAGTACCCTTCTAGCTGGGCGGTGGAGGCGATTTCGAGCAGGTTTTGGTAGCCGGTTTGGTTTTGCGCCAGCAGCAGCATGTGGAAGCGGTTTTTGTCTAGCTGGGCGTCTTTGTCGGTCATACTGCGGGCGGCGAGGTAGGTTTCGATGCCGATGATGGGTTTGATGCCGGCCGACTTGCAGGCGCGGTAAAAGGGCATGGTGCCATACATGGCTCCGTGGTCGGTGAGGGCGATGGCTGGCTGGTTTAGCTCCAGGGCGCGTTCTACTAGCTCGTTAATGCGGCTGAGGCCGTCGAGGAGGGAGTATTCGCTGTGGCAGTGCAGGTGGGCAAAAGAAGACATAGGCAAGCGTTGGTTTTAGAGATTGGGGATTGGAGATTGGAGATTGATGAACTTGCATAATCTCTAATCTCCAATCTCCCGTAAAGTTCTTTGTGAACGATTATCGGGAATCTATGGTTTGTGATGGGTGCGATGGGCAATTGTTGTAATGTCCCGCAGATGGAGTATAGCATAAAACGGCCGTTTCTCCCCCAAATTTTAAGGTAAAAGTGGCGTAAGTGGTGGTGTAAGCGGTGGCCTTTAGGGTGGGGGGATTAGAGATTGGGGATTGGAGATTGAATGAATCTCTAATCCCCAATCTCCAATCTCCCAATTTTCTGAAGTAAAGGACAAGTTATTGATGTTGCACAGGTGGACAGCTTGGAAGGCGCAGTGGGCGCGGTGGCGTGGGCTGGCGGTGGTTGTTTTGTTTGCCGTGGCCGTTTTTTGGCTGGTGCCGCTGCCGGGAATAACGGCCGTTTTGCAAACCATCACCCCCTCCATGCTGCTGTGGGCATTTTTGTGCTGGGGGTTGCAGCATTATTTGACGGCGCTGCGGCTGCGGCTGCTGGCAACGCGGCAGCAAATTACCCTAACTACGCCCCAGGTACTGGCAATCAACCTGACCGTCAGTTTTTACCAGCTTTTTTTGCCGGGAACGGTGGCGGGGGCGGGGCTGCGCTGGTACAGGATGACGCAGGCGGGGGGAGAGAAGGGGGCGGCATTAACGGCCGTTGCCCTCAACCGACTGCTCGATGCGTTTTTTGGCGTGACGCTGGGGCTGGCGTTCTGGCTGCTGGCGCGGCAGGGGAATGTGGCGACGGGGTGGGTGGTGCTGCTGGGAATGGTGGGGTTAACGGCCGTTTGCTGGCTCCTCTTTGCCCGTCTGGCCCCCCACCTGCTCGGCTGGCTGCACAGCCAAATGGCACGCTGGCAGCAGCGTTGGCTGGTGTGGCTGCTGGAATGGGTGGCGCGGCTGCTGGTAGGGACGGTGGCGTTTGCAGAAACGGCCGTTGTGGATCTCCTGCTGCTCGGTTTAGTGGGTGCCGCCCAATTCCTCTCCACCATCCTCACCTTTGTCTTCCTCGCCTGGGCCGTTGGCGTCAATTTGCCCCTGCTGCTGCTGGGGGCCATCCGCTCCGCCCTGCAATTCACCAGCCTCATCCCCTTTGCCTTCCTCGGCGTGCGCGAAGCGGGGCTACTGGCCTTGCTGACCACCATGGGCGTAACCGCCGAAAAAGCGGTGGCACTGTCGCTGCTGCTGGCGGCGCAGTCAGTGCTGACAGCACTGCTAGGGGGCATTATTGAAATAGTGCAGAAAACTTTCTCCCGCAGCACACAATTTGAAACTTCGGAATGGATACCCTGATTGGCTTGCCTGCGGATGCTTTGTACAATTTGCGCATGGATTTTGGCGTTAAGCGGCTAAACAGCGAACTGGGAACGGCTCGGCTGTATCATCTGTACGACAAGTGGGATCGACTGCGCTTTGTGGCCGATCAGGGCAGCCCGTGGCTGACGGATGACCCGCAGCATTATGTGCGGCTGGCGCGGACGGATGGGCATTTGGTGGCAACGCTCAATTTGCCGTGGGAGGATGTTGAGGAAGGAAAACGGCCGTTAAACTACGCTGTCCTTGTTGACCATGCGGTGTATGCGGTGTTTGAGGTGCATGAGGGAAAACGGCCGTTAATCGTCGTCGAAGTTGAAGAATCCCGCTGGCTTGTTGCTCCCGACCCACACAGCAACGATTTCAATCTGTTTGACAATGCCCCCTCCAGCTTTCGCCTCCGCACCAATCAGGCTGATGAGATAACCAACCCGCCCATTGGCTCTGTGCGGCAACAGGTAAATGGGTATGATTTTGTGCTGGATTTGCCCGGTAAACGGCCGTTGCGTCGGCCGGCTATTTTGTCGTTGGCGTTGGTGGTGCTGGTGGACAGGTTTGGGGAAACGGCCGTTTTGGGGGAATAAACGGCCGTTTTTCTTAAAAACTCACGGCTGGCGGCCACCGAAATCAGTCAGTCCTGCATGGCGATTTTGCAAAATAGCTACAACATCGTTTGGATAACATGCTCCCGTGGCAGGATCTATGCCATAGATGCAAATTTCCTGGTAATCGCTTCCAGTCGAATTATCCAGTAGCCCTAGCAACATCCAGGACAGGATCATTGCTTGAGCAGTCTGCTCATTGGTTAGTGCTGTTTGCTGGACAGCACTGTTGCTCACCAGTTTTTCATATTCCGCCACAACATCAGCCCTGCTGGTAATGGAAGAAAGCATCTGCACGGCAAAGCTGTAGGTAAAATCGTAGTGATAATCACTATCATGGGTTGTTCCATAAAAATAGAAGCTGTTTTGCTGAGAATGCCACCAGCCAAAGGGAAGGCGGTTAAATACAAGGTGCAAATCATCACGCCAGGTTCCCATATCCCAAACACCACCCCATGGACTATCATCTTCAAGTGCCTGCAGCCCTAGAGTAACGGTCTGCCCACAGTTGGCAATAAGTGGGTTCAATACAGGGAAGTTGGTGCGATCCAGACGCGTATCTTGATATGTTTTGCCAAACCAAGTGGCCGTATCTTTGGCACTTTCCTTAACGCGAAAGTCAAAATCGGCTGGCACATCTAGCCAAAGGCCATATTTAATATAGACTTCATCACCAGCATTAATGTCATTACCAGAATCAGCTTCTTCTGGGTCAGGTACGGCCACCTCATCCACTGTAAATACAACGGCAACTTCGCATTCCACATTTTGTAGCTGCTCTGGCAGCCACTCTACCAGCGGTTGCGGGAAGCCATATTCATTCACGGGATCAGCACTGGCTGGGTCGGTTTCTGTCAAATAAAGTTCCAAAAAATCTGAAAGTAGATCGCCATCTGTATCCATTTTGCCTGGATCCGCGCCCAGTTTCAATTCAACCAAATCGGGAATGCCATCATCATCTCTGTCTTCATCAGGGGTATTGGGGTCTGAGCCAACCAACTCTTCGGTTACATCACGCAGCAAATCTTCATCACTATCCCCTTCAAACACAACTGGATCTGAACCAATGATAAATATCTCTTCAAAATCGGTTGCTCCGTCCCCGTCTGTATCCCATTTGGTCGAATCGGTACCAAATTTTTCTTCATCCGCGTCTGATACCCAATCACCGTCGGCATCGGGACCACGTTGCGGGGTGGGGCGAGCAGGTTCCGGCGTGGCTGTCGGTTCGGCGGTCGGGCTTTCGGCGAGGGTTTGATTCAGGTTAACGGCCGTTTTTCCTTCACCCGTTGTTTCAGCCTGGCAACCAACCAGTAAAAAAGCAAGCGTCAGCATAATCCACCAAACCAGTGCTGATCGGCTTATGGGAAATGTGAACATTTTTTATCTCCTCGTTATGGGTACGGATTACTGCAATCCATGGAATATGAGATCGTGTTGCTGCGCTGGGCAGAGGCATCCTCTAAGGTGACGTCCATATTGAGCCTGCCAGTAAAGTCAGCAGGACAAGTAAATGCACCTGTTACCACAGCCCCAGCCCTTTGCTGCACTGGCGGAATAGAAATAGTGCCATCAGTAATGGTGATGTCATCTGGATTCCCACCAACAACAGAAAGCAATTCCCAATCAATGATGGTAGCGTCTCCATTCGGGTCGTAAAAGAATACATCTTGATAAATGACGACTAACCCTGATGCGGTGTCATATCGTAACTGTAGATCAGTAATAGCAGGGGCGTTTGTGAAATCGGCTCTTAAGTTGAGGATGCCAGTCGCATTGTCAAAGCCTGTAATTTCAATGAAATAGGTTGTACCAGCTTGTACAGGAACAAGCAGTTCAGACTGTAAGCCACTCGCATCATCATTGCAATCCACCGCAGTTAGATTGCCACGAGTTCCTGTCCAGATAGCTAAAACAGTGTCATAGTCGCTCCCAAATGTGTTGACCGAGAGACGACCAGATGACGTTGGTATATAACGATACCATACAGATCGGTTGCCTTGCCCTGAGTAACACGTTAGGAGCGGGTCATCGTTGGCTGTAGTGGCGTGACTTGTGTCTTGAACATTTGTGTAGGGCATGTTGCTGATTAACAGGGGCGTATTGAAGTCGTCATTTGGTGGCCCCGGCTGGGATGTCGGCGTAGCCGTAGGGGGTATTGTTGGTGTTGCGGTGGGAGTAGTTGTGGATGTTGGCGGCAAAGCTGTTGCCGTGCTGGTTGGGGTTGCCGGCAGCGAAGTTGGTGTTGGGAGTGGGGGTGTCGTAGACGAAAGGTTCTTTGCCAGAATCGGCAAATAGACGGTTGTTCTGGGCAACACTGGTTCGCAAGGAGCCGTACAGAATGGTTCAAAGATGACTAACCCTAGATTGGCATTATCAACGGCATGGGTGATATGATTTTCAATTGTGGTTCGGTTTGTGGTTCCCCACCAGTTGTTGATGGCGATAATATCCTCCCTAAATGATTCTGTGTTATGGGTTGTAAAATCATTGGGCTGCCCATTCCCGATATTTCCATAAATGTCGTTATAGGCAAAGGTAAAGACATTGTCCCTGTTTGGTGTGTGGGAATAAATGCCGCCACCCTTTTCGATTGCTGTATTATTGGTGATCATGTTGTTCACCACTTGTACCGGGTAGGCGTTTACTGAGACAAGACTAAAGTAAAATCCACCCCCTTGCTTTGCGGTATTGTTCCGAATGACATTGTCATGAATGTTCCTGGGAATCATTCCTGAAAAGAAGATGCCACCACCCACGCTGCCAGTCGCGCTGTTTCCCTGTATGGTATTGTTGTAGGCTTCTATGTTACTGCCACCATTGAAAAGAAAAACACCACCCCCACCAGCGTTAAAATAATAGGGTGGCACATTGTTGTTTTCAATGAGGTTGCCATCAAGGATGTTGTTGTCTCCATAAGCACCGTTAATGTGAATGCCACCCCCACTTTGCGTAGCCCGGTTGCGACTAATCGTGTTTTGGCTGATCCGTAGTTGAACCCTATCGCTATAGATGCCACCTCCTCTTGTAATCCCATCTCCTGTTTCCAGGCCATTGTCGGTAATGCTATTATTGGAAATAGTCAGGATATCTTGACTATCACCAAGAATACGCTCTGCATGTAAGCCTCTGTGATTGAAACGGATGGTGTTGTTCTCAACAAATGGATAAGCGGTATCAAGCTCAATACCGATATTTGCATATTCGATGGTGGCATATTGGATAATACTGCCAGAAACATAATTGAGATTATTCACGATGGCATCAACGGTTGAATTCTCCAATAAAATGCCTTTCCAGTCTCCAGGTGCTTTGCTAGATTGATTGGATGTGAAGGTTATCCGATTGTTGGCTGTTCCCCTGGCAACCAGCTCACCACGCACTGTCAATCCTATCCCACTGTTAAATTTAATGTTTGTCCCTGGCTGAATGGTTAATCTTGTGTTGTTATCAATGATAACGTTGCCTGTGACAATGTAAGGATCGCACGATGCGGGTGACCAGGTTGTGTTTGATTGAATGAGACCAGCAACATTGCAGGGGGCGGCTTGGGCTGGCTGCGTATATCCTGCAAGACCGGGTACTGTCAGCAGGAGAAGGATCGCTATCATGAATAGGGTTTTTTGTTGTTTGTCCATTTTTTCTGTCTCCTTATGTTCCATGTTGTGTTTAGCCGATTGGTGATCTGCTGCACAAAAACGGCCGTTTCTACCCCACCCTCCTGCCTTAAAAAACGTTCTCCCCATTCCGCCCGTAAAAGCCCGGTCTCCTTGATCAAGGCAAAGGTCTCAGTCATGGCCGCCACGTAGCCGCCTCGGTGCAAGACACGCTCCACCAGCCTGTGTGTGCGCGGGTCGGCAAGAACGACAGCGGCACACGCTGACCCACCAGCCAGCAAGACAAGCTGTGGCTTATCGGCTGCAGCGTCAGCCAGCAGTTCATCGGCTTGAGAAAGGGACGCATCGGGACACAGACCAACACCTTGCTGACTTTGTACCTGGCCCGGTGTTACGCTAACCAAAGAAACCATAAACCCCTGCTGCCGAAGTTTCGATAAACAGTAGACAACCGCTTTTTCCTCAAAATAGGGCGCAACCAAAATCAGGATGTCTGGCACGGTCTTTTTCTTCCTGGTCGGCATTTGCTTTGGCCTCGGGTTTTTGCATATACATCAACCGGGGAAGGCATATCAACAGAGCAACGAGCAACCTGGCAGGCTGCTCTGTTGTGCCTTCGGTGGAACAATTTGCCCATAGTGTAGCTGGCATTCACGGCAAATTTGGGGCAAAGCCGTGCGGATATGGGGCAATGTTCGGCCAAGATCGGGCAAGAATGGGGGAGGGACAGTGCGGATGGGGGAATTGTGGGGTATGATGGGGGTGAATTGGCGGGAAAGGAGTGGTAGATTGCAAACGTAGCCCAGTTAATCTTCACTCAACAAGGCACGAGATTTTGAAACAGTTACAAACGGCCGTTCATGCTGCGCTCAAAGCATGGCAAACCTTAGACGGCACCCCCACCGACCTGCTGGAACACCTTTTAATTGTGCAACATGAAAGAGCCAACGCTGTTGCCAACGCTGTTGCCAACAGCGTTGGCAACAGCCCAACAACAAGGCGGCTGATGACCAACCAGGTGCTGCACCAGGGCATTGAGCGGTTACAAAAACAAGACCCCGTGGCGGCGCAGCTTCTCAGCAGTCGTTTTATGGATGGCGACACCATGCTCATGGCCGCCCATCGCCTCCAGCTCAGTGAAGACCAGGCCAAGCGGCGACAGCGTGAGGCGATCCGGCAGCTTACCCAAATTTTATGGGAACAGGAAACGGCCGTTCGCCAGGCACGCCTGCAGCAGCTCCATTCCCAACTCCCCCCCGCGGGCTATCATCAACTTTTTGGCACCCAGGAAAAAGTGGCCGAATTGGTGCAGATACTCCGTAATCCCAACGCCCCCTGGGTCATTGCTGTAGTCGGAATTGGCGGCATTGGCAAAACAAGCCTGGCCGATGCCGCCGTTCGCGCCGCTATCGCCCATTTTGACTACGCACAGCTTGTGTGGCTGCGCGTCCTGCCGGATCAAGCGCAAGATGTTGCAAACGGCATATTAGCGGAGTTGGCTGCCCAACTGTGCCCAGACCTTCCCCCTTCGGCAACGGCCGTTCAGCGTGACCACCAGTTACGCACCACCTTTAAGGCAGCACCCCATCTTGTCGTCATTGACAACCTGGAAACGGCCGTTGGCATGGAGCAACTGCTGCAAAAATTAAACGACTTTGCCCACCCTAGCCAATTCTTGCTCACAACCCGCGTGCGGCTGCCAGCAACCACCACAGCTTACAATTTTTTGCTGCATGAACTGCCACCAAAGGCAGCAGCCGATCTCGTTCGCCACCAGGCGCAAAACATTGGCGTACAAGAGTTGGCATCAGCTACCGATGCCGAGATATACCCCATCTTTGCCGTCACCGGTGGCAACCCGCTTGCCATTAAACTCATTGTTGGCCTGGCCGCCGTGTTGCCCTTGCCAACCATTCTGGCCGATTTGAAAGCAGCGCAGCTAACCGAAATTGAGCAAATGTATCGCCACATCTACTGGCAAGCCTGGCACAGCCTCAGCCCCAAAGCCCAGGCTTTGCTGGAAATGATGCCGCTGGCCGGGGATATTGGCCTTAAGCCAGAACAAATGCAAACCATGTGGCAGCTTGATCAGCCAACCGTTCTGGCGGCTACAACAGAATTGGTTAATCGCTCGCTGCTGGAGGTGCGTGGCACTATTTGGGAACGACGATATGGCATCCACCGGCTGACGGAAGCTTTTCTGCAAAGCGAAATCATTCATTTGCCAGAAGTTTGGTGAACGACAAAGGCATTTCAATGGATTCTGAACTCTCTCCCCGCTTTCTAAAAGCCTTGCAGGCAACACTGCACTATTGGCTGGCGCAAACGGCCGTTCTGGATGATGCCGCCATCCATCAGCTAAACCCTGAATTTCCTAACTTGCTTCGCGTGGTAAAAACAGGCATCATGCTGCCCGAAACGTGGCGAGAAACAGCCGATCTGATTCTCCAGGTCTTCTTCTGGATCGAAGGAGCTAACTATATTGGGCAGTGGCAGCCGGTGGTAGCTAAATGTCTTCACCATATGCCGACAAACGAGAGTGACCATCACTTTCGTTTATTAAAGCAACTTGGGCAATTGCAGCGGCTGCACTGGGAGTTGGAAACGGCCGTTAACACCTTCAAGCAAGCCCACCTCCTGGCCCACCAAACGCAAAACAACAGCGCAATTGCCGAAATTCATATGAACTTGTGCGAGACCTACCGCTGCCAACAAAGGTACGAGTTAGCCGAAGGAGAAGGCCATATCGCTCTCTCCCTGTTTTCAAATAACACCCACCATCTGCAAGCTATTACCTGGCAAAGCCTCGGCCACATTGCCAAAGAGCAAGGCAATCTGTCCTTAGCCGAAACACGCTTCCAGCACGCGCTCAATCTCTCGCAAGATGATGCCCCTTCTGTTATTCATCAGACACGAACACTAGCTGCCTTAGCCTCTGTCTATCAAGCACAAACTAGACATGAACAAGCCCTGCAGCTATACCAGCAAATAGCCAGTTTGCTGGTCAATACCAGCCATGCTAAAGACCAAATTGAAAATCAAATTAACCAGGGGACGCTCTTTTATAATTGGGGGAAGTTAGACAATGCTTATGCTGCCTTCAAAGCCGCTGAACACATGCTAAGATCGCAAGCAGGCCTCATGCTACATAAAGCAGTTGTCGCCAATAATATGGCTACCGTCTGGCGAGATCGCCAGGAGTGGGTTGCCGCTGAAAGCTATTATCAACAAAGCATTCGCTTTTATCACCAAATCGGCAATCAGCTGCAATTAGCCAGAACGATGATCAACCTAGCAAAATGCCATATCCAACAAAAAGCCCCCGTCGCTGCTCTGGCACAACTTGAAAAGGCCCATGACCTGTTAGAACAAACCCCGTACAACAAACAGGTACAGCTGTTACGAAAAGAAATTGCCGCACAATTAACGCATCTGGAACCAGCAAAAAAGAGTGACAAGACAGCCAGCTTGCCACTCTCAGCACCATCAGCCGCCACATAAAGTGGAGGTTACTGTGTCGCAATCACCTGCGTAAGCTGGTGAAGATAAGGGGGCAACGAACAACAATCCGAGCATCAAGGTTGCCAGCAGAACACGAACTTTGTCACGAGTGAATGTAAACATCACGACTCTCCTTAAAAGTAGGTAGAGACTCATGGAGAATGGCGCGCCGTGCAGTCGCTACTGAGCGATCTGCACCTCATGAGAATCTCTGGAGTCATGATTGATAAGTGACACCAGCATACAGAAATCAGGCGGGTAAATCTGGTACCAAATCGTGCCATTTTGCCTTTGACAGACAAATGATGAATGATCAACCTGAATTAACGGCCGTTCTCGGTCACTTTATACAGCGATTCCACTATTCGACGGGGCAGGTGGCGGCTTTGTCGGGTGTTCCCAAGCGAACAATTGCCAATTGGCTGAGTGGCCGGGTACGACGGCCTCATCACTGGCAACGGCTGCTGCAAGTAGCGGCTGCCCTGCGGCTGAATGAAATGGAGGCCACAGAACTGCTGCGGGCAGCCGACCAGCCTGACCTTGAGGAATTACGCCGCAAGGCCACACGCGCCTCTGAGCAACAATTGCTCTCGATGTGGCCACCAACTCAGGCGGCTCCCTTTCAGGCTATTGCGGATTTGCCGTATTTTGTGGGGCGGCAAGAGATTGTGCGGGAATTGGGGGAGTTGCTGCAAAACGGCCGTTCTGTCACCATCCACAGTTTGCACGGCATGGGCGGGGTTGGCAAAACAAGTCTGGCCGCCCATCTGGCCTATCAACTACGCCACGCCTTTGCCGATGGCGTTCTTTGGGCGCGGCTAGACACCTCCGACACAATGGCGATTCTAAACCAGTTTGCAGCTGCTTATGGGCAAGATGTCAGCAATCACCACGACCTAGCCAGCCGCTCGGCAGCCGTGCGCCATATTCTGGCAGATAAACAAGTGTTGATCGTGCTTGATAATGCACAAGCGAGTAGCCAGGTACGCCCTTTATTACCGCCAACAACGGGAAAAACGGCCGTTATTGTCACCACACGCCAAGACCTGGCCGTAACCGACGAAATGCACCGCCACCTCTTGCAAAGCTTTCCCGCTGATAGTGATCACTCCCTGGCCGTCTTTACCCATTTCCTCGGCCAATCCACCGTCCGCCGCTGGCGCGACACCTTGCAAAAAATTATCGCCCTCCTAGTGCACCTGCCCCTCGCCATCGCCATTGCAGCCGGCCGACTGGCAACCCATCAAATCACCATCCCCGCTTACCTGGTCGAATTACAGACAGCCAATAACCGCCTTAATGCCCTAATTCGTGAAGATCGTAACGTTCGTCTCTCATTTGAACTCAGCTACCAGACCCTTTCTCCTCATCTACAACAATTCTTTGTCGCCTTGGGTGTCTTTGGAGGGGAAGATTTTGGGCTTGAAGCAGCTGCTTATGTAGCCAATACAAGTAAGGAAATGGCCGTTCGCAATCTCGATCAACTGGTTCAATTATCGTTAGTTCAACCGAGCCGAGCCAAGCGATATGTTTTGCATTCTTTGCTGCGTGAATTCGCCCAAGAAAAGCAAGCTGATAACCAAAACATGCATCGTATGGTCAATTATTTTGTAGCTTATGCAACTCGACACGTGAGGGATTTTTCAACGATTAATATCGAACTCAGTAATTTAGGGGCAGCTTTAGAAGCAGCTTCTGTTTTGTCTATGATTGATGCTTTTATTGAGGGAACGTTAAAGGTTTTTCCTAGCTGGTATGTGCAGGGCAATCTTGAAACGGCCGTTTTCCATCTTGAGAAGGCCTTAATCATGGCACGTCAAACTGACAACTGGCAGTATCAGGCTCACGTTCTCAGTTTTTTAGGAACCTGTAATTTTGCTCGCGGGAATCCAGCCGAAATGGAACGTTTGCATAAAGAAGGGTTACAGATGGCCTACAAAGCCAATGATCCAAATCTGATTAGCACACTGCTCATCAATCTGGCCTCTTTGGCCGGTGGTTACCATAGTAATTACGCCCAGGCAGACGCCTATTTGTCTAAGGCTCTCCAATACACCCAGCAGCTCAATGATCCGGCTCGCATGGCTACATTGTTAACAAGCTTGGGCAATGTTGCCTATGAACAAGGATTGTGGGAGCGGGCGGAGTCTCATTGGCGCGAGGGGATTGTACTGCTTGACAGTCAAGAGCATCCAGATGCTATCCTTTTGCGTCGAAATTTGGGGCAACTTCTCTTTGCCCAAGGGGAATTTGACAGCGCAGTTAAGTCGCTAAATGAAGCTTTAGCAATGTCTCAGACATTAAAATATACGCAAGCAGTGAGCTTCATCTTATCCACTCTTGGCTTGATAGCTATAGAACAAGGTCAATACTATCATGCCCAACAGTTATTGACAGAAGCACTAAAGAGTGGGCGTGAAACAGAGAGTCCAGAAGGGATTGCCCAATCACTGGCACATCTGGGCTGGTTGGCCATTCATGCCAATGATTTGGAATTAGCAACTCATTACATTCAAGAGGCTATCTCAGTCAGCCAGGCTGCTAATATTGTTTGGTTAAAATCTGTCGCGCTGTTCTATCGGGGTGAGTTGCGTTTGCGAAAAGCTGATTTGCTGTCTGCACGAGAAGATTTCATGGAAGTAAGAGAAACGGCCGATTCTTTGAATATACCTGAGCAAAAAGGGTTGGCACTTTTTGGCCTGGCACGAGTAACTGTGACTATAAATAGAAATGTAGCTGAACAGTTGGGGCAGGAAAGTTTAGCTATTTTGGAGCAAATGGGTCACTTCAAAGCAGCAAAAGTTTATCAATGGCTGCAAACGCTCAAGGCAGCATGATAGACAATGAAATATCTATCATGCTGCCTTGAGATATTTTCTTAACTTGCTAACGCCATATCATCCGCAACCCAGGCCAGCCCCGTATCCACCAACGCCTGCCGCGTCGGCACACCCGTCGTTACATCCCAGCCAGCCTGCTCAAAATACATATCCATGCCCGCCTGAAGCTCCGCATCTTCCAGCTTGATGCCATCGCTGCGGCCACCTTCCAGCGCCACATTAAACAGCTTCTTCGGCAGCGTGTCCTTGTCCCGTTGCAACCCCTCACGCGCATTATACGCCCGCATCAGGTTCAACCGACGGCGACCAACCTCCTGAATCTCATCCACCGACACGTCCCACCCCGTTGCTGCCGTCATCAAATCCGCCATATGGGTCGGGTCATAAAGCTGCCAGCCAGGCCCATAGACAAATTGGCAAATGCTAATCGTATCCATTGCGCTGTAGTTGTACTGCGTCTTGAGCGTAAACTCCACCTTTTCAGCGTTTAGCACCTTCGTTGGCTGCGGTTTGTCCAGACCAATCGGTGCCAAATAGCGGCTGGTACCACCTTCATACGCATTTGGGCTATATGACGGGTCATGTTCCGATGATTGATGATCCGCCCCAAACGGGTTCACCGCATAAATCAACGCCAGGCTCCGCTTCACCTGCGGCATATGAGCTGGAAGCTCTTGCCCCTTAATGGTGAGCAAATACTCATGCCCCTTCCCTAGCCGATCAGCTGCCTTGGCCGACCCTTCGGCCAAAATATCACCAAACCCTTCCCGGTTCAGCGTCTTTTTCAACATCGTGATCATCGCCTCGGCGTTGCCATACCCCAGCGGAATGCCGTCCATCTCTTCGGCCGTTAACACCCCGTTCTCATAACATTCCATTGCCCAGGAAAGCGTCGCGCCACAGGAAATGGTGTCTACGCCATACTCATTGCAAAGCTGGTTGGCATATACCACCGCATGAAGGTCATCAATGCCACAATAGGAGCCAAAAGTGGCGATGGTCTCATATTCGGGGCCGCCATATTCGTGAATCAGTTCCGGGTTGCCGTGGGCTTCGCTTTTCCACTCCGAAGCCACCACCCGCTTGCAGCGAATGATGCAGGCATAACATGTGTCGCGGCCCTGGCGATCTTGCTTACCGTCGGCTGCGCCGCGCAAGATTTCGTCATAAAGTCGTTCGCCGCTAATGGCTTCGGCTTCGGCCATGTAGCCTGCGCTCCAGTTGCGGGTGGGCAGGCCGCCGCTGCCGTTTTGCGGCATGACAACGCCGGGCGTGCCATAACGCCCGAATTCTTCCATGTCGCCACCGGGATATGCTTTGGCACCCCATTTGGACAATTTGGTAATACCTTTCTTGTCGGCTGGCTCAATTTTGCCGCTGCCGCGCACCACAATCGCCTTGAGCTTTTTGCTGCCCATGACAGCACCGGTGCCGGTGCGCCCCCAGGCTCGGTTGCTCATGTTGATGATGGCGGCAAAGTTCGCCATTTTTTCCCCGGCAGGGCCAATCTGGGCAATCTCAATCTTTTTATCGTCCAGTTCGTCTTTAAGGATGTTGTCTACCTCAAGCGTCGTTTTGCCCCACAGGTGACTGGCATCACGCAGTTCGGCTTCGCCGTCGTGAATCCAGAGATAAACGGGGGTGTCGGAAGCCCCTTTGACAACAACGGCATCGAACCCGGCAAATTTGAGTTCGGCCGGCCAAAAGCCACCTGCCTGGCTATCGGCTGCGCCACCGCTGCTGGGCGATTTGCAGGTAGCGGTGCAGCGGCTTTGACCACTGACGGGCATGCCGGTAGCTGGGCCAACGGCCAACGTTAAGGTGTTGTTCGGGCCAAGTGGATCGGCACCTGCGGGTGTGTTTTTCCACAGGTAATAAAGCCCCAGCAGGCTGCCGCCCATGTAAGTGCGATAAAATTCCTGGCTGGGTTGTTCGATTTCAAGCTCGTGATTGGTAAGGTCAACGTGGAGAATCTTCCCTGTAAATCCGTGCATTTTCTTACCCCTTTCTTGTGTTCAACAGGTTTGTGTTTAAAAAGAATGGAAGCCAACGTGTTTTGTAAAACTATACAACGAAGCGAGGCATGTGGTCAAAAAATCAGTAGTCATTGGGGAGTCGTAGGCTGCTGACATAGAAAATCTATTGACAAAAGGTTGTCCAGCTTCTATAACTAGCGACATCGTTTTTGACAGATTGTGAGCAGTGGGTGTCTGTCCACTGCACAGATATACATTCACGATTCAGCTTGAGAGAAACCATATGCCAGCTCGCCTGATTGTGCAGCAAGGGCCAAACCCCAACGAAGAAATCCTTCTCAATCAACCCCTGATGCGAATTGGCAGGGGAACCAGTAATGAGATCGTGCTGCAAGACCCTGAGGTATCGCGGCAGCACGCGCAAATTACGCAGCGAGATGGCATTTGTTATCTGGATGATTTGGGGAGTACCAACGGTACGTTTTTGAACACGCAGCGGGTGATTGGAACGATGGCGTTGGAAGATAATGATACGATTAATTTGGGGGAGTCAATCCAGCTTTTGTTTGTGGATGAGTTTGTGGCGCAGGAACCGTTTGAAGCGGAGCATGAGACGTTTGCAGATAAACGGCCGTTATCCGAACAAGACACTCCCCCACACGGCCTGCCCCCCTTCGACCCCGAAGACACCCCATCTTACCCCGTTCCCCCCTACCAACCGTCCCGCACCGACGAACCAACTTACCAGGAACCCCCACCCCGTCCCCTAGAACCCACACCCAAGACCGCCAGCCCACGGCGACGGCTGCTGCTCGGCTGTGGTTGTCTGCTCCTGCTCCTGCTGCTTTGCACCGCCACCCTTTTCTTCCTCGATGCTTACGATCAAGGCCGTTTACTTTATTGTGGCCCCATACGGCCGTTATTTGAACTGCTCTTTGGCCCCTTTGGTTTTGCCCCCGCCTGCGGCTAATAACACCTTGCACAATTTGTGACCCTTCCCGTAACGAAGTGTCTAAATAACAACACATAAAGCCCGTTCCCGGAAGAGGGGGAACAGGTGTTTGCTACTGTCTGTCCGTTCAAGTGTGCGCCCGCACATCCACTTTGCAAGAAAACAAGGAGGATCTGTTTTATCATGCAAGCCATACAAAACTTTTTTAGCACCCCATTAGGCACTGGTATCCTGAACTTCTTGATGGCACTTGTCATCTTGATTGTTGGTTACATTGTCGCCCGCCTCGTCGCCAGCGTCGTCAGGCGCCTGCTAGAGCGCGTTAATTTAGACAACCACATTGCCAATGCACTTACCGGAGGCAAAGAGGGAAGCAGCTTTGATATCGAAGATATTGTTGCCCGCGTTGTCTTCTGGCTCATCATGCTTTTTGTGCTTGTTGCCGTGTTCCAACGGCTCAATCTGCCCATTGTAGCCGAACCCATCAACGCTTTATTGGCTCAAGTGACCACCGTTTATCTACCCAGCATTGGCTACGCTGCTCTGCTTTTGGGAGTAGCCTGGCTCCTCGCCACTGCGCTCAAATTCCTCATTACACGCGGTGCCCAAATGCTCCGTATTGATGAACGGCTATCTGAACATGCTGCCTTGGAAGAGGGGGAACACGTTTCGGTGAGCGAATCGCTGGCAACGGCCGGTTTTTGGTTCATCTTCCTGCTCTTCCTGCCGGCCGTACTAGGTGCGCTGGGCATCTCCCAAATTGCTGAACCCATTCAGGCAATGTTTGCCCAGGTTTTTGACTACGTACCCAACGTCTTTGCCGCCGCCATCACCTTTATCATCGGCTGGTTTGTGGCTCGCATTGTGCGCCAAATTGTCACCAATCTGTTAACGGCCGTTGGCGTAGATGCCATTGGCGAGCGCGTCGGGCTTAGCGGAGAACGATCAGTTTCCAAACTGGTTGGCACCATCCTCTATACCTTCATCCTGCTCTTCACCCTCATTTCCGCCCTGGATCAGCTTGCCATTGAAGCCATTTCTGGCCCGGCCACGCTGATGCTCAACACCCTCATCAACGCTATTCCCGCCATCTTTGGCGCCGCGCTGGTACTCATCATTTCCTACTATATTGCTCGCCTCGTCTCCCGCCTCATCGTAGACCTCCTTGCCGGGGTTGGCTTTGACAGCATGCCGGAACGTTTGGGGCTAAATCTGGCCGGTGGCCGCACTCCATCTGAATGGGTAGGCTATCTCATTCTGCTGGCAATCATGCTCTTTGCTGCTATTTCTGCTGCCGAACTGCTTGGCTCCCAATTCCTGGCCGACATTTTGGCAACGCTCATTGGCTTCCTGGGGCAAGTCATTCTGGCACTAATCATCTTTGGGGTTGGTCTTTACCTGGCAAATATGACCCGCAGCATTATTCTGAGTGCCGGAGGCAGCAAGGCCAACTTTAGCGCCACCATCGCCCGTGCGGCTATTCTTGTCCTGTCCGGGGCAATGGCCCTGCGGCAGCTTGGCGTGGCCGACGACATTGTGAACATGGCCTTTGGCATTATGCTGGGGGCGTTAGGCGTAGCTGCCGCCCTGGCATTTGGGCTGGGCAGCACCAAAATTGCCGGTGGTGAGGTGGAGCGTTTTCTGACGGGTTTGCGCTCTGACAACAATACACCATAAAATAGTGTTGGTTTTAGATAGCCAACTTAGGAACGCAGATTAAATAAATTGCGGAAGAAGTTCAACTTCTTCTGAGAAGTTGAACTTCTAAATGGGCAAGTTATTTAATTTCCATTCCTTAACGTGGGCATTAACAATTAAAGTGTGTAAAAGTTGAGACCGGGGGACTGAGAGATTAGTCTCACAGTCTCGATTTTCTTCATTTGTAAACACACAACCCAGGTTAGCTATCTTCATCCATTTTTAGGTGTTGTAAATTGTCAGATAGAGTAGATACCGTACTGGACGGTATCTACTTTGTTATTACGGAAGCCCAATGGCGACAACCCTGGCCTATTCGCCAGACTTAACTGATGATGAACTCGTGCAGCTTTTTCAAGCACGAGGGGGGCGGGATGACCGTCCTTTTCGGGAGCTTTTTCGCCGTTATCAAGCAGTTGTCTGGCGGGCTTGTTATGGCATGATGCGCAATGCGGATGATGCCGAGGATTTGACGCAGGAAGTTTTTTTCAAGGCTTACCGCAACTTAAATAAATTTGAGGGGCGTTCATCGTTCAAGACGTGGATCTACCGCATTGCCATTAACACCGCGCAAAATGAGATCCGCCGCCGCAAACGCCGCGCCCAAGAGGCAGAAACGGCCGTTGAGGATATGGCCGAATATTTGCCTAGCGATACATTTTTAGAGTCGGCTATCGAAGAAAAACAGCAGCACCGGTTGCTCCAGGAAGCCTTGGCCGATGTACGACCTGAAGAATATGAGGTTCTTTATTTAAAAGATATTGAAGATCGCCCATATGCAGAAATTGCCGAGATTTTGGGCGTTAGCCTGAGTGCCGCCAAGATGCGCGTTCAGCGTGCCAGGCTGGCACTGCGGGTTAGTTACCGGCAAATTGCTGGTGAGGTGTAATGGTATGACAACACAAAATAATAACCACATTGATGCACAAACTCTGGAACAATATGTGACAGGTCGGTTAAGCAACGCAGCGGCTGACGGTGTGCTAACGCATTTAGAACATTGTGATGTGTGCCTGGAGCAGGTGGAGCAACTGTGGGCACAGTCCAAGTTGGGGCCGGCCAAGGCAGCAAATTCGTTAATAACGGCCGTTTCCCCCAAACACCGCGAACGCCGCATCATCAACCGCATCCATCGCTCAAACATGAGTGGCAAACTCATTGAAATCGGCTTTAGTGGCTTTCTCGATGTTGTCTTGGCCCTGTTACGCCCACTAACCGGAACACCACCCAAACGAAAAGCAAGGGGAGAAGGATATGATTGATTTTACCGTCATTCAGCAAGCATTTTCCGGCATCTTTGCCCAGGCAATCACATTTATACCCAAATTGCTCACCACCATCATCATCCTGCTGATTGGCTGGTTTATTTCCCGTTTTCTCTCCACCCTCATCAAGCGCATTGCCGAGCGCGTGGGGTTGGACGGCATTTTGCAGCGCACGGGCATCAGCGGTTTTCTTGACCGCGCCCAAATTGAGTCATCCGGCGGTGATGTGCTGGCGTTGATTGTTTTCTGGACAATTTTCCTTAATTTCCTGCTCATCGGGCTGGAATATTTGGGGCTGCAAGCGGCCGTTGATCCCTTGCGCAACGTCATCGGCTTTTTGCCGCGCCTCATCAGTGCCCTCGTCATGCTCGTTTTGGGAGCCATGATCGCCCAGTTTTTGGGGCGCACCGCCAGTGCCGCCATGGCAAGCATGGGGGTAGAGTTCCATCAGCAGGTGGGGCAAATTGTCAACAGCCTGATTTTGATAATGGTCATCATCGTCATCTTGCAGCAGCTAGGGCTGGATGCGTCCATCATGATCAACATCGTCACCGCTGTCATTGTGCTGACGGTGGCCGGGTTTGCCCTGGCCTTTGGCTTTGGCGGCCAAAACGTGGCGCGAAACGTGCTGGCTGGCTACTATGCCCGTGAATATTTTGACCTGGGCGACACGGTGGTGATCAACGGTGAAGAAGGAACGCTGGAAGGCATCGGCACGCTCAACGCTGAGATTCAATTGGCGGACAAGGTGCTAATTGTGCCAAACGTGCGGCTGACGGAAGAGGTGATGGTTAAGAAAGGGTAATCGGTAATCAGTAATCGGTAATCAGTAATGTCGTTGCACGACCACTTCGTGTACGGTAATTGGTCTGACTGATTACTGGCTACTGATTACTGCCATTATTCAAGCCATTCGGTGAAAAAGGCATCGAGCGACTGACCTGAGGCTTCTTCCATAACGGCCTGAAAGTCGCTATCGCTGGCGGTGCCGCCGCCGTATCGTTCCAAATAAAGGCGCAGCCCGGTAAAGAACACTTCGTCACCAAGCTGGCGGCGCAGGGCATGAACGGCCGTTGCGCCCTCAAAGTACGTATTAAAGCCAAACAACTGCGCCGGAGGCGGGTTGCCCAACGGATAGCCCCCCCCGTTTTGTTCCACCGCCCCCGCCATCTCCGCAATCCGCCCATCCACCGCCTCCGGGCTTTCACCCCGCATCTGCCACAGCAGCTCAAAATAGGTGGCAAACCCTTCGTTGCGCCACATCTCCTGCCAGGAATGCAGGCTAACATGGTTGCCAAACCACATGTGGACGAGTTCATGAACGGCCGTTTTTGCCCCCACCGACTCAAACGCCACAATCGAAAGCGTCTGCGTTTCCAGCGCCACCTGCGGCGCATCCACCGTCACAAAGCCAAACGTTTCAAACGGATACGGCCCTAGCAGCCCACTCAGCCAATCCAAAGCCTCTCCCGTGACCGCCTCCATGCGGCGGAAATCTTCGCGGGCGGGGGCAGCCACATAGTGGCGCAGCGGCACTCCCTGCGGCGAACTGGCTTCTATGCGCTCAAACTCCCCCACGGCGACGACGGCCAAATAGGAAGCCATTGGGTGGTCGTGTTGCCAGGTGAAGGTGGTGGCCGAACGGCCGTTTGGCAGCGTCGTGGCGTTGGTTTGGCGCAGGGTGCCATTGGCAACGGCCGTTAACCCCTCCGGCACCGTCAGCTCAAAGCGGTAAAACGCCTTGTCGCGGGGGTGGTCGTTGCTGGGGAACCAAAACCGCGCCCCGTCCGGCTCCGCCAGCGCATAAACCATCCCGTTGGCAAAGGTTAGCCCCAGCGACTGCACAAAACCGACATAGGGAGATTGCCGCCGCGTCGGTTCGCCGCTGTAGCGCACCGTTAGCCCCAAGGGGGTGCCAGCCGCCACCGGCTGCGCCAGCTCCACCAGCAGCTTGTCGTCTTCGCGGCGGAAGGGCAGGGGGGTGGCTCCGCTGCTCACGGCCACGTTCTCAAAGCCGATAAAATCAAATGACAATTCGGTCAACGCGGGATCGGTGATGACCAGATCGAGGGTGGTGACGGCTTGCTGCACACGCGGGTCGGCCGGGTCCAGCGTCAGGGCGATGGTGTAGGCCTGTACGTCGTAGCCGAGGTTGCCCAGTTCAGGGGTGTAGGGGTCGCCGATGGAGCGGTTGGTGAAAACGGCCGTTTCTCCCACCGTTGCCAATGGAG
>WBZL01001952.1_pt1 | contig 20614 bp, 16 predicted proteins | sample 5204291 | NCBI WGS metagenome assembly WBZL01 (sample SAMN12344345, study PRJNA552823) | activated sludge metagenome | biome: Activated sludge suspended growth; feature: Nitrification reactor; material: Wastewater; isolation source: activated sludge from nitrification reactor of wastewater...
GGAAGCGCTGTTCGAAAAGTGTTTGTACATCCGTTTCGTCGTCTACTACCAGGATTTTCATTTGCTTTAGTCAGGGTTTATATGGTAAAGTAATGGTAAATGAGGTGAATTTTCCTTCTTCTGTTTCCACCTGGAGTTGCCCTCCATGCCCCTTGGTAATGATGTCGTAACTCAGGCTCAATCCCAGGCCCGTTCCCAGGCCGGTGGGTTTGGTGGTGAAGAAGGGTTGGAATATCTTATCCAGCACCTTTTGCGGAATACCGGTACCGTTATCCCTGATTGTTATCAGAACGACGCCATTATTTTTTTGGGTACGAACCGTTACGGCCGGTTCATAACCGGGTTGTTGCAGTTTCTTCCGTTCCGTTACGGCATAAAACGCGTTGTTGATGAGGTTGAGGATCACCCGGCCCAGGTCCTGGGGTAATACGTTTATTTTCCCGATCGTTTCATCAAACGCGGTTTCAAATTTCGCATTGAATGTTTTGTCCTTTGCCCGCAGGCCATGGTAGGCCAGCCTGAGATACTCATCACATAAAGCATTGATATCGGTTGGCTCCTTTTGCCCGCTGCCGGCCCGGCTGTGCTGCAGCATGCCTTTGACGATGGCGTCGGCCCGTTTGCCGTGGTGGTTGATCTTTTCAAGATTCTGTTTTACATCATGGGCAATCGCTTTCGCTTCGTCGATGTCTCCCTTGTTCAACTCGGCGTTCATCTCGTCGATCAGTTCGTTGCTTACTTCACTAAAGTTATTGACGAAATTCAGCGGGTTTTGAATTTCATGAGCAATGCCGGCGGTGAGTTCACCCAGCGAAGCCATCTTTTCGGATTGGATGAGCTGGGATTGAGTGGCTTTTAATTCACTCAATGTTTTTTCCAGCCTCGTATTCGCTTTTTGTTTTTGCCGGTTGTTCCTGTAAAAAATGAATGCAAGCAGCAGCAATACGCCGGTACTTCCCAGGAATACCCGGGTCCGGATGCTGTTCTGGTAACTGATCTTATCTTTTTCCACGTTCTGTAAACGCAATTGCTCATTGAGTGTAACTGCCTGGAAAGCCGTGAGATTTTTGATCCTTGATCTGTATAAACTGTCTTTAACCAATAAAGTGAGTTCCTGGTATTTCAGTAAGCTATCTGTCTGGTTTCTCATTTTATACGCCCGGTATACACTTTCATAAACTGTTCCGAGATTCACCCGGTACCATCTTACAACCCCTAATTGCTTAATGGTCTGAAGGCTTTGCATGGAATAAAATAGAGCGGAATCTTTATCCCCCCTGGCCAGGAAATATTGCCCAAGAAAAAAATAACTGTTGCTTAAACCGCTCATGTTATTCTGTTCTTTGGATATGGCCACGCCCTTATGAAAGTATTCCAGCGATAACGAGGGGTTATTTTTTTCAGCGTGGATAATTCCAAGCTGCACGTAAACCTGTCCGAGGTATTTTTTGTAGTCTGATTTCAATGTCATTTGCTCAGCTTCGGTTTCATACAGCAGTGCGGAATCCAGTTTGTTCACTGTTGTATAACTTCTTCCGAGATTCATGGAAGCAAGCATTTGCCTCACCGGGTATTTTATTTCAATAGCTATTTTTCTTGCCTCCTTATAGTGGAGGATCTCCTGTTCGGTATTCTGGGTTTCACGCATTATAATGGCAAACATGTGATGCGTATATGCAAGCAACAAAAGCCTGTTACTCCCATGGTATGGCCGTGAAAACAATTGCCAGCTTGATTGTCTTTCATTTTTCGGGTCTTCAACGATCTTGAACACATCCAGCACATATTGAAGCGCCTCTGCATACTTTCCTAAACCTATAAGTTGATAAGCTGTATTATCCATATAATATGCTTCAGCTAATACTTCATTGTTCTTCCGGGCAAGCTGTAAGCACTGTTGTGCATAGTAAAAGGCAGAATCTATGTTGGATTCTTCATAATAATCATACAGGTATTTACCAATATTATATTGCGTGATGTCATCAGGCGCATTTACATAAGCATTGCGTAAACTGTCGGGTAAATGCTGGGCATCAGCAAATACCGGAAAAAATAAAAGCAGTATTAGGTTTGTTCTGAATTTCATTCTCCTGTCTGGTTCGTTGGTATTTGTATGATGAATGATGTTCCCGCTCCTTCCTTCGTTTCCACGTTCAATTCCCCGCCATGTGCTTTTATGATATCATAACTCAAGCTCAGTCCCAATCCCGTTCCCTGGCCGGTTGGCTTGGTGGTGAAGAAGGGTTGAAATATCTTGTCCAGCACCTTTTTCGGAATACCGGTGCCGTTGTCTTTTACCTTTATCAGCACATGGTTTTTTTCTTTTTCTGAGCTTACCGTTACCGTTGGTTCGTAACCGGGCTCGTTTTTTTTCTTTCGTTCCGTTACGGCGTAGAAGGCGTTATTGATCAGGTTGAGGATCACCCGGCCCAGGTCCTGGGGTAATACGTTTATTTTCCCGATCGTTTCATCAAACGCGGTTTCAAATTTTGCGTTGAATGTTTTGTCCTTTGCCCGCAGGCCATGGTAAGCGAGGCGCAGGTATTCGTCGCACAGGGCATTGATGTCGGTAAGTTCTTTTTGTCCGCTGCCTGCCCGGCTGTGCTGGAGCATGCCTTTTACAATGCCATCGGCCCGTTTGCCATGGTGATTGATCTTTTCGAGGTTCTGGATCACGTCGTTCATGATTTCTTTTGCATCTTCCACATTACCTTTTTCCAGTTCTTCTCTCATTTCATCCAGCAATTCCTTACTCACTTCGCTGAAATTGTTCACAAAGTTCAGCGGGTTCTGTATCTCGTGTGCGATGCCCGCGGTGAGTTCACCCAGCGAAGCCATCTTTTCGGACTGGATCAATTGCTTTTGTGTGGCCTGCAGCTCGCTGAGCGCTTCTTCTGCTTTCTGCCGGGCGGATTTTATTTCTGCCAGGTCCTGCTCGGCCTGGAGGGCATGGGCTTCCGCTATTTTTAAATCATTGAAACGGGTATAGGTAAGATTGAATACAGCGGCAAACCGTTCCAGTACCTCGAGGGTAGCTGCCGGCTGTTCGTCGGGCGAAGCCAGGCCGATGAACCCATTGCCGAAATATGCCAGGTGCTGCACCCTGCGCTTCTGTTCCAACCCGCCTTTGAACGGAACGTTGATGCTTTGCAGGTAGTGAAAATAATCCTGCAATTCATCTCCCTGCATATCAAGTACCCGGTGCTTTAACTGCTGCTTCCAGCCTTCATACATCTTGCTTAATGTGGCGTTATCATTGAAATTGGCCGTGTAGGCAGCAGTGAGTTTGCTGCCATCTTCATCCGTTATCCAGAAGTCGGCTTCATTCTTTTCCTCATGGATGATGGTAATGTACAGGCGGTTCGGCTCAATACCCAACCCGATCATCTGGCGGAACAGTTCCGATGAAGTTTCAGCCAGTTCATCCGATTTCTGCATAGCCAATGTTCTGGCCCGTACCCGTTCCAAAGCCAGTTCCACCCGGGCCTCCCGGGTTTGCTGCTCTTTCAGTTTAAGGTCTTCAAAACGGCGGTATGCAAGATCAAACACGGCTGCAAACCGGGTTAACGTATTGATGGCATCGGGTGGGGGAGCAGGCACCATTCCGGGCAGACTGTACCCGATTTCTCCGTGCATGGTTCGGGCCATGATGAATGTAAGGCCGCCAATATGGTGAATGTCTTCCGCCGTTGGCATATTCGGGTCTACCCGCTGAAAATCGCCCCAGCTCACCATTTTATGTACGTAGTCAAGTGTTTCTTCCACATTCATTACATACACCACCGTTGGCGCATCGGTTTTTTCCCAGTTTGCCAGCAAGGGGACCTCGCCATGGATTCGTCTTGGCAGTTTCATCACCATGCCAATCTTTGTTCCGTCGCCGGATGTCATGGCTTTTTCATAGGTATCCTTCAGCCACCGCATGTGCCAGAAATAGCCTGCTTCGTGGCCAAGTTTTACAAATTCATTGCGCATGGTTACCACAATATCCAGCAGGTCGTTCGATTCAGTCATGGCCATGGCCTGCGAACGTACCCGTTCGAGCGCTGCTTCGATCTGCGCCTCCCGGGCCTGTGCTTCTGCTTTCTGCAGGTCGAGGAAGCGGGTATAGGTTTGCTGGAATGCTTTTCCAAACCGCATCAATATCCTGTTCTCTTCATCGGTATAGGGGATGGCGGAAAAATTTTCAATGTACAAACCAACCGTATCCAGTAAAACGGTGGACACCGCAAGGCCTTTGCATTGCATGTAAAACGTTTGTGCTTCTTCCGGTACCGGAAATAATCTGAAAAGCGACTGATAGAATTTATTTTTTTCTTCAAAATCAAGCAGGTCGCTATGAAAGGCGGTTCCGTTTGCTTTGGCTTCGAGAAAACTGTTCCAGGTGGGGGTATCAAAATAAGGAATGACGGCAAAGAATGGTTCAATGTTGGGGTCGGCCAGCCAGATGTGCATGTCATCGTTGGCTTTGTAATCAATATAAAAACCGGCGTGCTCGGCATTTATCTTCAGCTGGATAAATTGCTCCAGCACCAGCCTGATTACTTCCTTCAGTTCATCGCTTTTGTGCATGGCCATGCTGCGGCTCCTCACTCTTTCCAATGCCGCCTCGATCTGCGCTTCTCTTGCCTGTGCTTCTGCATTTGTTATGTCAACATACCTCCGGTAAGCCAGGTCAAATACATTCCGGAACCGTTTCAATAATTCAAGTTTTTCCCCGCCAATCGCACTGAATGTGGAAATGCCAATGGAACCAATGCCGATCGAATAGAAATAATAATACAGTGAAGTGATGTTCTCAACCCGGGGATCGTCGTATTCGCCATTCCTTTTTCTGAATTCCTTCCAGTCCTTTAATTCCTTGCCTGAATAGACATATTCGATAAATGCCTCGTTGGAATTCCGGGATTGCTTTACCAGTGTTTGAATGGAGGGATAGATATCATAATTGACATTGGCAATGACTGCGCCGGCAAAATCCGAAAAGTCGTAGTTGAGGAACGACTGCTTTTCATCATTGTGAATATTGATCATGGCATTCCTGAGTTCAGGAAAACCCAATGTGTTGAGTTCCGTATAAAGTACCCTGCAGATACTCGTGAGGTCATCGGGTTTGTGCATGGCCATTGCCTGTGCCCTTACACGCTCAAGGGAGGTTTCTATCTGTGCTTCTCTTGCCTGGGCCGCTGCCTTTTCAATATCCAGGAAACGGCGGTATGCCAGTTCGAACACATTGCGGAAACGCCCGAACAATGCGATTTCGGATTCCTTCAGTGGGGCATAGGTTGAAATCCCCAGGGCAACGGGGCCCAGCGAAAACCAATAATAATTGAGCGATGTCGCCACTTCCAGGTGCGTATCCACAAACTGGTTGGTGGTTTGCTGAAACGTATACCAGTCTTTCAGTTCCTTTCCTTCCAGGCTGTGCGTAAAGAACTTGCCGGGGCCGCTCAGCATTTCTCCGGCAAAGGCGGCCGACATGGGGTGGTTCTTATATTCCACCTCTGTCACCAGGGATTTGTCGTGGAAGGCATAGTATTCAAAATTGGAATAGGTGCCTTTTTCTTCATAAAAGATGGCGGTCTGCACATTTCGGATTTCTGTTACATTCAGCAGTTCGAGCTGCCCCGAAATCATCCGGCATACCGATACCATGTCATCCCGCCTGTTCATGCTCAGGGCAACCGTTCTCACTCTTTCCAGGGACGCTTCAATTTCCAGCTCTTTGTTCTGGACTTCCACGGCTTTTCGTTTCTGCTCCAGTTCTTCAATGGTTTCTTCGAGGAGTATAGCGGTTGTCTTTTTTACCTTTTCGGTGCGGTCGAGTTTGAAGCTCACCATTTCCAGTTCTTTATCTGCTTCAAGGGTATACCGGGTCAATGCCTCTTTTTCAGCATCACTCAGGTGAGACAGTTGTTGTATGGAATCCAGTAATTGCTGAATTTTTGCGTTCATTATTTTTCTTTTAGAGCAACCACACAGGTAGTAAGGTTATGCATTTCAAGGTTGCCGCCGGTGGCCCTGCCCAGTTCGGCGTTACTGAACATGCCGGCCATGGGTACGTTCCATACATTCTTTACGCCTTCCAGTTCTTTACTCATCAATGGCCCCAGCGAAAGGATCCTTCCGGCGCAGCTGAATACAACCATTGCATCGGCTTCGGGCATTTCGGTGGCTTTTAAATGTTCAACGCCCTTAACTACTTTTTCCATCACATCAAAATCGGGCGGAAGGGAGAAACGTACTTTGGAACCCTGTGGCACAGCGCCACTGGTATAATAAGAACGGTCGTTCCAATCCACCACCAGCCCGGGGCGCATGATGGGGTCTCCTTTTTCCCTTTGCAGCTGCAGGGGGAAATTGGCTGCGATCTCGATCAGCAGGTTTTGATTTTCAGGGGTAACGTTTTCAATACCTCCATACTTTGCAGTCAGGTCAAGCACGGGGATGTTATCAACCGTATAAACATGGTTGCCTTCACTTTTTGTTACCAGTTTTTCTGTTCCCACCGGTTTCCAGCCACAGGTGGCAATGCCTTTGATTTTTACGTTGGATTCGTCCAATGCGATACACACGAGGGCGTTGCCGCTGTGTTTGCCGTTGCTGAACACAAAAGTCTGGCTGAACGTGTAATCATCGCCTGCAGCGCCGCCGAATGCATTCACTCCGGCGCCTGCCACTTCTTCAATGCCACGAAGTATTTCCTCGCCATCCGCAGCCGCATCGCTGGTACCGATCAGGAACGCAGGGGTATTGAATTTTTCTTTTGCTTTGCCGGCAATTTTCTTAGCCACTGCCCGGTAATTCTTTCCGGGATATTCTTCAAAGTAAAGTTCAAAATATTCCTTATTCATATCCATCAACAGGATGGCTGCCGAGTTTTTATCTGTTTGTTCATCAATGAATTCGCCGTTGGTGGTACAGCCAAATACAGTTATCCCTGCCGCATCCAGCATACCGGCAATGGCAACCCGGTTGAGGCTTTTTGAAATGAAGCAGATGGCCAGTGTCGGGCTGAATCCATCGGCCATACTCTGATCGAGTGCGGTTTTGATCTCTTCTGTTGATTTTCCTTTGATCGATTTTGCCTGCATATTTTACGGTTGGTTAATTCCTGGTCAGACGGGGTCGTCAGACCAGGTTTTATTTTTCTTTCAGTGCCACCCAGCTTACGGTTGTTCCATGAAATTCCGGTCGGGTATCATCCAGTTTACCAAATTCACCCAATGAGAAAAAGCCTGCCATGGGTTTATTCCAGGTGGCGGCAAGTCCTTCAATTTCTGCGGGCAACAGCGGGCCTAATTGCGAAAGCCTGCCCACGCAGGAAAAAACAATCAATGCATCAGCCTCCGGCATTTCCTTCTCTTTTATTTCTTTTGCACTCCCTATTACCGCATCAATCACCTCAAAATCGGGTGGCAGGGAAAAATGAAATAATGAACCTTCTTTAGCAGGAGCACCCAGCATGACCGATCTGTCTTCAACATTCCAAAAAACAATTGGCCGCATCATGGGTTTGCCAGATGCCCGTTGAACCTGCAATGGATAGGTGTCGAGACCAATTAGCTTGTCATCAATAATAATGTCCTTGCCAAGGAATTTTTTTATCACATCAATAGCCGGTTCGTCATCAATTGTATATACCCAGTTGCCTGCTGTTTTTGTGATCTTCCTGGGGGTACCAACCGGTTTCCATCCTGAAACAGCAATTCCTTTTATATCAACTTTATCTTCATCTGCAATCAATGAAATCAGGCCCGAACCGGTTTTTGAGTGGTTGGTGAATACCGTGCCTGAAAAATTAACCGGCTCACCGGCCCCGCCTCCAACGATTGTAATTTCCTGTCCTGCTTTATCCATCAGGCCTTTGATGATCTCTTCGCCCGGAATGCTTATGTCGGCAGTGGAAATAATAAACGCCGGATGTTCAAAAGCAGTTTTCCCGGTTTCGCCGGTTTCACATGCCTTTTCGTAGGCTATTGACGGCGCTTCAAAATCTTTCAGAACAATTTTGAAATTTGCGGGATCCATATCCATCAGTAATACAACAATCCCATCCGGTTCTATTCCTTCTTCGGTAAATTTTTCAGAGGTACTTGCGCCAAAAATAGATATACCGGCAGCGTCGAGTATAGCAACAACCCCGTCAATATCTTCCACCGCGGTAATAAATACAAAAGCGAGGGTTGGTTTAAAGCCATCATGAATGCAGTTCTGCAAAGCTGCTTTAACTTCTCCCGGTGATTTTCCCCTGATCGATTTTGCTTTCATGTATTGTATTTGGTTTAATGCAAGCAGGATAACGGGCGAAATACCGGTACCTGTTTATATGACCGTATGATTGCCGGCCTATCGTTTCTTCACGAGTGATCCCAGGTAAGCGGATTTCAACGGTTCTTTGTTTTTCTTACAGTACGAAGTGAAGTAGTGATGGTTTTCCAAAAAGGATACCTGGGTCCTGTTCCATTCCGCTTCAGTGAGCGAAGGGTTCAGGTGCCGGAGTTCATGGAACAGGGCACCGGCCAGTGTGCCGGCCTGCTCCGTTCCAAGGTATTCCAGGTCGGCATCGGCAATGATCTCTTCCAGTTTGTTTTTGGGCGACTGCGGGATTTTCGTGGCCATGATCATCCCGCAGATCGTTTCAATTTCATCCGGTTTCAGGCCGAAGCCAGGCAGGTATTGGGTGGCCAGGGTGCAGCCGGCTTCTTCATGGTTCACATAGGTGTGGATGTACCCGGTATCGTGCCAGAGCCCGGCGGTATACAGGAGGCCGAGTTCTTTTTCGCCGCACTGCTCGTATTGCCCGATCTCCACCGCTTTACCCGTTACATACAGGGTATGCCCCAGGTTGTGGTACGTATAAAAGGGTGGCAGGTTGTCTTCGAGCAGGCTCTCCACAAAACTCCGCATGGTGCTGTCAATGGGCATGGGGCCTTGCTTTTAAAATGCCGCCGGATGCTTCCCGGATGCTCTGCACATACACAAAGGCTGTTGGGTCGATGTCTCGCAGGGCATCCTGTATCTGTTTGATCTCGAGCCGGGTCACAATGGTTACAATGATCTGGCAATCGGTTTTGATATCGAAGCTGCCGGGCAGGTAACCGCGTTCTCCTTTATACACGGTAATGCCTTTGCCCAGTTCATTGACAAGAAAATTCTTCACCTCTTCTTCCTGCGAGGAGATGATGTTCATGGCGGTGAACTCTTCGATGCCATCCACCACATAATTCGTGGCTCTTGTAGCCGTGAAATAGGTGATCACCGAGTACATGGCGGTTTCCAACCCGAACTTGAAAGCCGCTACGGCAAAGATGAGGCAGTTGATGAGCATGATGATCTCGCTGTTGGAGAAGCCCACTTTGCGCCGGGTGAATACGGCGATCACTTCGGCCCCGTCGATGACGCCTCCGCCGCGGATCACCAGTCCCACGCCCGCGCCGATGAGCAGGCCGCCGAAAATGGCGATGAGGAGTTTGTCGGTGGTAATGGGATTGATGTTGATGAACAACAAACCCAGCGATAGGAGGATCACCGCGATGCAGGTTTGAATGGCGAATGTTTTACCGATCTTTTTATAGCCCAGGTAGATGAAGATCAGGTTGAGCAGGATCACCAGCAGGCTGATGTTGACGTGGTAGAGTTCGTGCAGGAGAATGGAGATGCCCGTGACGCCGCCATCGAGAAAGCGGTTGGGTATCATGAAACCCTTCATGGCCAGTACAGCCAGCCCGGTGCCGGCGAGGAGGTGCAGGAAGTTCTTAAGGCTGAAGACGAGCTTCCAGTCAACCCGGTCATTCTTATACTTTCTGGTCATTGCCAAGCAGTTGGTTCAGGTCTGTAATATACCGATTCCTCCGGCATTATTTCTTTTCCAGCGCCCGGATGATCGAATCTTCCTGCGGGGTCTTGAGTTTGATCACGGTGTCCAGCAGGTCGTTCGGTACCATGGTGGAGAGGATGTATTGTTTTACCCGCCAGGCGCCGCCTTCCTTCACCAGCACGCCCGAACCGCGGCAGATCTTCATTTGGGTATTCAATAGTTCATCGAACCAGGCCAGCTTCCCGGTTTCATCGAAATAGATATTGCGTTGCAGGGCTTTGAAATCCCAGGCCCTGCCCCGGGCGAAGATAGGCCTGGCCCATTCCATGAATTGCTTTTTGTTCCAGCGCTCAGTAGCATCGGTGCCGGTGAAGATGGCGTCTTCGGTGTAAAAGCCGAAGTAGGTGTTGAAATCGGCTTTTGCCGCGGCTACGTTGAACGAATCCAGTATGGCTGCAATTTGTTTCGCTTCCCCGGCATTGCCGGGAGCCGCTTGTTTACCGGGGCCAGTGCAGGCCGTTACCAAAAGCAGTAAAAAAAGAATGGAATGTAACACAGGTCGTCTTTGTTTCATGATTGGAGTTATTTAAGGGTGTACTGTTTCTTTCTTCTTGAAAAATTTCAGCAGGAAAAAGATCGCGGCCAGGGCTGCCAGGAAGATAGCGGTGCCCATCATCTCCTGGCCCGATAAATTTGAAAGCAGCCAGAGTATGATGGCGCTGGCGAGCAGGGGAACGAATATCCCGCCGGGAATGGTGAACGTTCTTTCCGTACCCGCTGAACGTTTCAGCCGTAACCGGATCACGGCCAGCACCACACCGAGGTAGATCAGCAGCGTAGCGGCGCTCGACAGGATGATCAGTTGTTTGAATGCGCCGAATACGGCAAAAAGAAATCCGAGCGCTGCGTATACGGCGATGGCGATATGGGGTGTTTGAAAAACCGGGTGTACGCTGGCCAGTACACCGGGTAATATTTTGTCCCGGGCCCCGGCAAAGAGGATACGGGGTATGGCCAGTATTTCGCCGCTGATGTTGCCAAAGATGGAGATGGCTGTACCCGCCACCACCAACGCGATGCCGGCATCTCCAAACAGTATTTTAGAAACCGCTGCCAGCGGCGCTTCTTTATTCGCCGTCAACTGATCTCCCAGCACACCCTGCGAAATAAGCTGAATGAGGATATACAGGATCAGTACAAAAGAGATTCCCGAAAGCACACCCAGTGGAACTGTGCGGGCGGGGTTTTTGAATTCGCCGCTGTTGGTGACTGCTGTTTCAATACCGAGGAACGCGTAGAACAATACCAGCGACGAAGCTCCCACCGTACTGAAGCTGGGGGCGATTTTCCACTGCAGGTTCTCCATCGAAATATGCCCGGTTCCAAAACCAACGATCAATAATAGCGGGATGAGTTTGGCCACGGTGGTGAAGATGATGAACCGCACGCCGTATTTGGCGCCCCGTATGTTGACGAATGCGAGCCCGCCAAAAAGCAGGAAAAAGAAAAGGGTTCTTACAACTGGTGTGTCAATGACCGGGATGAACCAGGAAAGGGTCTTCGACAAGGCGTTGGCCGCCGCGGCATCCGACAATACGCAGGCGCCGAACCAGAATATGTTATTGGCTAAAAAACCCGCGAAGGGGCCAAAGGCGTTTTCGATGTAGGTATAGGTGCCGCCGCTCACGCTCACCTTGCTGCCTACTTCCGCGAAACACAGGGCGATCAGGAAAATGAGGATGCCGCAGATGAAGAAACAAACGATGGCAGCTGCGCCCAGGTGTTCGGCAACCAATGCGGGTAATACGAATATGCCGCTGCCGACCATGATATTTACAACCGCCGCTGCCAGTCCGAATGTGCCGATCTCTTTTTTAAGATTTTCCTGCATGTGGTTTTCTCTTCTGAAATATAGGCTATAAGTAACTGAGCCACCATTTTTCTTTGTGGCTTGTTTTGTAGCGGTCGTACCGTTTGCACAGGGGATACAGCAATACCAGCACCAGGACCCAGATGCCGTAAACGCCCGCCAGTCCAAAACCTTCGCCCGGTATTACAAAAAGAAAAGGAACCTGCCTGGCCGAAGCAATGGCTTCGCCCACGGTATGGTTTCCGCGGATGAAGAAGGTGATCATCGCCAGAAAATGTATCAGGTAAATGTGCAGGATATAATAGAAGAAGGCGGTTCGGCCGAATACCAGCAATCCGTTCGTAAGCCGGTTCTTGATGTTGTCGAGAAAGGAAAGCAATACGAGGGCCGGTCCGATCATGATGCACAGGTACAGAAGCGATGGTGGGTACTTGTTCACCTTGATAAACGAAAGGAAGGTATAGAAGCTGTTTTTCTGACTCGTCCACGCAACCGGATCGCCGTACACGTTGCTGAAACGCAGTACAACAAAAAGGGCGATCAAACCCAAACCCGTCCACCGCAGGATGCGGGAACGCTGCCGGGCAGAATAGGCGGAAGTGTAAAAAATGCCGGCACAATATCCCAGCATCATCACACCGGTCCAGGCAACAAAGGGATACACCATCATGAAATAACGGCCATCCGCATATTGATACAGTTTGAAGAACCCGGAATGGAAGAGATCCCACCAGAATCCGGGTTTGAATCCCGGCGCCGCTTCGGGAATATCCAGCAGGTTATGGCCGGATACGATGAGGATGCCAAGGGCCAGTATGAGTTTGTAGGGAAGATGGATGAGCAAACCGAGGAGCACCATGCTGATGCCGATGGCCCAGATCACCTGCATGGGGTGAAGGTGGAACAGCGGGTCGAAGGTCCAGCCCAGGGCGATGATGAAAAATTCGGCGAAGATGAGCCAGAGACCCCGTTTGATCAGGAAGAGACTCAGTTCTTTTTTTGTCTTACGCTGACTTTGCAGGTAGATCGAAGTGCCCGACAGGAAGACGAATACGGGCGCACAGAAATGCGTGATCCAACGGGTGAAGTAAAGCAGGGGCGAGGTGGTGGCCAGGTTCAGCGGATCGTCGGTATTGGCGGTGATGTGAAAAAAATCACGCACATGGTCGAGCGCCATGATCACCATGGCGATGCCCCGGACGATGTCGATGGATTCGATGCGTTGTTTGGTTAAGGATGTTTGCATGGTTGAAACAGTAGTTCTTTATAAATAGCTCAGCCACCATTTTTCTTTATGCGATTGCTTATACCGGTCGTACCAGCGGCAGAGCGGGAATAATGCCACGATGATACCGATCCATACCGCATACACCACGCCCAGCGAAAAGCCATAGCCCTTCAGCGTTTGCGTGAACCAGAGCGGTTCTTTCAGCAACCAGAGTTTCCAGCTGTAGCTGGTGAACAGTACGGCGGCTGCCATGGTCAGCACATGAATCAGGTAGATATGCACGAGGTAATAGAACATGGGCACCCGGCCATAGATCGATATGATCCTCGACACAGCGCCTCTTGCATTTTCGGTAAAGGCAAGGAAGAGTATGGCCGGGCCAAGGGTCATTAAGGTATATAATAAAGAAGGTGGATACTTGTTGGCTTTGATAAACGACAGGAAGCTAAAAAATACCGTCGGTTGTTTGCTCCATGGAAACGGATCGCCGTATTGGTTGATGAACCGGATGGCAACGAAAAGGGCGATGGCTCCCAGTCCGATGCCGAGCAGCCATTTCTTTCTTCGTTCAGCGCTAAAGGCCGGACTGTACAAAAATCCAAAACAGTATCCAAGCGCAATGATGCCGATCCAGGGCAGCAGGGGATAACCTACCAGCACATTATGTCCTTTCCAGTCAAAGAACGCCTGGTCGTGCAGGAGGGCCCAGCCGAAGGCCGGCAGTGTATTGCCCTGGACATGGAAATTATCGAAGAGGTTATGTGCGCCGATGATCGCAAAGCCGATGACAAGCACCAGGGGTATGGGTAAGAAGATGAGCAATGCCAGTACGATCATGCTTACACCCAGGGCCCAGATGGTAACAAAATAAATATTGGTGAACAGCACGTCGAAGTTCCAGCCGAAGTTCACCACCACCAGTTCCAGGAAGATGAGCCAGATGCCGCGGGTGAAGAGGAACCAGGCCAGTTCTTTTTTGGTTTTGCGCCGGGCCATGAAGGCGGCCGAGGTGCCGGCCAGGAACATAAATACCGGTGCACAGAAATGAGTGATCCAGCGGGTGAAATAAATGGCGCCGTTGGTTTTACCCAGGTCGAGCGGATCGAACAGGAATGAATCCGCGTGAAAATAATCCCGTACGTGATCGAGCGCCATGATGATCATAACCAGTCCGCGAAGCAGGTCGATGGATTGTATACGGCTGTTCGCGGGTGAAAATGTTGCTTGCATCTTACCAGTGTTTGTTTCTGCGTGAATCGGGGCAGAACCTGTGCGGTTCAATCTTGTGTATCTGAAGAATAAGCAAGGCCTGGTTTTATCAGGGAGGAATAACGCTTTAATGGGGTTCCGGAAGGATCATTAAAGAAACAATTTTTAACGCATACCGCAAAAGAAAAGGCGGTACGCTATCAATCGTGCGCCTTGTGACCGATGTATTTCCTCCATTTATCAATAACGGCATCCATATCGGCCGGCAGGGGCGCTTCAAAATGAACGGGTTTGTTGGTGCCGGGATGCGTAAAGCCAAGTTCCCTGGCGTGCAGGGCATGGCGGGGGCAGATCGCAAAACAGTTATCCACGAACTGCTTGTACTTGGTAAAAACAGTTCCCTTCACGATGCGGTTGCCGCCGTAGAAATCATCATTGAACAACGGATGCCCGATCAGTTGCATGTGCACCCGTATCTGGTGGGTTCGGCCTGTTTCGAGCCGGCATTCGACCAGGGTTACATAGTTGAGTCGTTCGAGCACCTTGTAATGCGTGATGGCGTCTTTCCCGTATTCGCCATCGGGGTAGGCGGTGAAAAGTTTACGGAAACGCTGGTGCCTGCCTACATGGGCAACGATCGTACCTTCATCTTTTTCCACGTTTCCCCAGACAAGCGCAATGTACCTGCGGTGAACCGTGTGGTTGAAGAATTGTTTGGCCAGGCTTGTCATGGCCTTGGGTGTTTTGGCCATTACCAGCAGGCCGCTGGTGTTTTTATCGATCCGGTGTACCAGCCCGAAGCGGGGCAGGGCCGATTCATCAAGGTTGGGATCCTGTTGTTTGAGGTGGTATGCCACGCCGTTCACCAGCGTGCCGTTGGGATTGCCGCTGCCGGGGTGTACCACCATGCCGGCGGGTTTGTTGATGATGAGTACCGATTCGTCTTCGTAAACGATAGCGAGTGGGATATTTTCGGGAACGATGTCGCTGCTTTCGGGATGCCGGCTGTCGAACACCACCACCCGGTCGCCGGGTTTCACCTTGTAATTGGTTTTAACGCCCTTGTCGTTCACCAGCACCATCTCGTCGTCGATGGCCCGCTGGATCTTGCTGCGGGTGGCGCCCTCGAGCCTTGTCATCAGGAATTTATCGATGCGCAGTGGCTCCTGGCCCTTGTCGATGGTAAGCACCAGCCGTTCGTAGAGTTCTTCGGAATCGTTTATTTCTATTTCTTCGTTGTTCATCAGCTTTTTAAGACAACAGGCATTCGTCACTGGGTACTGGCCATCGCAGGAATAAATGGCTGCTGATGGGTCCTTTAAATAAGATGAAACTTCAAATTGCCATTGACTATTGACTTTTGACTATTGACAAATGACAAATGACAAATGACAAATGAGTTGCTTTATCTTTGTGACGCAAATTAAAACATTGAAGTGGATAAGCAGCAGGTGATATTTAACGACCTCGGAATTATTGAATACAAAGCCGCCTGGGATCACCAGGAATCCTTGTTGCAGAAGAACCTACGGGTGAAATCGGCGATCCGGAGCGGGCAGCAGGCAGATGACAGTAAACCTCAAACCACAAACATCAAATTACAAACATCGAACTACTTTCTCCTTTGCGAACATCCCCCGGTTTATACACTTGGTAAAAGCGGGAAGAAGGAACATGTGCTCATGAGCGATGCCGAACTTGCCGCCCACGATATCGCGTTTTTTCACACCAACCGGGGAGGCGATATAACCTTTCATGGACTGCAGCAGATCGTGGGTTACCCGATCCTCGACCTGGAGTACTTCGGTACCGATATCGGCAAATACCTGCGCAACCTGGAAGAAGTGGTGATCGAAACCATCGGCGAATACGGGTTGAAGGGCGAACGGAGCGCCGGTGAAACAGGCGTGTGGCTCGATCCGGGCATACCGGGCAGGGAGCGGAAGATATGCGCCATCGGGGTACGCTGCAGCCGCTGGATCACCATGCATGGCTTTGCGTTGAACGTGAATACCGATCTCGGGTATTTCAATAACATCATTCCCTGCGGTATACAGAACAAGCAGGTTACTTCCATACAGAAAGAACTGGGGCATGCCGTGGATTACGCGGAAGCGAAGGAGAAGATCAAACGCCGTTTTGAGAACGTATTCGGCGTTACGCTTTTAAAAGGCTAATTGCGTCCTTCTTTGGGGATGAATAATTTGTTCTTTTCGATCATCTTTCCATTCTCGAACAGTTCGAAATAGAACCAGCCGGCGTGCAGGAAATTCACCTTCTCGATGATGAGATAATTTTCGCGGACACGGTTGAGTTCAAAGAGGAATTTATTCTCCTCGTCGAAGAAACGGATCGAGTAGCGCCGGTTATCGGCATGCGGCAGGTTGATCACCACATTGTAATCGCGGGATGTGTAGATGCGTTTGCTCGGGTAGCCACTCCCTTCTCCCGTTGTTTCTTCGGGAGATGTTTTGTTTTCTGTACCGTCTGTTGTTTCAGTTGATGGAACGGCCTTATCTTTTTTTGTACCCGGCTGCTTCGCGTTTTTATCCCTGGCCGATACAACGGCCTTTTTATCTTTTGGATTCTTCGTCACGCCGGCTTTTTTGTCTTCTGCCGGAGGCTCATCGGTTTTTTTGGATGGTTCCTTCAGGGGCTGTTTCACCAGGTCGGCTTTTTTGAAAGGATCCACCACGCTTTCCTGCGTGTACAGGGGCTGGGGTGGCGGCAGTTCTTTCACCGGCCTGGCCGATTCGGAAAAAATATAATCGCCGCCTTCAAACGAAATAAAGACCCGGTAGTACATTTTGTTATAAGGGGGCGCTTCATCCACAAAACCATTTTCTTCGTTTTGCGGGTTCAATACCGATCCGATGGTGGAGAAGTTCTTCAGGCTGTCGAAGGAACGCTGCACATTGATAACTTTTACTTCGAGTGGGTATTGGTTGCGCCAGCTTACGATGATCTTGCCGCTGAAATTCTTAACAGTTATCGAGGGCAGTATCGATTGTGCATCCAGGTTGCCCAGTGCAAGGAGTGATATGGCCAGGGTGAGGTATATGCGCATAATTACCGGGCAGGTGTTGCAGTACTGTTTTGGATAACAAATATAAGCACTCTAATAATCAGTAGGTTAATGTATTTGGAGGTAGCGACTCATTGCCTTGTAAACCACCGGTATGCACACAGAGTATCCGGCTGCCTGCCGGGAAATAGTTTTGCTGTACCAGGTCGGTAACCGCATAGAAAAGTTTAGCGCTGTATACGAAGTCGAGCGGCAATTGATATTGTTCCCAGGCCTGGTTCATGAAGCGCAGCAGTTCATCATTCTTTTTGGCATAGCCACCGAAATGATAGCCGTCGATCCATTCCAAACCGGCGGATGGCGTTGCATTGCCGGTGAGATAACGGATCCGTTCGTTGAAATCATGCATTCCTTTCAATACCGGAACCACCAGTATCTTTTGTAAGGGGGAGGCGCCCAGTAATAGTCCCGCCGCAGTCGTGGCCGTACCCATCGCGGTACAGATATGCGTGTACTCATCGTGTATGCATTGATGGATTCCTGCGGCTCCTTTTGCGCCGAGGGGATGATAACCTCCTTCGGGAACGATGGTGCAATCGCCGTATTCCCGGCGCAGGGCTTCGAGGAAAACGGGGTCTTCTTTCCGGTCGTATTCTTCCCGGCTGAGGAACCGAAGCCGCATGCCCTCATCGCGGCATTGGCGAAGCGTGTGCGAAAAGGAGGCAGGCTCTTCACCCCGTACCATACCGATGCATGTCAACCCTGCCAGGGAACAGGCATGAGCCGTGGCCGCCAGGTGATTGGAATAGGCGCCACCGAACGTGAGGATGGTCTTGTGTTGCGATTGCTGCGCTTCGAGCAGGAAATAATGAATTTTGAAAAGCTTGTTGCCGGATACAACGGGGTGGATCTTATCCAGCCGTAAAACAGAAACCTGCCGCTCTTTGGCCGGGAAGCCTTTATCTGTGAGATTTTCGGTAACAGCCGGGGAGATATCGAAAAGCATTTTTGGCTATAACTTGATGGTTTATCCTATTTTCGCACTCAAATTTCAGCGATCAATTTAACTCATTTAATCCGCTTTATAGATGCAACCAACGCTTTTGATATTAGCTGCCGGCATGGCCAGCCGTTATGGAAGTATGAAACAGGTGCAGGGTTTCGGGCCCTCGGGTGAAACCATCATGGACTATTCGATCTACGATGCCATCCGGGCTGGTTTTGGCAAAGTGGTATTCATCATCCGCAAGGATTTCGCCGATGATTTCAAGGCCAGGTTCGAACCCAAACTGAAAGGGAAGATCAAAACCGATTATGTATACCAGGAAATGGATTCCTTCCTGGGCGATCTCAAGGCGCCGGCCGATCGTACCAAGCCCTGGGGAACGGGTCACGCGGTGCTCTGCGCCATGCATGCGATCCATGAGCCTTTCGCGGTGATCAACGCCGATGATTTTTACGGGAAAGACGCTTTTGTGAAAGCGGCCGGCTTCCTGGTGAATCGGTGCACGGAAAAACAATATGCCATTATCGGATATGCCCTGGCCAAAACCCTCAGTGATCATGGAACGGTAAGCCGCGGCGTATGCCAGGTGGATGACAAGAACAACCTGGTGAGCATTAAGGAACGTACAAAGATCTACCGGGAGAACGATTCGATCGTGTATGAAGACGAGACGGGCAAGCACACCGTGCCGGTCGATTCGAGTGTATCGATGAACTTCTGGTGTTTTCACCAGTCGGTATTCGCCCCAACGGAGAAACTCTTTGTCGATTTTGTGAAAGCCAACCAGGAAAACATCAAATCCGAATTCTTCATTCCGCTGATGGCGGAAGACTTTATGGATAACCAGGGAGGGCAGATCAGCGTGATCCCGACTTCATCGCAGTGGTTCGGGGTTACGTACAAGGAAGATGCGCCGGTGGTGAAGGCCAGTGTGGATAAACTGGTGGCCGACGGTGAGTATCCCGCTTCACTCTGGTCCTGATCAACGAAGTTGCAGGCAAACAAAAAGCTGTTGGAAGTCCAACAGCTTTTTTAGTATTGCTTCATGAGGGATTATTAATTTCCGACCACCATAAATACGTAGTCTTCTACTTTTTTCACTTGTTGTTCCCGTTCCAGGCCTTTCAGGCTGGTGGTGGCGGGCACTTTGATGATGGCTGTGTCGCCGTCTTTCTTAACGGCTTCGAGGAGCCTGAATACATTCTTCGATTTGGCAGCGAATACCACGCCGTCGGCAGTCATGTTCTTGGAAGTGATGATACCGATGATCTCGCCATTCTTATTAAGAACCGGACCGCCGCTGTTACCGGGGTTTACCGATACGGAAAGCTGGTAGGCGGTAGAATCGCCTTGGTCGCCCGATTTGGCGCTCACGTATCCTTGTCCGTACACGATCTCGTTGCGGGGATAACCCAGGGTGAATATCTGTTCGCCGAGTTCGGCATTACCCTTCTTGATGGAGTAGGGCAGGTTGGGCATTGTCTTGAAGGCGGTATCGCTGATCTTCAGTACGGCGAGGTCGCTGTTCAGGTCGGTGCCAACAAGGGATGCCCGGAAGTATTCGCCCTTGTTGTTCTCTACGTAAATATTCTTCATGCGTTCGATCACGTGGGCATTGGTTACAACATAACCACGTCCGTCGATCAGGAAGCCGGTACCGCCGAACTTCGGGTTTTCGGGGATGACCTGCTTGGGCGCTGCGGGCTGGGCGGCTTTGAATTTACCCAGTTCGCGGCGGGTATCTTCGATGATCTCCCGTTTCAGCCGGTTGATCTCGGTTTGTTTGGTGCGGTTGTTATACGAAATGATGAGCCCGGTTGTAAACAGGGACACCAGCACGGCGATGGAGGCTGCCACGGCGATGCTGCGTTTGTATTTTTTCCAGAGGAATACAACCCTGGCTTTGCCGTTCAGTTGTTTTTGGGAGATGATGCCTTCTTCGGCGAGTTTGGTCTCTACTTCAAAGAGTGCATGTTTATACGCCTTGATATTCGATTGTTTGTCGAGCTCGTGGTACAGGAAGGTATGTTCCACCACCATCTGGTCGACGGCGGGGTTATTTTTGCGGATATCTTCAAAAAAGGCTTTTTCCTGCGCAGACATTTCGCCCTTCAGGTACCGTTCCACCGCTTCTATGAGTAACAATTCATCCATCTACTGTCCGTTTTTATACTGTGCAAAAAATAGTTTCTTCAGTCGTAACAGGCATTTATATTTCTGGGTCTTGGCGTTATCGGCATTGGTGTAACCGAATTCGGCCGCGATCTCCTGCATGTTCTTCTTCTGGATGTAGTAGGCATCGAGAAGGCTCTTGCAGGGTTCCCCGATCTTGTTCAGCGCCGATTCCATCAGGAGGAAGTCATTGTTGTGCTTTTCGTGCTTTTCAATGTCTTCTTCCACCGGTACCGAGTCTTCCACATTTTCCACCAGGCTGCTGTAACGTTGTAATTGCTGCA
>WBZL01001953.1_pt1 | contig 20614 bp, 14 predicted proteins | sample 5204291 | NCBI WGS metagenome assembly WBZL01 (sample SAMN12344345, study PRJNA552823) | activated sludge metagenome | biome: Activated sludge suspended growth; feature: Nitrification reactor; material: Wastewater; isolation source: activated sludge from nitrification reactor of wastewater...
GTTTCAAGAATTCTTCCTCGCTCATCGTTTTTTCAGCTAATATAACCATTTTTGCAATGCGACAATTTGGTTTGCGCCCGGTTTAAATCCATCCCAAGTCCAGTCGCGGTTTAACTCGAGAATTATAGCAACAATCCAATGGTTAGAGAGCTCTTCTTTATTCGCAAAAGTCAATGAAGTGTGATCAGGAGATAAAGAGTGCCTAATCCTGGATGAACAACCCAATTGTAATCGTCGGCCTTTTGGTGCTAAAATTGTTAGTCCTTTATTTTGAAGACCAAGTAACCCGGCTAGCCTTTCAATCATCGGTGGGATTTCCTCCTCCGTCAAACCAGGAGTTGTTATTGATGGATTTGGCCTGAGAAAAATACCTCGGATCTGGTCAATTTCCGAAGAATTAATGAAAAGAGAGTGTTCAACCGACGCTTCTTTTCGAGTATGTATATAAATTGGTTTGCCAATATGAGAACGGCTCCTGCCAAAGTAGGAAAGATTCGAGTCACATTCAGCGCGTACAATCAGTCTTATATTTCTTGAAGTTGGCAACCATAGCTCAGATATAGTGTTGATTTGAGCCAGAGGTATGCCTAGAATATCTTTTGATGGATCCTCTGGGTTTTCAAAATCCAAAATATGAGTGTCTTTAAATATTAGAGGTATATTCAATGACGCTTCAAATGGTTTTGGAAAGGATCGGTAAGTTGAATAGTACGGAATGTAGGATTCTTTGCGGGATTTTGATAGTTGATTATCCATTAGAAGAGATTGAACCTCTACATCAATGCGAATTTTTGTCACATCCGGGTCTGGAAGGGATAGATCGATTCCTCTTTTTTGATTTTCAAAACCTTGGATCCGACTGCGAAGCAGGCCAATCCCATCGGGGTATTTTCCTGTATATATTACTGAAGGATATTCCAATCTGGGGCGGTGAACAATCAGCGTGTTTCCAGAAAAAAGTTCACCCTTCTCAGGTAGCTTTTCAATTCTTGGTTCAAGCGGAGCAACAAACCGTTTAAAATGACATTTACAAACAGGCATTGGTGAATCATATTCAGGGTTATTCAAGTCGCCGGGACCACCTCCTGTGAGGTCGCAAAGCCTCACTCTAAATTCATATTCTTGCCCATAAATTAGTTGTAAATCCTCTAAACCAATTGGGTCATAAATGGCCTTAATGCCTTTGGGGTTTACTGCTGGATGATCAGTTTTGTAAAGGCTTGCAGCTTCTGTGTTAGGCAGCACCATCGATTTGCCGTTCCAGGTCGTAAGGTACTGAGGTAACCAATAATGATTATCCTCCTGGTCATTTTCCAGAAGGGCGGGATGGGTTTCGACCCAAAGTTCATTTTCAAACATCCCAAGGTTAATCCCTCCAAGGATAACAGGAGCCTTGCTCCTTACTTTGCAGAGAGATGACCAAGCCTGGTTAGGCGTCTTCCTTATGTCGATTCTGTAACCGAATATCCCAAGAGGCGAATCCAAGGGCAAACCGGTACCTTTGGCTTTTGGATCGGGATTTTCTTGCATTTGTCGGTTCAGCCAAATTAATACTTGTTCATCATCCCAGCCTAGTCGAATACCAATATCTTTAATTGGGGGCTCATTATCGTTTACTTCTTCAAGTAGATCAGCGTGAAGCGGTTGGTTTGCGTGGATGATCTTTGCAAAACCATCATCATATTTTGAAGCTTCAGCAAACACTGAATCAAAACTTCCAATAGGCTCGTTAACCCCCTCCGGAAGTAAAGGAAACAAGACCGGAGAAAATACCGGGCGAGAGGTTTGAATTTTTAACTTAGGAATTCTAATCGCATAACTTTTTGTGATTTCAGGATGATCAAAGTAATCACTACCTTCGGCCAATTTAACATATAAAAAACCTCCTTTTTCTGCCTGATCCGCATTTAAACTGATTGAGGCTTTTCTTATCAGGCCTGCCTTTTGCGCAAGTAAGGGTTGCCGTAAAATAAAACCCAAAACTTCTCCCCAAGTTACAGTATCCGGTGAAATTGTAAAATTCGGATTCTTTTTTTTCTGAGCATCCCTAACGGTACACCGGTAAGAATTATCTATTACGGCTTCCTGGGTTGCCGGTCGTTGAAAATTGAATGATTCCCGATAACTGATCGGAAGATATTTTTTGATAAGGTGACTTTTAGGCTTTTGAGCCGGAAGTTTAATATTCGGTTGATTGATAACATTGAATTGCTGACCTAAGGTCTGATATATCACCCTTGCATTTAGAACAGGACCGTGAATCAATGGAAGCGGGAACTCCTCGCTATCGTTATTTTCCGCTGGAAATTTATTTAAACCGGGAAGGAATCTTGTTGTAAACCGGATATCTGCATCTGCAAAAGCAGGGCTTCCTCCTACCAATGGTATTAATGGATTAATATTTCTTATAATTATCAAAATATTGAAATGCAAGTTTAGTCCGTCAAAGGATTGGGCAAATGGGAGCAGTGTTAAAAGATGACTTGACATAACTTTTTTTTTAATTGATTCTTCTGCGTTCTCTGAATGATTTTTCAAAATCAAGGTGGATAATCCAGCAGATTGTAAGATTAAGTGCAAACGTAACCTCCGCTTCAACGTAGGTTTCTGAATATCCTAACTGATTTGTTCCTGATCCTGCTTCATAAGCTCCGCGCGCTTCAATTTGGATCATAATAGCAACTAATCCACCTAAAATCTCACATTCCCCTCGGAATAAAATCATTGCTGAAATAATGATTTTATCCTTATTAATATCCAATGAAGTGCTTACCATGAACAAAACCGAAGCATGACCGATTACAGGTAAGCTGACGGTTACCTGGGCGCCAAAATCCAGGCTTAACGAAAGCCCAATTCCTTTTTTGTTATCGCCATAAACCTTCAAACTTGTTCCCCCTATAGCATAAATAGAACCAACACCTATGCTGGCAACCATAATATAAGCCCGCCCTTCAAATTCAAAAAAGGCGCCGACAGAAGGGATAAATTGTTTGGGATCAGACGTTAAATTTATCATTTCATTAAAGTATACGCCGACTCCCATTTTTGCCTCAACTTTAAAAGGTATAGTCGCCTCATCGAATGCAGGGGAAGGTGGGAACTTAATGCTCGGAAAAGACTGCTCTGCAGAAAAACTGTAGTTCCAACTGTTTGCCGAGTTGCTAAATGCAATCTTCAAACCCTGTTCAGTGTAATCAGACCCTCCGCTCAATTTTTGCAAAAACTGTAGGATCTCTACTACAGGTTTTAGTTCAGGTCCAAATTCAAGTTTAGGTTTTTCGAACGTTGGAATTGCTCCCTTACCGGCATTTAAGCCGCTTTTAATGGTGAGTAGAGGGTGAAAAGGCCCCAAATCCACCACTAATGAGATACCAGCCAATTTAGAAAGCCAATTTGCACTACCTTGGGTCAATGCATCAAAACTGTAATCCAAATCATCGGACAAATATTCTATATATATTTTAAAATCCTCCAAGTCGACCAAGGTGATAGTCCGATTCTCAGTTTTCAGTTTTTTATCGGGTTTGGGGCTTAAAAAGCGAAATCCTTCTTTAATAATATCTAAGGCTCTATCACCTAAATCGACAGGAAATGCATCGTTTAAATTAGGAAATATATTAGAGGAATTAATTAATGTCAGAGCATCTGTAAAATAGGTTGCATTTTTTTCTAAATCAACGAATTTTTTTCCAGGGGTATATTTCGGACGACTAAATAACATTTTTTGCGTCCCGGTATCCTGAAGAAAAGCATAATGTAAAGTATCATCGTATATTTTAAAAAGACTGGAAGGATCCGCAATTTTTAATGAAAAACCGGCAGTAGTTGGAAACTGATCGTTCGTCATGGCCCCTTCCCTTATGACCGGAATCCCTGCGTTTGAATTTACCAAACGTATTTCACCTGTACCATGGTGATGTTGGACCACATTCCATGCACCTTCGCGTGGAAGCAAAACAGAACCGCGGATACCGGCAACAGCTATTGCTTTATTATTATTATCCAGCGTATTTTGAAATTCTAATTCTTTTGTCCTCATCAATTGCTCAGTGCCCGCGAGAGATATGGTACTGTCAATTTTAGCCTTTAAATAGGTTTTGGTTTGCCTAAGAAAGGAATCAAACTCCTGTATGGTCAGAATCCTTGCGTTTGGGCCTCCAGGCGTTATTTGAACATACCCTACAATTTTTTTAGACGGTACTAAATCCTCCATTCCACCTTGGGTAACACCTTCGATTTTTATATCTCCGTCAAAATAAATGGGCTGAAGTTTTAATTCAGGTTCAACATTTTGCTGATTTACAGGAGAATGATAGATAGGAATATCTCTGGATTCAATAATATTTTTAATATTGAATATACCTTTGAATAACCCGGGATAAATGGTATAGGGTGTTTTTATGGTTGCCCCTTTAGGGTTGATATAAGTGAAATTAAAAGTTCCATCAGATTCTGCTTGCCAGCCGCTGTCCGATCTGTATATTTCACCATTTTCTCTCCTGAAAATTGATACCGTTCTTACTACGGAAAATCCATATGGATAAACAATGCTCTTGACTTGAATAATTTCTTCAGCTGTTCTTCCCAGCCAGATGTCAAATTTAGCTTGGCTAACGGAAGCCACTTTCCCATTTGGATCTTGCCAATGGCTAAATGTACTTGCGCCATAACCCGATAAATCAATTTGCTCTAATGGAACGCCGACAGGAAGAATAGTTGGTTTATTGTTTTCCAGGTTAAAAAACTCCTCATTATAAATATTTGTAACACTTTCACCTAAAATGGAAGATTTAATATTCAAAGAAGAACTATTAACCCAAGTTGTAGGAGTTTTTCCTAATTCATTTAAAACATTCCGATTCTGTCCTGAATATCCGGGAAAGGAAGAACTGCCTTTTTGCAGCTCTCTGCCTTTAAGGCGAATTTGATGACCACCTTTCAAGTCGGCTTCAAATTCCGGCTGTACAATCTCAATTTCAGCACCAGAAAATGAAATCCCTTTTTTGCTCAAAACAGCTACTGCCCATAATCCCCAAGGTAAAGTAAACATTGACCAGATATATTCCCTGGAAGAAGTATTAAAATATTGAATGAGGTTCCCTGCCAATACACTCGGAGCAATTCTGGTAAAATCAGGGCCTAACCTACCAATCCGGCTTGGAGCACCATCATTCGGGAAAATAACTTTACCCAGCGGAGGGTTACCATCAGAATCCTGATCGCTATTATTTATTATTGGCTCCCATGAAATTTGAGGCAAATAATAAACCTGTAATTGGTCGGCTTTTGCTGTCAGGTTCAGATCCTGGATTTGAATAGGAAAACTTGGCGCATCGATAAGTTTAGTATTTGAAGTTGCCCCGTTTGGGGTAATGTCACCTATAAAAAATTCGCTTAGCGTATTGGAACAATGCATGGTGATCCCCAAGAGGTCCTCCTTTCCTGAGACATCCAATAGTGTAAATAATTCGTATTCGATGCTACTACTCAAATTATTCCATTGGGCTTCAATATTATAATCTTCATTTGTTGTATTAACTGAAACAGTTGCTGTAATGGTTGCCGGTATGTAACGTGTACAGTTTTTTTTCCACTTTTCAATTAACGGATGTTGTTCCTCATTAAAAGGGATAAACCTGTACCCACACGAGTTGGCAGTCGCGGAAAAAGATTTGGCTTCGATTAAGCCTAAATGAAAGGAGAATTCCGATGGAATAGATATGGTACCTTGGGCATTGAATTGCCATTTTATATTAATAGTTAAAATTAAATTTATTTTTTCCTGTATGCTGGCAGGGTTAAAACTTTGTACATTGGTATTTAAAATTACCGTATTGGAGTGTATTATCCTGTCTAACCTTTCAGTCTTTGCTGCATACGGATCAGGTAGGGTGGGTGTCAGGTCGCTTAATCCAAAAGTTAGCAATAGTTGTCCCTTGGAAATAGTATTCTCATTTAATAATTGACCAGTTATTAATAATCCATGAACAGGAGTTGTTGTTAAAAGTGCATTTTCCAAAGCGAAGGAAATAGGATATACAGGCTCTTCAGCGGCAAATCTTTCACCAAGCAGGTTATCCTCTTCTATCTGGATTCTGGTTTCCTTTTCAATATTGAACAAAATCAACCTTATGTTAGCCGATTTAATTTCTAAAGGAAGGCCATCCGTTGAAACAGGTTTATCGAAATTACATTTTAATTTTGGATGCACATCGATCATCTCTTTTCCATCCGAAGAAGCGAAATAATTGAATAGGAAGCGATCCGAATAATTCAGCTCAATATTTGATTGATAATTCTTCTCTCCGTAATCCCACAAGGAATAATATTGTCGGGCATTAAGGCTGGAAGCCTGATTGTCTCTAATTTCAATTTTTCCAGTCTCTGCTATTATCCATGGGTGTTTAAGTTTTATTTTATCATTTTGAAGACCGGGCCAACTGGCAAACAGGGTTTCTCCCTGACATTTTAATGCCAAAGCACCGGAGTTCCTTGCCTGAGGGATGAATGTTTTATCAGATATTTCGGCCATAGGCAAACTCCATCCCGCAATTTCAATTGAGGAGCTGCCCTGAATTTTACAAAAAGTGGAAAGTTGATTCTGGGTTGAAAATGTTGAAACCGAGGGTTTGTAATAAATGATCATTCTGTTGGTAAGCACGCTAAACTCCGGTATTTTTTGCGCATCCCATGTAAATTTAATATCTTGATCGTACAATTTCCAGGAAGCGTCGGCAAGGTGGGTTATTTTTAATTTATTCCCAGATATTTCAAAATCAAATTCACTCGGAAGGTTTATCGAAGCGGCTCTTGCGTCCTGGCCGAAAACATTATTTTGAGAAGGAGCTTTATTTTGAATCGGCCTCAATTTAAAGCGAATTAAATTTTGATGGGTAATCTTTTTTAGTTTCCCCGCCAGTACTTCAGGCCTTCCGGTTATTTCCAACTCTCCCCCGGAAATTTCCAGCCCTACATACCAATTTTGTGGAGTATCTTTCTGGTCAAATAATTTTCCATTTATCCAGATACTCCCGGATTCCAATGGGAAAGTCCATTTAGTAAGCAACCTCGGTGGAATGGAGTTCTTGAATTTATTTAAACTTTCAGGTGAAAAATCTAAATAAATAGCAGGGATAGTTGAGTTCCAGGCCGGCAAAAAAACAGGCAGCAAATCAGCTCTTTGGTAAAAATCGAACCAAAAATAACGGCCGTCCTTGTTCAAAAATGGACCTTTGGTTTCTTTTATGGCTCCTCCTGTTTTCCAGGCAGGTATGGGCGCAGGTTCTTTAGAAGGTTGAAAAGGAGTTTCACGCCTGTAAACAGTTAAATTGGATGCATTGACCCCGGATAATAATTTATCCTTAGACAGTTCCATCAACTCGGCTTGATTTTCCTGGTCTATAGTCTCATAGGAAAAAATGTTGGAAGCCTCGTGTGCAAAAGCCCGGATATGGTTTTGGATTTCTATATCATTATCAAGCGTGTTTGCAATCGCTTTTCTTAATTCTGTTCGTTTGTTTTTATCCTCAGAATTGGCGGCAGTTAAATGACCGGTCATTCGGGAGAGAAAGATGAGGCGAGGATTTAATATCATATCTTTAAAATTAAAATAAATAATATACAATTTTAATGCATCGAAAGAAATTAAAGCAATTAAATATTTATTTTTTTATACACGGATGATTTTGAGGATTAGGAAAAAGACTTTGAAAATCAGGAATTGTTCTCATGTCAAAATGCATAACGTCACCTGATTCATTTGGCCCAAAATCAATTGCACCCCAAGACAAACAACAGGAATCCCTTAGAGTGGCAACTAAATCCTGGTTTAAGGATATAAAACCCCTTTTAGAAGACCTACCATTAGAGAAAGTATTCGTATAATTATCCCTGAAATCAATATAATCCTTTTGAGCTTCAGGAAGATTACTATTGAGGTATTCGATAAAGGCCTGATTTAGATCTGTTAGAATATCCCAAACTTGGCGGGTATTTCTATTAATAGGTAGTTTGTGGAGGAATTCAGTTATGCTTTTCGATTTATTCAATTCACTTATTTCATTTAATAAACTTGGATTAAAAGCTTGAACGGCACGTTTTATAACTGCCAGGAAGAATTCTTTACTTTTTAGGTATTTTTCTTCTAGATATTTATTTTCTTCAGTATTTTTTTTATATAAATCTATATATTCTTTTGTTTTTTTTCTTTCTTCAAATTCTTCTTTTGTCTCTCCCTTTCTTTGTTCTAATTCGCCATTTATTGAAGGCTTGACAGGAAAAGTTATCCATGGGTTTTTAAAATAATTTATATCAATTGCAATGCCATATCTATGAAGGCTTGATCCTTCTTTAGTTCTTCTAAGGCCCTTACCGCCATTGAATGCCTCGTCTATTCCAAGTGCAATTCCAAGTTCAGCAGGAGTTCGGCCATTTAGAAGATGATTTTCAGCTTTTCTTAATTGCCTCACCAATGAATAGTGGATGCCTTCTGAAAAGGCTTGCCCTAGAAAAGTAGGCTTTAAAATAAAAGAATACCAATTTTCGGCGTTAATCAAGGTGTTATTGGTTGTAGTAACCCCAATTTTTTCTAATTTTTTTGGCATGGAGCCTTTAAACATATCTGGTTTTTTTCTAAAAATTAACCCTAATGAGTCTAGGGTGTTTTCATTTGCAGAGCCCCGGGTAATAAGCCAGGTTGGATTTTTTTTCGAGGAATTTTCAATAATAAAACAATTTTTTTGGAAACACTTCTGTTGGAATTGATGAACTGCTTCTACAAAAATATCGTCAAATGGTGGTTCATTTTGCTTGAGGTCAACTTTATTAACTATCAATAGTTGCGTAAGTTTCTCAAAGTCAATATATTTAGATAAAGCCTTACGTATAATCAAAGGATTTATATCAAATGTTGAAGGGTGATTTTCACGATTCCATTTTATTGCTTCTATTCTTTGCTTATCGGTTAACAATGTGTCGATTTCTTGCTGTTTTTCCTTGGAAAATATTTTCACAGCTATTTCCGGATCAATTTTTTCTTTTTCCTCTTTCGCTAAAAAATTCAATAGATCAAGCATTGATTTCAAAGTCTTGCAATCAAGCAATCCACTAGGGCCCAATGAAAATAAATTTTGAAACAATATTATTGGGTTAATTAAACCGATATTAATGCCCCTGCCTAGTAATGGTTTAGTCTGATTCAGGTATTTTGTACCAAGGATAGCAAGCCTTTCTTGGGTTTTATCATCGATTTTTCCAGTGACATTTAATTCTTTTGAACGCTGAAATTGCTTTATTGCATTTATTGTCAATGGATCATCTTTTTTTCCATTTAGGGAAATTTCGGCATATCCAGCGACTATCTGCAATACAGATTGGTACCATTTTACATTACGCCTTGCATTCTCTGCAATTAGCGCATCTATCATTTTAGTTTGAGTAACAGGGCCAACTTTACCGTCAGCTGTTAAACCATAATTTTTCTGAAAATCTTTGATGAAATCGGCAATATTTCCACGACTGCCAAGTGGAATCTGGATTTCAATTTGGAGTATCCATTCCAATGCCAATTGTGTAAGTGCCAGGTTTGAATCAACTTCCAGATACCCCGTTTCTTTTAATTTGTTCTTTTTTTGAAAATCTGACAAGGCGCTCTTTGTTACAGGATCATTATGGTCACCGTTAATGGGTACTTCTTCATAGCCTGCGACGATCTGAAGCATAGTCTGGTACCAGTGGGTTGGATTGTATGTATTGGCCATATAATTAGATTTATTTTATATTACTCTAAACACTACCCCAAACTCCCCCTCCCGTACCAAATCCACTACCACCCGCCAAATCAACTCCTCCGTACACCGCTCCACCAAAACCATATTGCCGTCATGGAAATAGGCGCCGCCAAGAAAATCTCCGGTTTTTTTGTGTTCGTGGGTTATGGAAGCGATATGCTTATAGCTGTAGAATGAAGCCATATAATTTGCCAGCAGTATATTGCCTTCGTCGTCCTCTTCTTCTACGATGGCAATGACGTCCGTGCCGCAGTCTTCTTTGTTTTCCGCTCCGTTTTCACCCGCTTTGGCGTGATGAGTCAGGATCAAATGTTTGATTTGATAACTCATGGCGTTGGGGTGAAGGGTGAAAAGGTAGACGGTGGATGGTAAACAATTGACGGATAATTTCCGCCACAAGTTATCAACCGGATGTAATTTATCTTGATAATCGATTAAGTGCAACTGCCGTTGATCGCAGGCCGGTTTTCATGTAACGAATCCACGATATGGATGTAGGAAGCAACTTCGGATTCCTACCGCAAAGAATTGATCATCTCTAAAAACCGCACCTTGTTTTCCTGGGTGATGGGTACCTCATGACCGTCATGCATTTCCACGGTCCGGGATTTGTTGAGCCGACGGACATAGTTTAGGTTGACGATATGCGCCCGGTGGGTGGCGAAAAACCCACCGATGGGACAGAGCATTTTCCTGAATTCGCCGATGTTGTAGGCGCTGATGATGTTCCCTTTTCGGGTCACGATGATGGTGCACCGCACGCGCGCTTCACAGCGTATGATCTCGTCGGCCGGCATGACTTCCGTGCCGTCCATGGTGGGGATGCCGACCAGACGGGCTTCCTTCCTTCTTTGCATAGTTTCCTGAATGAATTGTTTAGTGTCCCGTTCCTGCAAGGCAGTTTCAACGGCGTTCGTGAGTTTTTGATCGTCAAGAGGCTCAAGCAAGTAGCCGATTACCCTTTGACGAGTAGCTTCTTCAAAATGACTGAGTGTATTCGTCACACAAATTACCACATGCCGATTTAGAAAACCGGCTAGCCAGGCAGGGGTATATTCCGGATTCCAGAAAACGAGCGCGGGAGCTGCATCCTCGTCCCTGAAAAAAGCCCTTTGATCGGTTTCCTGATATTTGCGCAATTGGAGGTAAGGGCATAAACGGCGGAGCTTTTCCTCAAGCTGATTGCCGGGAGCCCGTTCGGGATTCAAGATAATGGCCGGTGTCATGGCGGGGGAGAATTATTTTATAATTGGGCGTAAAATCCTGGATTCGGTCTTTTTCGTTTCGTGAGTGCTTTTACTGATAGTTCGTAGTTCAATCTGAAAACTGATTGTAGAGCAGGAGAGGCCGTAATCTTATTACCAGTCTATTTATCCGGCCTCTCCTGATTTTTGGTTTTTAAGTGTTGTCGCTACATAACTGATCACTTTTAATAGTTGTACCTATAGTGTTTAATGGATCCGGGGTTTATAATAGACAAGCGAATGTTCTTGTGTAATTGCTTGGCGGCAAATATATTACAGTCTTGACTTTTGGTTTTTCACAATTGTTCCAAATCCTTGCACTATTGTTCGCACCGGCATTTTTTTGGGGCATTCCAACATTTAGAGCATGTTTGGGAATTTTATATTTCGTCATAGTCGATTTTCCAAATTACCATTGAGATATTGGCCAAAATCAGGAATGCCTGGGCACTTCTTGGGGTATGTTCATAGTCTATAGCCAATCTTCGGAAGAAATTCAGCCATGCAAAGCTCCTTTCTACTACCCATCTTTTGGCTTCGACTACAAAACCTTTTTGACCTTCTTCGCGGTGCGGCACTTCGAATTCAATATCCAGCTTTTCGACAGCCTCGCAGAAAGTCCCACGATAAGATTGGTCAGCCATGATTTTCTTTAACTGTGGCATGGTTGGCTTAAGGTTGACTAATAAAGGAATACCTCCCGGACTGTCATGAACGTTTGCGGGATGAACGGCCGTTTTCCATATTCGGCCCAGTACATCTACCAAAATCTGGCGCTTTCGTCCATTTACCCGTTTATTCCCATCCGTACCTCGAAATTCATATATCATCGGGGCCAGTTTAACACTTTGAGAATCAACAAGTCCAAGGCTTGGCGTGGGCTCTCTTTGAGATTGTATACGCTCCAGCATGTTCAAAGCTATGTTGATTCGTTCCAATGTACCATCCTTCGACCACCGATAGAAATAATAGTATACGGCTGTCCAAGGAGGGAATCTGGCTTCAAGATTTCGCCATTGTCCCCCGGTTTTGGTAATCCAGAGGATGGCGTTGAAAACCTCCCGTAAATCGATGGCACGTTTTCTTTGCCAGTTCAAAAAATGTTTAATAACTTCCCACTGGCCATCGGTGAGGCACTGAAATTGTGCTTGCATATCTTATAGGTTTGGTCACCAACAAGATACACCGATGGCCTTATTTTTCAATGTTTTAAAATCCAAACAACCTCTAAGATGACCACTTGTATTACTGAGTTGCCGGAGCTGGTTATGGTTTCCCGATAGGTCAGCATTTGCTCAACATCATCATATTCAGCCCATACGATGTCATCTGAAGCAAGCAAGGGACCGTAAAATGGTATGTTGTCAATTTTGTAGTGGCCTTTCGCTTCATCAACGACGTTTGCCCACAGGGTTTCGACCGTCTCTTCGTCCAATAGGGAACTGTAGTACCTCAAGAGAATTTTGACTAATTGATGTTTGGGTTTCATAAGGAATCTTTACCTGATACTCTTGCAATTGACGTGGGCATACCTGACGTGGGGGCTTTTGTTCGTAATGGGCAGTTACGAGTTGTTGAGCTTCAAGATAGCGTACACCAAAATCATCACAAAAGCCCTAGAAACAAAGGCCAGGTTTTCCAATGGTACACTTTTCAAGCAAGTTAATACTGCGGTGAATTTGCGTTTTGCCATGATCAAAATTACAGTTTTTGAACTGTGATTGCGTTTGATCTATTTGGGGGCGAAACACAAACCAATAGTTCCTTAATTTAGATACGGCATTTTTTTACTTGCATTCCGCATCAAATTATCAACTAATTGGGCTGGTGAACTTCCGACACTTCCTGAAACTTTGTGATTGTAATTCCAAAGTAATTTTTTGGTTTCTTTATCATGAATTTCAAGAATTACAGTCGTATTATTAGTTGAACCCCACACTCCAACTAACAAGCCTAAGGCAACCGCGGCTCCTTCTGACATTGGCTTAGTCAATGAATAATTTGAGGTGATAACGCCGTCAACTCCTAATGTTTCACAAATTTCATTTGGGGACATCGGATTGTCATCGAAGAAACCTGCTTTTCTTAACTTGGCATTCGTAGTTTCAACATCTTGTATTTCTACAAAAATTCTATTTTGCATTTTCCTTTTCAATAGCCAGCTGTACATTTCTTGCTGAAAATTAGTTGATTCCGTTCTCTGCTGTTCTTTAATAGCTTCTGCATCAACTTTTTTCATTGCTGCAATTGATACCTTAGGTGGTGCAATTGCAATTATTTGATGACTACTTGCCCTTGTTTTAGCGTCAGGGCTGTAATAAATTTTCGCACAACTACTTACCAAAAAAGCAGTTGTTAATAATAGAACTGTTGAAATCTTATTCATTTGTATAAATTTAATTTGTTTGATCTTAATTTTTGATGATCGCCAACTAATGCTTCCCTGCCAAACCGCTGCGTTTAGCTAGCGGTTTGGCAGGGAAGCATTAGTTAGAAACATTATTCTCTTTTATAAACACTGAGGAGAACTGGATTTTGCAAGAAGTTGCCAATAAAGCTATTAATCGTTTTTTGGCCTCCCCCCACATTGTTGTAAACACCAACAACTCGTGGAGTAATCTGTATATCGTCTTCGTAAATTTTGGTTTTAATTGCACCAAGTGCTAAGATTGCATTTTGAATTGTAGTGGTATTAATTTCACTAGGCATAGGAATAATTGTAGAAATACTTTCGCCGCTTATTCCTAAAGTTTGAATTACAAGCGTCCCTGTAACCTTTTTTGCCTCAGCGGCTACACCGAGTGCAAATAAATTACCAAGATCTACTTTACCCTCATTTACCTTTATTTGAGCAGTTAATCTTAATCCAACACCTACATACGTAGGGATAATTGCATCAGGAACTTGATCTGAAGCCAAAGATTTCAATTCTGTAGATGTAGATGTCTTTTCAATTTTCACTTGGAATGATTTAGTATCAAATTTAATATAGTCTAGCACAACAATATAGCTACTGCCTTTATATCCTAACTTGGCCGGGCCATATGAGATTGAACCACTCCCCTCAATTTGCCCTATGGCTAATCGCATTGTCTCATCGGGCAATGAATTTAGTATATATTTATTAACTTCCATAGGTTGGATTTTAGAATCAATATCTAATTTGACAGGTAAAGGGTCAATTGGATGATAACCGAATGATTCTGCATTTGAAGGGTCTCCTAATGTAACAGGTCTAGGAGTCTTACAACTCATGATAAGTGCTATAAAAGCAAGAGAAAAGAATAGTTTTTTTTCCATGTCAAGTATTTAAAATTGTTTCTAACGTTGCATCTACGCCGTGCCGCCTTTTTGGGCGGCATGGGCGTAGATGCGTTGTTCGCTGTTTTTATTGACCTTTATATATAGCGTTGTCTATTCCAATTACATATGGAATACCATTAATCGCTGAAATGTCAACGCCTTGCCCATCTGCTGGATATAATACCCAATCCTTTCCTTCGTGATAGTAAACCTTGTCATCTGCACCTATAATCCAAATTTTTCCTCCTTCGTAAAAAATTCTTTTCCCTGCTTTTCCAGCAACCTTCCTCCATCCAGTTCCAGTTCCGACATAAACAGCATTATCCATCCCAATAACATAAGGGGTACCATCACTTACTGCTATATCAATTGCTTGTTTCCCTCCTGGATATTGCAACCAACTATTTCCTTTAAAAGAATAAATCGCATCATCACTCCCTACCACCCAAAGAGTACCTTTGTCACAAAAAATACTTTTCCCTGTCCCACCACCTTCAAAGCTTACCCACCCGTTGCCTGTGCCTTTGTAAATATAGCCATTAGAGCCAATCACATAAGGAACGCTATTAAATACCGTAATATCAATTGCTGTCCCTCCTCCAGGATATTCCTTCCAACCATTACCATTTTGAAAGTAAATTCTGTCATCCATTCCAATAACCCAAGCTTTTCCGTATTCGTTATATACTTTTTTACATGAATTAGGTCCGGATAATATTTCCCATTTTGGGGGTTGAACATACATATCGGCATAAACCGCAAAATCCCAAACACAACCATGAAAAAGGTCGGAAAAAGAATAACATTTCTCCTTACATCCCTCTTTCAAAGGTTTGCCATTTTCATCTCTTGCCCACGGGTCTATTACCATAAAATATGTGTTATTAATCATTCCGTCACTATAGACTCCAGTTAAAATCATTCCATGGCGTGGCTGCCCTGGAATACACTCAGCGGGTCTTATAATAAGCATTGGCCCGGAATTATTCAAAATATCCTTATACTCTTGAGGAGTTTTAGGCATATTTATCCTTGCCAGGCCCATTTTGTTAAAAAGCTTTGTTTCTTCTGAATATCTTCCATTTATCAATGCACAGTCTCCTGTCCAGATTAAACTTGGTTTTTGACATATTCCCCCAGTATTATTATTGCTGTTTTTGAAGATGTTGTAAAAATAATTTTCGCCCCCTTCCCCTATTTTTTCGATTTCATATAATGCATTCATTATTACTTCTTGTTCATTGCCTTTGACAACTGGATTTTGAGTAGTGTGAAACAAATGCATCATTGCAGCACATGCTGCCCAACAGGCTGTGTGGTTGGGTTGCATTATTGGAGTAACTTTTTCGATGTGACTTTTTATAGAAAAACTTGTCCCAGAGCAATAATCAATATCCAATGATTGCTTGGGTAGGCAATCACATTCATAAGTTTTTTTACTTTGAAATAAGCCCAGACCATCAAGGTACAAGTAAAATTTCTTTGTCTTCGGATTGTATCTAACTTGCTCGGAGTTAATTTGTGTGCCTATACTTATAAACAATTTTTCGTTTCCTGAATAAAATAATGAATAGGTTTTTTCTTCGTTTCTCCAATTTTTTCCCCAACCATTTATGAACATGTGGTTAGAGATAAATACGGGTGAGTAATTATTTTCGTAAGTATAGGTGTTTTTTCGTTGCCAATCTGAATAACCTGTTTTAACTTCACATAAATTTGTAAGAAAGGGTTGGTATTTTATACCATCATTAGAATAGTAGACTCCATTATGAGGGTCATATTGGCAATAATATTTACCCTCACATGATTTCCAAATTACCCCATCTTTTCCAAATGGTTTACCCAAGCGTTCTCTACTTGCAAAATCTTCATCGCTTTCAATTTCGACCGTTCCAATGGCGTTGTAAAATTGATTCCTCTTTATTTTTAACCAATATTTATCTACCATGTCTGAAGTGTTCCCTTTTTGGATTTCCCATGTCCTATTATGAAAGGAAGTCAAATTTCTATCACGGAAATTATCAAAACTATCAAAATATGTCCAACTTGTGCCATCTATTGATTGAATAATACATCCTTCTTCATTTCCGCAACATTCAGAAAGAAACAAATTTTTATTACTGAATACTCCTGAACAAGGTTTATATTTTGCATGTGTTTCTTGACCATTCCACACTGGGCTTTCCCATATTACAACTCTCCAAGATTTGCCATTGTCAATAGATACGAAGTGTTGATTCACAGTACCCGTAAAGGTAGCAAACGTAAGGACCATAATTCCATTATCGTTAATTGCAAACGAAACATTAGGAGTCTGTACCTCTTCCAATTTTTTCAGCACAAAAGATTTGTTACCAAAAATGTTGGTCTCAACTTTTTCCCAAAATTCAGGACTTGGCGTTGGAGTCTGTGCAAACAAAATGTTAGTGCTCAACAAGGAGATGAGAAGGGTAAATAATTTCATTGCTCTTTTCTTTTTATTCATTTTCAGTTACAGCGAACAACAGCATAACGCAATAGCGTCTATCCAAAACACACCTTACGCCTTTCAATTAAACCCTATTCCGTTACCTCCCCCCCAACAACAACGCCCGTATCCCCGGCACAAAACCGGAAATACGGGCGTCATTATGAACTCTTTTATTGCTGTACAACATGCAGGTCTAACTTTACGGGTACAATTTAAAACAATCCATCAGATTTTCAAACTGCAGGTAGAAAAAATTAGACGAAAACGTGATTACTTCGGCAGGGCCAGGACGGGAGTGCAAACCCGGCAGGAAAGTTGAATTTTTCCAAACCGTTTCTTCGTCATTAATTTCAGGTGCTGTCAGCGGCATGTGGGTGCTGATCACCCCGCCTACTGCTGCTGCTCCAATTGCATTTTCAATCCAAGCAGGTCCACTTCATTCCATGATTTCACAAATCGCCCGTTCTCCACCTGATGGATTACGATCCCGCTTACGGTTATTTTCTTGCCGGTTGCAGGAATACCCATTAATTCTCCTTTATGTGTGGCTGTTGCTTCAAATCTGAACGTTACATAATCTGCATCCGCAATCAGGTGGGTTATTTTAAATTGAATATCCGGTAAGGCATTTCTGTACTGCTCAACAAAATACATCGCTCCTTCAATGCCCTTGGGTTGGTTTGGGAAAGCCGGATTGCCGTCAACCCAATCCTGGGCAAAAACCCGGTCGACAACTTCCTTATTGCGATTACTGTTCCAACCATCCTCGATCCAAAGTCTTACCAGCTGTTTATTCGCTTCAATTTTTTGGTCTGCGCTATCCATCTCCGAATCTTTTTTGAGTTGGTCCTTTTTATTTTCCGGACTATTATTGCAAGAAGCAACCGTCAGCAAGATAATGAATAACGCTGATACCCGTTTCATTCCGTACAAGTTAGAATTATATAATATTAAGGATGAGCTTTAAACCACATCAGGCATATTAGTTCACATAAGTTACTTTCCCGTTTAGCTAAGATCACCAGGCACGAAGTGATAGACTGAGCACAGTCGAAGCCTACATGACCGAAGGGAATATTCAACAGTTCCTCGATTCCTCAGTTCTTCGATTCCTCGGTTCCTCGATTCCCCCCCGACCGCCGCAACTTCAGCGAAGGAGGTAATTCCTCAGTTCCTCAGTTCCTCAAAAAACTCATTCATCCCGCAAACTATCCACCGGATTCATCAGCGCCGCCCGAACACTCTGATAACTCACCGTCGCCAGCGCGATCAGCAGGGCGGCAGCGGCCGTCAGGGCGAAGATCCACCAGCTCAGGTCGATCCGGTAGGCGAAATTGTCCAGCCAACTGCTCAGGAAATACCAGGCCGCCGGGATGGCCAGCACCAGACCGATGGCCACCAGCTTGAGGAAATCCCTCGACAACAGGCCGATAATGCCCGGCACCGTGGCGCCCAACACCTTCCGGATGCCGATCTCCTTGTTGCGCTGTTGCGCCATATAGGTCGACAGACCGAACAGCCCCAGGCAGGTGATCAAAATGGCGATCAGCGTAAACCAGCGCACCACCCGCGCCGTATTGGCCTCCCGCTGGTGGAGGTTGTCGAATTGCTCGTCGAAGAAGTTGTAGGCAAACGGGAATTCGGGCTCGAATTTGCGCCAGACTTCCGTCAACCCGGCCAGGGTCTCGTCCACCTGGGCCGCATCCAGCTTGATCGAAAACTGCGAGAACCACGCGGGCTGCTTGAAGAAATACAGCGGCGAGATCTGCTCGTGCATCGACCGGAAGTGGAAATCCTTCACCACGCCCAGTACCGGTCCTGCCGGGCGGCCGATGGCGGGCATGGCCATTTGCTGGTTCAGCGGATCATTTTCCGGCGAATCGCCCGTCCAGCCCAGTTGCCGGGCCGCTTCCTCGTTGATGAGGTAGCCGGTCGAATCGGTGGGCATATCCCTGGAAAAGCCGCGCCCCGCAGCCAGTTCCATGCCGTAGGTATCGAGGAAGTCGTCGTCCACTACCAGACAGCGCATGGCGGGTTGCTGGTTGGGATCCACGCCGACCGCCTGATAGGGCACGCCGTAATCCGTACCGCCCGGCCGGTTGGCGGAGAGGGACACGTCCAGCACCCCCGAAACATGCGCGAATTCCGCTTTCATGGCATCGGCTTTGCGCAGACTTTCCGGGCCCGCCATCGGTACCACCAGGATCTGTTCCTTGTTGAATCCGAGGTTCTTGTGCTGGATATATTGCAACTGGTCGTTCACCGTGATGGCGGCGGTGATCAGCAGGCTCGCGATCAGAAACTGGAATACCACCAACCCCTTCCGCAGCAGCGCATTGCCCGAATGGGCCGATTCGCCTTTGATGGCATTTTCCGGCTTGAACGACGACAGCACGAAGGCGGGATAAAACCCGGAGAGCAGCGCCGTCAGCAAGGTGGCGGCCAGCAATCCGCCGGGTAGCCACCCATTGTCCAGCCAGTTCATCTGCAGGTTGGACCCCAGGATCAGGTTCAGCGACGGCAGCAGCAATTTCGCCAGCACAGCCGATAACCCGGCGCCGATCGTACAGACCATCAGCGCCTCGCCCATGAATTTTTCGATCAGGCTCCACTGGGACGCGCCCGTCACCTTGCGCACGCCCACTTCCCGCGCACGGGCCGCCGCCCGCGCAGTGGACAGGTTGATGAAATTGAGCGCCGCAATCACGAGGATGAGCAGGGCAATGGAGCCGAAAATATACACGTACCGGATATCCGAATTGACGCTTAATTCCCGGAACAGGTTCGAGTGCAGGTGGATGCTCGTCAGGGGTTGCAACAGGGGATAGGTGGCCTTTGCGTTCTCTTCGTCGAGGTGGCCGTCCAGGATGCGATCCATTTTTTTGGCGACGGATTCCCGGGAGGCGCCCGGTTCCAGCAGCAGGTAGGTATAGAACTGGTTCCAGCGCACCCAGTCGAGCAGGCTCGGGTGCGTGTAAGACGACATGGAGACCAGGAACGTGAAGTTGAAATGGGAACTCTCCGGGATAGCCGGCATCACACCGGTCACGGTGTACTGGGTTTCATTATCCAAACGAATGACCTGCCCCAGTGGGTCGCGGTCGCCGAAACACCGCTCGGCCATCGGTTTGGTCAGGATGATGCTGTTGGGCTTGGTCAGCGCCTGGTAAGGGTCGCCCTCGCTCAGTGGCCAGCTGAAGATATCGAATACCGTCGAGTCGGCGAACAACCCGCCTTCCTGGTAAAACCGTTCGTCGCCGATCTGCACCAGCGCTTCTCCGTACGACAAGAACCGGCACACCTTTTCCACTTCCGGGATATCCGTCCTGGCCGCCTCCCCCCAGTTGAAGGTCACCTTGGCGATGCCGTTCTCGAAGGAAGCTCCGTCCACCCTGGCCGCCATCCGCACAATGCGGTCCTTTTTGGCGTGGTACTGATCGTGGCTCAACTCGAAGTGCACGTAGGTCCCGATGAGCAGGCAGCAGGTGAATCCCAGGGTGATCCCCAGGATATTGATGAGCGTATAGCCCCCCTGCCGGATCAGGCTGCGGAGGGTGATCTTGAGGGCGTGAAGGAACATGGTCGGCTGTTTCGGAAATGGCCCCAATGATCATGCCATTTACGCAACAAATTGAACATCAGCGAATAAAACTAAAAACCCATGCAATAAAGTGTACGGTTCTGGACAGGCCGTGTACGATTCTGGACGGCCGGATTGCGAAACTTTCAAAGTTTCGTAATCCTCTTTAACCCGGCAGGATTACGAAACCTCGGAGGTTCCCTAAGGAACATGGTCGGCTGTTTCG
>WBZL01001954.1_pt1 | contig 20611 bp, 3 predicted proteins | sample 5204291 | NCBI WGS metagenome assembly WBZL01 (sample SAMN12344345, study PRJNA552823) | activated sludge metagenome | biome: Activated sludge suspended growth; feature: Nitrification reactor; material: Wastewater; isolation source: activated sludge from nitrification reactor of wastewater treatment...
TGACCGTCTTGGTCAACGCCAGGTCAAATACCTGTCCGATGGTGATCGTCGCCGGGTCGTGGTCGTCCTCGTCGCCGTTCGTATTGTCGGTCACGTTATCGCCGCCGACCGGGTCGTTGTCCGGATTGTTGTCCGGCGTGGAGTCCGTATCGGGTTGATCCAGGGCATTTTCCGCTGCGCTGATCTCGGCTACGTTCGTCAGGCTGGTGCCCATGAAGTCGCCGTCGATCGTGAAGCTGATGTCTACCGTCGTGCTCGCGCCTGCTGCCAGGTTGGCGATCGGATTGTTCAGCGTGGCTATGCCCGCATTTTCCGTCCAGGCGCCGTCGTTCAGCGTCAGGCCGGTCGGGATATAATCGCTGATCTGAATGGCCGTGGCGTCCAGCGTACCCTGGTTGGTTACGGTCACGGTGAAGGTCACCGCGTCACCCGGGGCAAACGGACCGGCAGTGCTGACCGTCTTGATCAACGCCAGGTCAAATACCTGTCCGATGGTGATCGTCGCCGGGTCGTGGTCGTCCTCGTCCCCGTTCGTATTGTCGGTCACGTTGTCGCCGCCGACCGGGTCGTTGTCCGGATTGTTGTCCGGCGTGGAGTCCGTATCGGGTTGATCCAGCGGATTACCGGCTGCGCTGATCTCGGCCACGTTCGTCAGGCTGGTGCCCATGAAGTCGCTGTCGATCGTGAAGCTGATGTCTACCGTCGTGCTCGCACCTGCTGCCAGGCCGGCGATCGGGTTGTTCAGCGTCGCTACGCCCGCGTTTTCCGTCCAGGCGCCGTCGTTCAGCGTCAGGCCGGCCGGGATATAATCGCTGATCTGGATGTCCGAAGCGTCCAGCGTACCCTGGTTGGTTACGGTCACGGTGAAGGTCACCGCGTCACCCGGGGCATAAGGCCCAGGCGTGGCGGTCGTATTCACCACTTTGGTCAACGCCAGGTCAAATACCTGTTCTACCGCAATCTCGGCCGGGTCGTGGTCGTCTTCATCGCCGCCGTTCTTACCATTTTGATCGATTACGTTATCGTCAGCCAGGTCATTGGTTTCACCGGGCTGGTTGAAGTTTATACCATCCGGCGTAGAGTCGATATCCTGTTGATTCAACGCGTTGCCTGCCGAACTGATCTCTGCCCAGTTGCGAATGGTTGCACCCTGGAAGTTGGCGTTGATCGTAAAGCTGATGTCCATCGTCATGCTGGCGCCTGCGGCGAGGCCTGGGATCGGATCAACCAGGATCGCAAAATTGCCGGCTACCGCCCAGTTCCCGTCGTTCAACGTCAAACCGGCCGGAATATAGTCCCGCAATTGTATGTTCGTCGCGTTTATTGAACCCTGATTGATCACTGTGATCGTAAAGGTCACCGCATCGCCGGGTTCGAACGGACCGGGCGTAGCTGAAGTGTTCAGCACTTTGGTCAATGCCAGGTCGAATACCTGACCGACTGCGATGGTAGCCGGGTCGTGGTCATCTTCATCGCCACCGGCATTATTGGTCACGTTGTCGCCGCCGATCGGGTCATTCCCGCTGACGGCATCCGGTGTGGAGTCGATGTCGGGCTGGTTCGGAATATTTGAGGCGCCGCTGATCTCGGCCACGTTCGTCAGGCTCGTGCCCTGGAAGTCGCTGTCGATCTTAAAGCTGATGTCCACGGTCGTGCTTGCGCCTGCTGCCAGGCTGGCGATCGGCATGTTCAGGGTGGCCGTGTTGCCGGCAGCCGTCCATGCACCGTCGTTCAGTGTCAATCCGGCAGGGATATAATCCGTTACCAGGATGTTCGACGCATCCAGGGTTCCCTGGTTGACGACCGTGATCGTGAAGGTCACCGCGTCGCCGGGTGCATAAGGTCCGGGGGTGGCAGCCGCATTCACCACCTTGGTCAACGCCAGGTCAAACGTTTGTCCGATGGTGATTGTCGCCGGGTCGTGGTCATCTTCATCGCCGCCGGCATTATTGGTTACGTTATCACCGCCGACCGGGTCGTTATCCGGGTTATTGTCCGGCGTGGAGTCCGAATCAGGCTGATTCTGCGTATTGCCCGCGCTGCTGATCTCGGCGAGGTTCGTCAGGCTGGTGCCCTGGAAGTCGCTATCGATCGTGAAGCTGATGTCCACCGTCGCGCTTGTGCCTGCAGCCAGGCTTGAAACCGGCGCATTCAGGGTCGCGATGCCGCCCGTTACGGTCCAGTTGGCGTCATTCAACGTCAGGCCGGCCGGGATATAATCGCTGATCTGGATATTCGTTGCATCCAGCGAGCCCTGGTTAATGACCGTAATGGTGAAGGTCACCGCGTCGCCGGGCGCATAAGGGCCGGGGGTGGCGGTTGTGTTCACGACTTTGGTCAAGGCCAGGTCAAACGACTGGCCGATTGCGATCTGGGCCGGATCGTGATCGTCTTCGTCGCCGCCGCCTTTGCCGTTTTGGTCAATGACGTTATCGTCGTTGAGGTCATTGGTCTCCCCCGGCTGGTTGAAGTTGGTGCCGTCAGGCGTTGAATCCACATCCGGTTGATTCAACGCGTTGGCTGCGGCGCTGATCTCCGCCCAGTTGCGGATGGTACTGCCCTGGAATCCGGGATCAATGGTGAAGGTGATCTGACGGGTAACCGAACTGCCCGCAGTCAGTGAGGCAATCGGGGTATTCAGGTAAGCTTCACCGTTGGCTTCGGTCCAGGCGGCGTCGTTGAGGATCAACCCGGCGGGAATGAAGTCACTGACCTGGATCTGTTGCGCATCCAGTGTGCCCTGGTTGATCACCTCGATATTGAAGGTTACGCTTCCTCCCGGTGCAAAGGGACCTGCGCCGTTGACGGTTTTGCGCAAAGCCAGGTCAAAGATATGGCTTACGGCAATTTGTGCCGGGTCATGGTCGTCTTCATCATCCGGATCGTCAATCTCATCATCGTCATTCAAATCATTGGTCTCATCCGGCTGGTTGAAGTTGATATTATCCGGTACGGAGTCTTCGTCGTTGAGATTCAGCGGGTTTGACGCACTGCTGATCTCTGCCCAGTTCCGGATCGTCGTACCCATGAAGCCCGGGTCGATGGTAAAGGTAATATCGACAGCTGTTGATCCATTTTTCGCCAAACCGGCGATCGGCGTATTCAGGGTTGCAATGCCGCCTGAAGCCGTCCAGTCCGCGTCATTCAGCGTCAAACCTGTCGGAATATAATCGCTGATCTGGATATTGTTTGCCGATACCGATCCCTGGTTGAACACTTCAATGGTGAAGGTCACGTCGTCGCCCGGCGAATAAGGGCCGGGGGTAGCCGTCGTATTGACCGTTTTGCGCAAAGCCAGGTCAAAGATCTGTATTACGCTGATCTGCGCCGGGTCATGGTCGTCTTCATCACCGCCGTTCTTGCCGTCCTCATTGATGACGTCATCGTCATCCATATCATTGGTCTCATCCGGCTGGTTGAAATTCGTTCCGTCCGGTGTGGAATCCACATCCGGCAGGTTCAAAACGTTGGAAGCCGAGCTGACCTCCGCCCAGTTCCGGATCACGGTCCCGAGGTAGTTATCATCAATGGTGAAGGTGATTTCCACCTGCGTTGTAGCGCCTGCGGCCAGGAAGGGAACCGGCGTATTCAGCGTAGCCACACCGCCGGCAGCGGTCCAGCCGGCATCCGACAGGATCAGACCGGCCGGGATATAATCGCTCACCTGGATACCGGTTGCATCCAGCGTGCCCTGGTTGAATAGGGTGATGCGGAAAGTCACGTTACTGCCGGGGGTAAAAGGACCTGCCGTCAGGACCGTCTTCCGCAAAGCCAGGTCAAATACCTGCTCAATGGATATTTCCGCCGGGTCATGGTCATCTTCATCGCCGCCGTTCTTGCCGTCCTGGTCGATGACGTTGTCATCCGTCAGATCGTCGGTTTCTTCCGCCTGGTTGAAGTTCGTCGCGTCGGGCGTGGAGTCCACATCGTCCAGATTGAGGATGTTGCCGGCCGCGCTGATCTCCGCCCAGTTTCGGATGGAAGTCCCCATGAAATGGCTGTCGACCCGGAAGCTGATCGTTACGGTGGTGTTCTGGCCGGCTGCCAGACTGGCGATCGGCGTATTCAGGGTGGCAATACCGCCTGCAACCGTCCAGTTGGCGTCGGTCAGCGTCAATCCGGTCGGGATATAATCGCTGACCTGGATGCCGGTTGCTGCCAGCGAACCCTGGTTGAATACATCAATGGCAAAGGTGACATTATCACCGGGCGCATACGGACCTGCGCTGATTTCCCGTTTGCGCAAAGCCAGGTCAAACACCTGTTCAACGGTAATTTCAGCCGGGTCGTGGTCGTCTTCATCGCCGCCGTTCCTGCCGTCTTCATCGATCGTGTTATCGTCGGCCAGGTCATCGGTCTCGCCTGGTTGGTTGAAGTTCGTGCCGTCCGGTGTGGAGTCCACGTCGTCAACGTTCAAGGCATTGGATGCTGCGCTGATCTCCGCCCAGTTGCGGATGCTCGTACCGGCAAAGTTCGCATCAATGGTGAAACTGATGTTCACCGTTGTACTTGCACCTGCTGCCAGGCCGGCGATGGGCGTGTTCAGGGTGGCGATACCGCCGTTGACGGTCCAGTTGGCGTCGGTCAGGGTCAGCCCTGCCGGCACATAATCGCTCACCTGAACGTTGGCGGCATCCAGGGTCCCCTGGTTATAAATGGTAACGGCAAAGGTGACGTTGGCCCCGGGGCCGTACGGTCCGGGTGTTGCCGTGGTGTTGACCACTTTGGATAGCGCCAGGTCAAAGACCTGCTGAACGGTGATTTCCGCCGGGTCGTGATCATCTTCGTCGCCGCCGTTCTTGCCGTTTTGGTCGATCGTGTTATCGTCCGCCAGGTCGTCGGTCTCGCCCGGTTGGTTGAAGTTCGCGCCGTCCGGGGTGGAGTCCACGTCGTCAGCGTTCAACACGTTGGAAGCAGCGCTGATCTCCGCCCAGTTGCGGATGCCGGTACCCTGGAAGTCGCTGTCGATGGTAAAGCTGATGTCCACCGTCGTGCTCGCGCCTGCTGCCAGGCTGGCAATCGGCGTGTTCAGTGTCGCGATGCCGCCCGTTACGGTCCAGTTGGCGTCATTCAACGTCAGGCCCGCCGGCACATAATCGCTGATCTGGATGCCGGTCGCAACCAGCGTCCCCTGGTTGGTGATCTCAATGGTATAGGTCACCGCGCTGCCGGGCGCGTAGGGCCCAGGCGTGGCTGTGGTGTTCACGACTTTGGACAAGGCGAGGTCAAAGACCTGCTCAATCTGGATCTCGGCCGGGTCGTGGTCGTCTTCGTCGCCGCCGGATTTGCCGTTCTGGGTAATGACATTATCGTCCGCCAGGTCGTCGGTCTCACCCGGTTGGTTGAAGTTCGTGCCGTCCGGTGTGGAGTCCACATCCGGTTGGTTGAGTGCATTGGATGCTGCGCTGATCTCCGCCCAGTTGCGGATGCTGGTGCCCTGGAAAGTCGGATCTATCGTGAAAGTAATGTCTAAACTTGTGCTCGCGCCGCCCGCCAGGCCAGGGATCGGCGTGTTCAGGGTGGCGATGCCGCCGGCAGCCGTCCAGTTGGCGTCATTCAGCACCAGCCCTGCCGGAATGTAATCGCTGATCTGGATATTGGTCCCGTTCAACGTACCCTGATTGGTCACCTCAATGGTATAGGTAACGGCATCTCCGGGCGCAAAGGGGCCGGGGGTTGCCGCGGTGTTCAGCACTTTGGACAACGCGAGGTCAAAGACCTGCTGCACCTGGATCTGAGCAGGGTCGTGGTCGTCTTCGTCGCCGCCGTTCTTGCCGTTCTGAGTAATGACGTTATCATCGGCCAGGTCATCGGTTTCACCGGGTTGGTTGAAGTTGATGTTGTCCGGCGTGGAATCGATATCGTCAGCGTTCAAGGCGTTGGAAGCCGAGCTGATCTCCGCCCAGTTGCGGATGCTGGTGCCCTGGAAGCCGGCATCGATCCGGAAAGTGATCGTCACGGATGCGATATTCCCGGCTGCGATGGAAGCGATCGGCGCATTCAGGCTAGCAATGCCGCCGGCAGCCGTCCAGTTGGGATCCTCCAGGGTAAACCCGTTGGGAATGTAGTCTGCGATCTGGACATTGGTTGCCGCCAGCGTGCCCTGGTTTCGGACGAAAATAGCGAACATCACCAGGTCGCCGGGGTAATAAGGGCCTGTACTCGATTCGGTTTTAAACAGTGCCAGGTCGAAATTCTGAATGACTTCGATCTGAGCCGGGTCGTGGTCGTCCTCGTCACCGCCGCTCTTGCCGTTCTGGTTGATGACATTATCGTCGGTCAGGTCGTCGGTTTCACCGGGTTGGTTGAAATTCGTTCCATCCGGCGTGGAGTCCACATCGGGCAGGTTCAGCGCGTTGGCGGCCGAGCTGATCTCCGCCCAGTTGCGGATGGTTGCGCCTGTAAAATTGGTATTGATATTGAATGTAATGTTGACGGTCGTGCTTTGGCCGGCAGGCAGGCTTGCAATCGGCGCATTCAGGGTTGCAATGCCGCCCGCAGCGCTCCAGTTGGGATCGTTCAGGGTCAATCCCGCGGGAATATAGTCGCTGACCTGGATATTGGTCGCGTCCAGGGTACCCTGGTTGAACACCTCAATGGAGAACGTTACGCTGCTGCCCAGCGTGTACGGACCGGCGCCCAAAGCCGTTTTCCGCAACGCGAGGTCAAAGATCTGCTGTATCGCAATTTCCGCCGGATCGTGGTCATCCTCATCGCCGCCGTTCTTGCCGTCTTCGTTGACGGTATCGTCGTCGGCCAGGTCGTTGGTTTCGCCCGGTTGGTTGAAGTTGGTTCCGTCCGGTGTGGAGTCGATATCATCCAGGCCCGGGCCGTTCTGGGCCGAGCTGATCTCCGCCCAGTTGCGGATGGTCGCTCCCTGGAAAGCCGGATCGACGGTAAAGGTGATGGTCACCGTTTTGGGTTGACCCGCCGGAATGCTTGCAATCGGGGTATTCAGGGTTGCGATTCCGGCATTGGCCGTCCAGTTCGGGTCATTCAGGATCAATCCTGTCGGGATATAATCGCTGATCTGGACGTTGGTCGCATCCACCGTCCCCTGGTTTTCGACCAGGAAAATAAAGTTCACCGGTCCGCCCGGCACATACGGTCCCGCGCCGCTGGGAACTTTGACCAAAGCGAGGTCGAAGAAATTGGCTACGGGCACCTCAGCCGGATCGTGGTCGTCCTCATCGCCGCCGTTCTTGCCGTCTTCGTCCGTGACGTTGTCGTCGTTCAGGTCGTTGGTTTCGCCCGGTTGGTTGAAGTTGGTTCCGTCCGGGGTTGAATCGATGTCGTCCAGATCGTAGGCATTGGAAGCCGAGCTGATCTCCGCCCAGTTCCGTAGGGTCGTGCCTTCGAAAGCCGGGTCGATGGTAAAGGTGATGTTTACGGTTGTACTTTGGCCTTGCGCCAGGGCAGCGATCGGCGTATTGAGGATTGCCGTGTTGCCGGCAGCCGTCCAGTTGGCATCATTCAGGATCAACCCTGCGGGGAAATAGTCGCTGATCTGAATACCGGTTGCGTCGACAATTCCCTGGTTGATCACGGTAATGGTAAAGGTCACATTATCCCCGGAATGAAAAGGGCCGGGGGTTGCCGTGGTATTGATCACCTTGGTGAGGGCAAGGTCGAAATACAGGTCGATCTCGCAAGAGCCCGGATCGGTCAGTCCTGCGGTGGTGGAACACCCCGGATTGGTGGCATCAGCGATCGTGAGGGTAACGTTGCCGGCGCCCGCCGATCCGTTCTGCATCCGGAAGGTTGTTTCCGAACCGTAAGGCACATTATTGGCCGGCGCTCCGTTGAGGAGGAATACGCTGCCGGCAGAAGCGCTTACGGTATATCCGGCGCCCAGACCGGCGCCCGTCGGATTCAGGGTAAAGGTGATATAATCGTCGGCTGCATCAATAATGCTGCCGTTATCATTGCATTGTACATCGGCCACTGCCGCATTGACATCGCAGACGCCCGTGCAGGTGGCCGGCGCGGTGAAGGTGACATTGTCTGAACAGGTGGGGTCGTCCGAAAACACCAGGTCCAGGGTATGAGCCGTACCGTCAGCAGGGAGGCCCGGCAGATTGAAGCTGAGCGGACTGCTGACCGGCATGTTCAGGGTCAGCAGGTCGGTCGCTCCTTCCCGGACGGTTACGCTGCCGGCAGCCGGCGGATTGACAAAGGTAATGGTCCCTGACAGGGTATAGACCCCGCCCGAGCAGGGGCTGGGCGTCACCACCAGTTCAGCGGCGCAAACCGAAGGCGCACACGAAACGGGCGCCGTGAAATCCGCAAAGGCCCTGCAGCCGGCATCAGCCGAGAAGGACGCAGAGGCGGTATGCAGTTGCCCGTCCGCGATCAGGCCGGACAAGGAATAGGCCTGCGGTGAAGTGAACGGCGCGCTGAAGGTCTGGCTTTGTCCGCCGACAACAACCGTCAAAGTACCGGTACCGGGCGCATTGGTAAAGCTGATATTGCCCGTTAGGGAATAGGTATTGTCCGTCACATTGCAGGGTCCGGGCACGACGGTCAGGCTGACCCCGCATTCCACCGGGTCGCAGCCTTGCGGCGCTGTGTAGGTCGCGGTGTTCCGGCATGCCGGGTTATCAGAAAAGCCGACTTGCACGGTATGGCTGCTGCCGTCCGCCAGGAGGCCCGGAATGGTATAATTGACCGGGCTGGTTACCGGCAAGGCATAAACCCGCTGGAAGGCGCCGACGGATACCGTCAGCGTTCCCGTTGCCGGGCTGTCGGTGAAGGTTATTTGCCCGGTCAGATCATAGGTATTGGTACCCGAATCGCAGGAACCGGGTATCGCCGTAACGGCCACTGTGCAAGTTCCCGGGTCGCCGCAGGGTTCGGGCGCCAGGTAGGTCAGTCCGACCTGACAAGCCTGATCGTCGGAGAACTGCGCGGTGACTGCATGGGGTTGGCCGTCAGCCGGCAAATTACCGACAGAGAAGGCCTGCGGGCTGGTGAACGGTGCGTTGAATGACTGGGATTGGCCGTCCACGGTCACGGTGAGCGTTCCGGTTCCGGGAGCGGCGTCAAAAATAACGCTTCCGGTAAGGGTATAGGTACCCGTGGCCGGGTTGCAGCTTCCGGGAACGGCATTCAACACAACGGTACAGGCTTCGCAATTTTCGGGCGCCGTAAAGTTTGCGCTGTTGTTGCAATCGGGATTTGCTGAGAAGGCAACCGTTGCCGCATGCTGGGCGCCGTCCGAATCCAGTCCGCTGATGCTGTAGCTTTGCGGGCTGGTAAAGGGCGCGGTGAATACCTGCGTTTGCCCGTCGATCGATACGGTCAGTGTGCCGGTTGACGGGGGTGTGGAGAAGGTCAGTTCACCTGTGACGGTGTACTGATTGGTAATGGGGTTGCAGTCGCCGGGTACCGCCGTGACGGTTACGCCGCAGCCGTCGGCCAGGGTAACCGTGCAGGTGCTGGTACAGGCGTTATCGGCGGCATCGCGTACCGTTACCGTGTACATCCCGGCGCTCAGGCCGGTAAAAGCGCCCGACGGCTGGAATGCGCCGCCGTTGAGGCTGTATTGGTAGTTGCCGCTTCCGCCCGTCCCGGCGGCTGTAAGGCTGCCGTCCGTACCGCCGGCGGTAGCCGGGTCGGCGAAGGCAGTAAAGTCGCAGGTGATCGGGTCGGGTTCGGTCAGGGTGACCATGCAGGTAGAGGTATTCGTGGAATTACCGGCATCGCGCACCGTAACGGTGTATAATCCGGCCGTAAGCCCGGTAAAGGTTCCGGACGGCTGGAACCCGCCGCCGTTGAGGCTGTATTCATAGCTGCCGGTACCGCCGGCACCCGCCGCAATGACCTGGCCGGTGGCGGCGCCGTTGCAGGTCAGGTTGGTGGGGGTGATACTGCAGGATACCGGATCGCAGTTGGCCGGCGCTGTAAAGTTGACTGTATTGGAACAGGTATTGTCATCCGAAAAGGAAACGGTGACCGTTTTTGCGGCGCCGTCCGATGTCAGTCCTGTGATCGTATAGGCTTGGGGGCTGCTGCTGAACGGCGCGTTGAAGGTCTGCATCTGGCCGTCAACTGAAACCGTCATGGTGCCGGTAGCGGGCGGGGCGGCATAGGTGATCTGACCGGAAACGCTGTAGGTATTGTCAGCTGGGTTGCAGGCCGAGGGTGCAGCCGTAACTTCCACCATACAGGCCAACATGACGTTAACGATAGCCGGGTCGGCGTCGTCCTCATCCGTCAGGCCGTTATTGTCGAGGGGTGCGCCGCCGGAGGCCAGTCCGTTCCCCAAAACGACGTCGTCGCTGGTGCTGTTCACCAGGCCGCCGTTGTCGTTATCCGGATCGCTGTCCGGGGTGCTGTCCACATCCGTTCCGCCGGAAGCGGAGCTGATCTCAGCCCGGTTGACGATGGAGGTACCTGTAAAGGACGGGCTCAACACCAGGGGCAGGCTGACGACCACTTGTTCGCCGGCTGCCAGGGTTGGGATCGGGGTGGCGAGTATGGCATTGGCGCCCGACATGGTCCAGGCTGAGGTGGTCCCCAGGGTAAAGCCGGCCGGCAAATAATCGGTGACCTGAATATCGGTGGCGGTTGCCGTCCCCTGGTTGATCACCGTGATTTCAAAATTGACGGTTTGGCCGGGTTGAACGGTCGAAGCCTGACCGGAGGCCAGTTTTTTGCGCAGCGCCAGGTCGAAGATCGGATCATCCACCACTTTGATGCAGGCTTCGGATACGTCTTCGTTAGCCGTCATGGTAACCGGCGAGGTCTGGACCAGCGCCGCCACGTCGTTATAAATAATCCGGTTGCAGTACATGCCGGCGGAGACGCCCTGCACTTCCACCTCCAGGGTACAGGTGGCGCCTGCGGAGATGGTCGTACCGGCCAGCAATCCGACCTTGTCGGTGCTGCTGAAAGCGGTTGCGCCGCCGCAGCTGCTGGAAGGCGTACCGACAACCATGAGCCCGGCCGGCATCTGGTCCACAAAATCGGCTGCCAGGACGATGTCCTGCGCGTTCCGGTTTTCTATCTTTATGGTGAGGGTTGCCGTTTGCCCGGTAGCGATAACGTCTGCGCTGAAGGCCTTGCTGACCATGGGCGCGATGACGTTTTCCGCGCTCATGAACACTTCGGCCCTGGCGCCGGTCGGGTTGCTGCAAGCTGTGGTTTGCAGGTCGCCGGCCTCGATGAGGTTGACATAATCGCCGCTTACCGGGGCAATCACGTCCACCGAAATGGTGTTCAGGCCGGGCCGGAGCACGGTGCCTGAAGGCACCAGGACCTGGGTAGCGCCCGGTGCAGCCACGATGCCCGGCAGGCTGGAAGCCAGGGCGGGGGTCGGAGCGATCACCATCTGGCCCGGGGTATCGGGCAATTCATCCACCAGATCCTGGGTCAAAGCGATCGGGTTCGGCTCATTGTTGAATATTTTCAGCTGTAGCCGAACGGGCACGTTCGGTTGAGCGAATTCGGGGCTGAAGCTCTTTTGGATGGTCGGCACCATCGCCCCGGTGACGGTGACGTCGGCGCAACTGGTGTTGTTGGCGGCATTGGGGTCGTTGGCGGGCGAAACTTCGGTCACATAAGCGCAGTTCTGGAAACTTCCCGGTTGCAGGAACCTGCCAGTGATGGTCATGGTAGCCTGAGCTGACGGCGCCAGCTGGTCGATCCGCCAGTCGATGGTCCCAAAACTCATCAGCACCGTCCCGATGGTTGCCGAAGCGTCGGTTATGGCCATTTCATCCGGGAAGTCGTCCTTGATGTTGATGTCTTTGGCGGAGAGGTCCCCGATATTTTCCACGGTTACGGTAAACACGAATTCCGTCTCTGAGGGGCAGGACTCCCCGCTGGCGACGTTGACCGTTTTCTGGATTTGCAGGTCCACCACCTGATCGGTTTTGCAGGCTTGCCCCTGGGCTGTATTGTTGCCGGAGTTCACTTCTTCGGAATCCGTACTGACGATGTCGGCGCAAATGATCTTGCAGCCGTCGCACGAAACCGGGCTGATGCCCACCGTTACATCGTATATGCATTTCTCGGTATTCTCTGCGCCGTTGAAAAAGCGCAGGGTGTAATACTCCGTACAAGAGCCGGCTATTACGCCGTTGCTGTTATCCAGGGTAAAGGTGCTCGCGCCGTTGAGCGGAATAGCGCCGCTGTAAGCAGGGCCGGCATACGTCCTGCCGGATGAGATGCCTACCCGGTCCATATTGACGATATCCGTCAGTACGATGGAGGCGTCATTGTTGGGTACGCTGCCCGAGCAGGTAGCGGGGTTGGGCGTAACGGTGGCCTGCGGGAAATCGCAGGTGTACGGGCAGAAGGTCGGCGGCATGGTCACGGTTTTTTCCGCGTAACAATCCTGCCGGAAAATGCGGACGGTATACTGGGCCGGTAATGCTTCGAGCGGCAGGTTGCCGGCGATCACGCCGCCGGCGGGTATGGGGGTTGCGGTGGCATAGGTAGCCGATCCGGTATATGTGGCCCCTGCCGTATAATCATAGCGCTCTCCCGCCGAGAAATTCTGGACGGTCAGCATTCCGTTCATGCCGCCGGCGGGGGCGCAGGTAGCCGGTGTAGCCGTTACGGTCGGAACCGCAGGGCCGGTCGTACCCAGGATGCAGTAATTATCCGCGCCGGTCCGAACAGAAACATAGCGGTGGACCAGGGCATAGGCGACCTCCCACACGACCTGCGAGCTGCCGTCGGTCGTGAATTCCGAGGTCGTCGGGAAGGTGAAATGTATGGGGTTGGCCGGGTTGTTGACATTTGCGGCGGTGATGGGCATCGTCGTCTCATAGATCTTGACGCCGTTTCTCCAGACCGACATGCCGACCTTTTCAAAGGCGATGGCGCCGCCGTCCCGGTACCCGGACTGCACGTAGTTGAACGCGAATCCGGTGAGCGAGCCGGCCTGACCGGGCAGGAACTTGTACAAAAACCACACGTTCCCGCTGGGGTTTTCGGCATTGTAAACCGTCGAGGTATGGTCGTACCCCGGGGCCCGGAAGTATTGGTTGCCGCCGTTTCTCCAGAAACCGGCCAGACATTGCAGGTTGCGGAAGTCGTTGGTATTGCCGAAGCCTTTTTCAAAGACCATGGCCTGGCCGCTGCCGTCATTGTACTGCGGGCAGTACTGGTTACCGCCCGTCATCAGGGGGACGGTTGCATTCCAATAACTGAACTGATTGATGGAAAGGCCGTTGCACTGTTGGGTCGGTGTGTCGAAGTCCCACTTTGCCAACAATTTCTCGTCTGCCACGCAGGGCGTATTCTGGGCATTCAACCGGTTCGCCCATCCTCCAAAGAACGTTACAAACAAAAGCAGGATCAGGTACGAACCCCATGAGAAAGTCGTCTGCCTGAAGGGATAGTGTGTCAATACTGTTTTCATGATATGATTTGTCTATGAGATCTTTGAAAAATGAGCTGTTATTGCATGCGATAGGTGATGGTGAGGGTTTGCGCACCCAGCGGAACCTGGTCCATGGTCCAGAGCTGTGAACCGGGGCTGTATTCACCCAGGCTCGGCGAGGCCGTTACCACCGACATGCCGACCGGGATATCCACCTTCACCTTTACGTTGAGGGCGGGGTCCGGGCCGTTATTGGTCAGGGTTACGGTATAGACCAGGTCTTCGCCGGCATTGGCCGAACCGGCCGAAGGATCGACCTGAAGGCTGAGGTCGGCAACGGAACAAACCTTACGGTGGATTGAAACGACGTAATCCTCATAGGAGACGGCATCCAGGTAAGCCCGCACCGTATAATAGGTTGTGAAATCGGGGTTAGGCAACCCGCTGACCACTGCAAAACCGCCCGGCAGGTTGGTCACCGCGGTGGCTGTGCTGAAATCCGGGCCGAAGTAGACCGTCCCCATGGAGTAACCGGCCTTGGTGATGGCGCCGGCCTGGCCGGTCACCACGATACTGGTCAGGGGGTTATCCGAAGGATTGGCGCAGGCTGCCTGGTTGGCCGTTACGGTGACATTGATATTTTGCCTGCGGTAGTCGACTTCCTGCCCGGCGCCGTTTCCGGCCAGGTCCGTATCCGGATCATCGATATTGCCGTTGACGTCGGCATAAGTGTCGGCGGTTTCCACGCCGTTGTCCAACCCGTTGTTGCCGACCACATTCAGCAGGCTCAGGCCGGTCTCATCGCGGTCCGGAATGCCGTCGTTTTCCGAATCGTCATCCACAAAGTCGGCGCAAAGGTCTCCGTCCGTATCCAGGGGTGTAAGGCCGCCGGGGTACGCGCTGTTCACACCCAGGTTACCGGCGTATGTAGCAGCATTATCAGCTGCAGGCGGTATATAGGTCAAGGTCGGCTGGGCTTCAACGTTATCGGGAATACCGTCGTTGTCCGAATCCAGGTCCAGGGAGTTGATCAGGCCGTCGCCGTCGCCGTCGATGGATGAACTGGTCTGAAAGAATAACTCATAGACCCAATTAAAGTCTTCCGCGTTACCGGAAACGCCCAACAAGCGATAATACTTATAGGCGGTCGTGTTGCTGCTCAGATCAAAAACCTCTACCACATTCCCGGTGGCGCCGCTGCCATATTGCCCGGGGGTCCCGGCGCCGGTGCGGGTGAAGGATTGCAGTACCGCCCAACTGTTGCCGTCATTGCTGACTTCAACGTTGACAACAGCCCCGGTTTTGAAACAGAAACCGCTGGTCAGGATCTCAAAGCCCTCCAGAACCGTCGGTTTGGGGAATTGGAGTCGCAGCAATTCATCGCCCGCTATATTCTGATCCAAGAACCAGAAATTCTGGGCGGTGGTATTCCCGTCCAGCAACACCGCAGGGTTACCGGCCTGCGTACCGCCGGTAAATCCGGCAGTGATGGTGATGGCTTGTTTGTTGGCGGGTACGTTAAAATCGATGCCTGCATTCTCAACCGCGTCCAGAATGCCGTCGTTGTCGTCGTCCAGGTCATTGATGTCCTGTACGCCGTCCAGGTCGGTATCCAGACAGGTATTTTGCGCATTGGCGACGATCACATCCTGAATGCAGGGGACCGAGGCGTCGATCACATGAACGGTGAGGTCGCCCGACCCGGACGAACCGGAAGAAACGGTGAATGAAGTTGTCACGCCGTATGTCCCTGTAGCCGGGGTAACGGAAAAGCCGCCATCGACGGTCACGCTGTAGGCGCCTGTCCCCGGCGAAGGGTTGAGATCGAAGGTCACCCGGTCGTCACTGAAATTTGTGGGGGTGCCATTGTCATTGCACCCGATATTGGAGAGACCTGCGTTGAAATTGTCGTAGGAAAAGTAGGCCTCAGAAATACCGTGGCTGAATATGGTGCTTCCGCTTACCCCGCGAAGGCGGTAGTATTGGTATTTGGTGTCATTGGAGGGGAATGTGAAACGATAGACCGTATTGGTAGCGCCGTACAGGGAGGCTACGAAAAAGATGTCATTGGGGTAATTGAGCGTAGCGGTCAGGTCCACATAGTTTATATCGTCTTCACTCGCCTGGACCTTCATCGTGGTATTGTTGTTAAAAATAGCCTGGGTCGTTTCCAGTTCAAAGCCGTACAGTTTCACAGCTTCCGGGAAGGTAAACTTCATGATGTCCAGGTTCGCAACCACATTACTTTTGTAGGTATGTTTTGTATTGATATCCGAATCAAGGACATTATTGGGGTTGGAAGGCGAGGGGCTGTTCGAGACGGTGACCGAAGCCGTGATGGTGATCTTGCTGGCCGGCAGGTTCCAATCGGTTCCGCCGCATTCGCCGGCTGTGCAGGACCCCGGGTCGGTGATATTTTCCGTTAACTGACACCCGGCGGTAAAGCCGGAAATGGTCAGGGAGAGGTCTCCGCCGCCCGCCGAGCCTGCGCCCAGGCTGAAGGAAGCCGGCACGCCGAACGTTCCGGTGCCGGGCGTCACGGTTGTACCGCTGACCGAAACGGTGTAGGTACCGGTACCGCCCGTTGGGTTCAGGTCAAATGTGACGTAGTCGTCCGCGCCGTCGAACAGGGTGCCGTTTGCATTGCAGGCGATATTGGAGATCCCGGATTGTTCGGTCGGTATGACGCCGAGGTATATTTCGGATACCCAGTTCCAGTCCGTTTGGCCTGTGAGCCCATAAAGCCGGTATTGGGTATAGGCGGTAGTATTGTTTGCGATGGGAAACTTATAGGAGTTTTCACCGGCGCCGTAAGCTGGGGCGGTTGTAGTGGTAGAAAAAGTCTGGGCTCCGGTCAGGTCGGTCCAGGTAGATCCGTTATTGCTGCCTTCGATCCGGTAGGTCACGCCGTTATCCAAGAAGAAACTTCCGGTCGTTTCGAACCCGATCAAAACAGCGGGTGACGGAAATACCATTTTTAAAACTTCCTGGCCGACTACATTGATGTTCCGTTGCCACCAGATCGCCTGCTGGCTCCCCCCTACCCCGTCGGTTGCCGCAGCAAATGAACCGCCGCCGATCGTCATGGTGGTCGACATGCTGATCATCTGCTTGTTCGTCACGATATTGTAGTCGGTGGCGGTACAGGCTTGCGCATGGGATTCCTGCACGGCGCCATACAATGCCAGAAATAAAATGGCAAAATGACGAACAGCGCGCCAGGTGCGGCCGGTCGTCGGGCAGTTGCTTTTTGCGAGGGTTCGCTGGAAGGTTTTCATGAGATGGACAATTATGATTTGTTTTGATATGTTGATGCTGAACCCGGCATGCGGGTCAAATTCCGGTTGCTGTCCCCGGTTTTATCCGAAACCGGACGTACGACGAGGGCCCTCCCGGGCAAAAAAAATCGCCGGCCTAACGCCTGACGGGGTTCTCCCAACGGCCATACCCGCTCCGGCAGGGTTATTCCCAGGCCCAAAGCGGGTAGTTTTCATCACAGGAAGAAGGCATAATGCTGCGATGAGGCGTTCCAATAACACCGCATGCAGCCTTTTACCCAGGTTTAATTCGTATATCATGCGTTTACAATTGCTACTTACATGGCCCTGCTTTCCGGATGGCCGCCTAGTGGCGCGAAATCTAGATACCACTCAAGTTTCGCGGCCTCTTTTTCCGACATGCTGCGTTGCTCGGCGGTCACAGAGTCCCGCTATGCTCCCTTCTCGCGCCTTGCCTGTCGAAAAAATAACCTCCCGAAACTATGGTGCTACTTAAATTTCGCGCCACTGGCCTGACAAACGCACCGGGCGGATCACGCCCAGGGCTGTATCCGCACTGCAATCCACAAAATGGTGGAAGTACTGCCGGTAGCGAAACAGCGGATACCTGCCGGGCAGGAGTGCGATATTTTGCCTGAATCCCAGTTCGCGGGCTATCTCAGGCGGCATCCATGTCTTTTCATGGACGATCATCTCGAATTCGGAAAAGAATTGGATGCGCTGTTCCGGCGTAAAAGTCCGGCTGTCGAACACCAGCTGAATGCAGCGATAATTGACCGGGCCTATCCAGGTTTCCACTGCGTTGGCGCATTTGCAGAGCGTTTCGGTTCCGGCTGCGATGCGGCAAACGCCCGAACCCGTACATCCCTGCCGGGGGTGCCCCAATACCATTCTGGCAGCCACCCAGGTCTCCTGTCGGGGTTCAAAAAAATCGCAGTAGATCGGTTCCGGGCCATCATACCTGCCCGCAACCTGCCTTTTGAAGTTGCCCATTTTTGTGTTGCTTGTATCCTTGGAATCGGATAGGTCATCAATAATCCCGGAGAAAAACGCCCTTTTACCGGAGGGTAAAAATCAGGGGATCATCGTATCCTGAATGATCACCTTGGCGGAAAGAACAGTGTTTAAGGTTTGGGTAGTAAGGATCATCGTCTTAAGGTTTTCATGAGTTTCTCAAATCAACTGTCGGGATCAAAATTAGATGGGTTGACCTGCAGACGACGGGACACTTAATAAGGGCGTGCAATAGAAAGATGGAGGTGTTTTTCCAGAAGGATTAATTTTTAAGTAACTGCAAATCAGCTATTTAATACTTTTTAACATCGGTTTTTTGCATGGCAATTCACAGCGATCCGCAGCCTTGCAGGGGCACGGCGCCGGATAAAAAAGGTGTACTAAACGGCCTTGGATCTTCCCGCATCCTCTTTTGGCGTACGGTAGATTTTCAGATGGAGGGTATCGAGGATCAGCGCCCACAGCGTTTCATAAGGGATGATCTCGATCTTGTGGAATTCGGTGGCCTCCTCGATTGAAAAGGCCCGGAGTTTTTCAAGGTAGGGCCGTGCGTGGCGGGCTACGGCTGTGCGGTGAAAACTCGCCTGCGGAATGGTGAGCAGGAGCTTGATAAAATAATACGATCGCAGGGTATGTTCCTTGAACAGGTATCGCGAGCAGTATTTTTCAATGGCCTCAATGCGGTCGATGGCCGTATTGTAGTTGCCGCGCAGGATATAAAAGAGAATCTGAATGGACAATACGGCGATATTCATGCCTTTTTTGTCCTTGGAAAAGATCGGCATATCGTTGAGGAAACGGTTGATCCGGAAGGCCGTGAAATGGCGATCCCCTTCTTCTGGGGCGATCTTTCCCAGTTCGATCAGAAAATGCAGGTAGGCGTGATAGAGGTTCCAGAGCTCCGCTACCGGCTCCGGCAGGGTTGAAAAGCGCTTATGGTCAACAGCTTTTCGGAAAACGGTGTAAGCCCGCTGGTAATTGCCGGTGTGCATCGCCAGCAAAAACAGGTATTCCAGGTTTTTGAACCAGTTGAATGAGCCGGCTTCCATCATTTTCTCACTCCGGACCGCTACATTCTCACCTTGTTCATACAGACCCAGTTGAAGATATGCCACCAATTGATGGTGCAAACAGATCTGGATCGGCGTATTGGCTTCAAACGGCTTGTCCTCAAAAAAACGGATGATCTCATCGCAAACCGGTACGGCGCCCGGATAATCATTGATGCAGGTATACTGGAAAAGCCGGACAAGGGAAGTGTAGAAATAAAGCTTATAGGTTGCGTTCTCTCCCAGGCTTGGCGCCAGTTCTTCATAATACCGGCGGGCGGCGGATTGCAACGCTGCTTTGGTGGAGGCGTCTTTGACATAATAGAGGATCAGGTCCGAATAATATTCCTCGGCCTTGTTTTCCAGGTGGTCGATTTCCCGGTACCGGACATACAATTGCTGGTATTCTTCGTATTTCTTTTCGTCGCCGAGCTGAGCGCCGTAATGGAGCCGCAGGATCCTGCAGATGGAAAAGACGAGGTCGGTGAATTCATAATGTTCCGCGGCTTTCAGCAGGCGTTCCATCAGGTCTACACCGGCGTGCCTGGCATTTTTGGCCATCAGCAGTTGGGCGGCGGCAAAGTCTTTTTGCAATTCGAAATAGGCCGTCTGGCGGTCGGTCGTTCCACCTTTGTAAGCGTCGATAAAAAACAGGGTATTGATCAGCCTTTTTCTCAACTGTACTTTCAGGTTACGGTAGGCGCTTTTGGATTGCTGACCTTTGAACAGGCGCTCAAACGCATCCTCGTCCGAATCGACCTCCCCCTTGCTGATCGCCTGGTAAAGGCGGTTCACCCGGGAGCAGTTTTTGTCGGACAGGTCCAGCAGCTCGATCTTTTTAATCTTGTTCTGATTTACGATATAAATCAGTTCCTTCAGGTTTTCCATGGCGTCTGTTTTTCTGAGTATCGCATTCCAAGGGCCGTGATCCGGCGCATTTACATACACTGATTAGCGGATCAATGCAATCGATTGATCGGGAATAAGCACGATAAACAGAATATTTCCGGACACCGGAAAAACAATAAGAAAACATGACGAGATGTACCTGAAAGAAAGGGCCTGAAAAGAAGATGCGGCCCGGTGGTTGATGGCTCCTAAAACTTTTCCAAAAAGCTGACCCGGCAAAAATAAAAATTATCGTCCAATAATAAAAACACCTGCATCTTTTTTGCGCATCCGGGTATTAAAAAAGGGTGAGACAACGGTTTAACCAGTTGCCTCACCCTTAATATCAAGGGGGATAGACGGCGATGAAACCGTTTATTTTCAACGATTCAGCACCACCATCTTCTTCGTTGCCGTATGCTCGCCCGCCGTCACCGTATAGTACAGCACGCCGGTAGCGTTGTTGAGTTCCTGTCTGCTCAGGGTCAGCTGGTTGTAACCCTTCGCATAGTTATCCCGGATCATTTTGATCGCCTTGCCGGATACGTCGTGGATGGTGATGGTCACTTCACTGTCTTCCGGCAGCTGGAAGCCGATCACGGTGCGGTCGCTGAACGGATTGGGCTTGTTCTGGTACAATTCGAACGGCATTTGCGTGATGATGCCGTTGTTGAACCGCAACCCCAGATCCATCAGTTCGTCCGATTGATTGTAGGCTTCCGCAGGCGTGTACCTGGAGCTGACAGCCAGGATATCCCTCAGGTCGGCGTCCGCCATGGCCTGTACCACCAGGGTAAACAGGACGTCGCCAGCCGCTTCCGCTGAAGCCTCGGGCACCCGGTGCTCAGCCTCCGCTGAAGCTACAGGCGAGCGGTGCCAGCTAAAGGTGATCACGCCTTCATCCGCATAGCGCATGCCGAAGTTCTCCGCCTTGGCCGCTCCGCTCACCAGATCCTTCAGCTGGACGGCTGCCTGATCCAGTTTCAGGGTACCCTGGAATCCCTGGACCTTGGCAATATCCTCAGCCGTAAGGGCGATCCGGTATTCGT
>WBZL01001487.1_pt2 | contig 20608 bp, 21 predicted proteins | sample 5204291 | NCBI WGS metagenome assembly WBZL01 (sample SAMN12344345, study PRJNA552823) | activated sludge metagenome | biome: Activated sludge suspended growth; feature: Nitrification reactor; material: Wastewater; isolation source: activated sludge from nitrification reactor of wastewater...
GTCGAGCGCGCGGGCCCCCTCGCGGATCACGGTGACGACGTTCGGGATCTTGTTCAGCGTCACGGCGGCGATGGCGGCCGTTTCGTTCAGCCCGATCCAGAGATAGCAGAGCACGATGAGGACGAGTGCGGGCAGGTTCAGGAACACGACGAGCCAGGGGTCGAGCCAGCGGTCCACGGCCGGATAGCGTCCCATGAGAAGCCCGAGCGCCGTGCCGATGGACATGGCGAGGGCGAAGGCCCAGGCGACGCGGGTCAGCGTCATGCCGAGGTGCAAGGGCAGCGCGCCCGAGGCGACCTCGCGCCCGAACGGCCGGGCGAGCGACCAGGGCTGCGGCAGGATGGTCGGATCGGCCGTCAGCGTGGCCGCGATGACCCAGAGGGCGAGGAGCGCCCCGAGCGAAAGCGCCCGGACGGCCGCGGGAGAGGGCGCCCGGTCAGTCAAGTTTCAGGAACACGCCCGCAGGCAGCGTCGTCGCCTTGCCCACGAGTTCCTCCCCGCCGAGTTCGGCCATGAGCCGCAGGAACCGGTCGGCCGCCGCCTCGTCCACCGGGGCGCCGGACGGAATGCCGGCGCGGTAGCCCTCGACGAGGGCCGCGAATTCGGCGTCGTCCTCGGCATTCATCATGGGCCGTATCGCGTCCCATGCGGTATCGTCGGTCCTGAGCTTCTCCTTCGCGGCGGCCGAGGCGCGGGCGAGTCCCTGCGCAACCTCCGGGTGGGCGGCCACGTAGTCGTCCTTCAGCACATAACCCAGAAGCGGCGTATCCGGGTCGAGCCCGAGTGCCGTCGCCGCCTCGGTCACCGTCACGAGGTCGTGCATCCCCTTGGCCTTCATCTTGGCGAGGAAGTGCCAGAAGTTCACCGCGCCGGCGGTTTCCCCGTCGAGCCCGGCCTTGAAGATCAGGGGCGGCGCGCCGAAGACCTGCTCGGTCTCGGCCGCGAGGTTCATACCGTGCTGCTTCTCGGCATAGGCCCGGAGGATCAGCCAGCTCTTGTCCAGGGGGCCGCCCGCGACTCCGATCTTCTTGCCCTTGAGGTCGGAGAGCGAGGCGATGCCGCTGTCGTCCCTGACCACGAGACTGCCCACGGCGCGCGAATACGGGAGGAAGACGAAGTCCTTGCCCTCCGCCCGCATCATTGCGACCCAGATCCAGTCGGCCACCACCACGTCGGCCTCGCCGCCTTCGAGCGCGATGCGGGTCGCCGCATTGTCGGCGTAGTCCTGCACCAGAAGATCGAACCCGTTCGCCGTGTCGAATCCGTTGGCCTTGATCGTGGCGATTTCCCAGTTGACGGTGCCGGTCTTCAGAAGCGCCGCGCGAAGCTGCGGCAGGTCCTGCGCGAAAACCGCGCCGGCGAGTGCGACGAGGGCGGCTACTGCGGCGGCGAGTCGATTGAGGTTTGTCATTCCTACCTCCCACAGGCGGGGCGGGACGACACCGTCCCGGTCATTCGAGCGTGCCCGCTCATTCGATCGTGATCGTGACGCTCTGGCTCTCGGACGTCGTCCCCGGGATGGCCAGCCGGTAGCTGCCGGGCTTGATCGCGATGAAGCTCAGGGTCGCCTCGCCCGCGTCGTCGAACTCGAGACTGTCCACCGCCATCGGGCGCACCTCGATGTCGTTGATGACGATCTCGTTCATCCAGATCGCGCGGAAGAACTCCGGCCCCGCGAGCGCAAGCTCGGCCGAGCCGTCGGCGGTGACGATGATCTCGTAATAGGCGCCGGACTGAAGCTTCACCGGCCCAGTCGCCAGCGGCTGGCCGGAAGCGAGGGTAAGCGCGATGGGCTCGCCCCGGTTGCAGCTTGCGAGAAGCCCGGCGAAGCCGAGATTGTCGCAGAGGGGCGCCGCCGCGGCGGGCCCGGCGGCAAGACCGGTCAAGACGGCCAGCAAATGTCGCATCATCACGTTCCCCTTCAGTTTGGCGCGACGACGACGCCCCAGGGCTGCTCGCCCACCTGCACCGACTTCACCACCTTCTCGGCCTTCACGTCTATGATGCTGACGTCGTTGGAGTTGCCGTTCGTCGTGATCAGGAAAGCCTCGTCGGGCGTGAAGGCCATCTGCCAGACGCGCTGCCCGACGAGCAGGTAATCGATCACCTCGTCCGTCCTGCCGTCGATCACCGCGACCCGGTTCGCCGGACCGAGCGCCACGAAGACGCGGGAATCGTCTGCGGTGATCTTCACCCCCACCGGCTGGAGCCACTCGGGCAGGACGCCCGGCACCTCGAAGGTGATCTTCTTCATCACCGAAGGCTCGGCAGCCGTCATGTCGATCACCGAGACGGTGCCGCCGATCTCCGAACTGACGTAGAGCTTGGTGCCGTCGCGGGTGAACTCGGCATAGCGCGGACGCTGGTCCACCAGCACGTTGTGGGTGATCTCGTAGCTTGCGGCGTCGATGAAATGCGCCATGTTCGTCGTCTCGGAGGTGTTGATGATCACCTTCGCGTCGGGGCTGATGGCCATGCCCTCGGGCTCCACCCCCACGGGCACCTCGGCCAGCACCTCGCGGGTGGCGACATCGACGACGGTCACGAGGTTGTCGTCCTCGTTGGCGATGTAGAGCGGATTGCCCGAAGGATGGAGGACGAAAAGCTCCGGGTCCGGCCCGGAGGGAAGGGTGCGGATTTCCTCGTAGCTCTCGGGGTCGAAGACGCGCACCGTGTCGTCGTCCGAGGCGCAGACATAAAGCTCCTTGCCGTCGGGGCTCATCGTGATCCCGCGCGGCCGGTTGCCGGCCGGGAAATCGGCGATCCGCTCCCAGGTCGTGCTGTCGAGCACGGTGACCGTATTGCCGCGTTCGTTGGTGACGAAGACCTTGTTGGCCAGCGCCGGCGTCGCGGCCAGCAGGGCGGACAGCAGAAGGGCGGGGAGCATCGTCATCCTCCGAAGGCGGTGCAGGCGGTTTCCGGGCGGTCGCGACCGAGCGTGTCGAGCGGCGAGACCTGGTGCAGGAACCCGTCCTGCGGCGAGACCGAGACCATCACGTGCCGGTCGGTCAGGATCACCGGCTGGCGAAGCTGGCCGTTCCACGGGCGGAACGTGACCTTCTGGCCCTTGAAGGCGGCCAGTTCGAAGGCGTCCGAGAGGGCATAGTCGCGGATCGCGGAGGGCTCCGCGCTGCCCGTCCTTGTCGCCGCCTCGCCGATCACCCGCAGCGCGAGCCACGTCTGGTAATCCTCCTCGCGCATCGGCCGGCCGGTCAGCCGCTCGAACCGGCGCTGGAACTGCGTCGCGCCCCAGGCTTCCAGCGCGGGCATCCAGGTAACCGGGATGAGCCCGGCAGAGCCCGCAACGGGGCGCGGCTCCCAGAGGTGGAAGGGTAGGTAGGCCGCGAACACGTCCTGCTCGTCCGCGGCGAGCACCACGTCGTGCTCTTCGGCGCCCTGGGTGAAGACAGGGATCTGCTTCTGGACGAGCACATGGCCCGTGTCGGTGCGCCGGGCGCCCCCGGTGTCCTCGAAGACGCGCTCCTCGGCGATCTTGGCACCGAACTTGGCCGCCGAGGCGCGGTAGGCGTCGGCAAGCGCCTCGTCCGAGGGGTGCGAGCCCCGTATCAGGAAGAGGCGCGTCCACTTCTTCCAGACAAGGAACTGCACCACGGCATCCGTCATCATAGACCGGCTCGGCGCGACATGAAGCATGTTGGCGCGGCAATCCTCCTCGCGCAGGCGCTCGTCGCGGGCGCCCGCGTTCAGGATCAGCATCTCCGGCCCGGCGCGGTCGGCGAGCGCGAGCGTTCCGTCCGCGTCGGCCAGGACGACGACGATGTGAATGCCCTCGGCCTTGAGCGTGTCGAGTGCCTCCGCCGCATCCTCCGGCGGGGCGGCGCGGGTTTCGAGCGCGAATTCCATGCCGAGAAAGCGCCCCGTGGTCTGGTTGTCCTCGGCGGCGAGCGCCGCGCCCGCGAAGCCGAGGTCGTCCGGCGGCAGGTCGAGGCGCGAGATCGGCAGGTCGCGCGGGCTGTCGATCCTGAGCACGGCGGCCTTCACCTCCTCCCCGGCCGCAGGCGCCGCGGCGATGCCGAGCGCGAGCGCGGCGCCGAGGATCGGCCAAGCGGCAGACATTCGCGGCAACCTCCCAATTTTCCACGAATCCGGCTCCTAGGATGCGCTGCGGGGCGGGGCGGGGAAACCGATACTTATGGTTGCATTGCCGGGCGGGGGGGCGGCGCTAGACTTCAACGCCATGACACAATGGGTCGCCCTTGCGTGGTTCCTTCTGGCGCCGGCCGCGGCCGCTGCGGCCGGCTACGGTGACCCGCTCGACCCCGGCGCGCGGGTTGCCTTCCTCGGGATGGGCTTTGTCGATACCTCGACCGAGGGCGCCTATGATGGGGTGCGCGACGACCAGACGGCGCGGCTGCGTCTTGTGGAGGAGGCCGTGCGGACGCGGTTCCGCGAGGAGGGGTTTGCCCTTCTGCCGACCGACCCCGTGGCGCCCGACCTTGCACAGGTGGTGAACCCCGCCGATTGCGCGGGCTGCGAACTGCGGCTCGCCGAAAAGCTCGGCGCCGACTATGTCGTCGTGGGAGAGGTGCAGAAGGTCTCCAACCTGATCCTGTCGATGAATCTCGTCCTGCGCGAGGTGCCTTCGGGCATGATGCTGCGCGGCCTCAGCGTCGATTTCCGCTCGAACACCGACGAAACCTGGCTGAGGGCCATGCGCTACATCCTGCGTTACAACTTCTTCAAGGCATGAGGTCTGCCATGAACCTGCTGCGCCCCTTCTTCGTGCTTGTCCTTCTGCTGCTGCCGGGCCTCGCCCAGGCCCACGGGCCGACCCGTCAGAAGCTGACACTGGCGGTGGATGTCGCCGCCGCACCAGCCGATGTCTGGGCGGTCATCGGCAATTTCCACGACATGAGCTGGCATCCGGCTGTCTTCTCGACGACGGGCGAGGGCGGCAACGACATCGACTCGATCCGCGTCCTCACCCTCGGCCAGGAGGGCGGGCCCACGATCACCGAACAACTCACGAAATACAGCGCCGAGAAGATGAGCTACTCCTACATGATCACCGAGGTGAAGGTGGAGGTGCTGCCGGTCACCAACTATTCGAGCCATCTCACCGTCACGCCGAATGCCGCGGGGGGCAGCCATATCGAATGGCGGGGGGCGTTCTATCGGGGCTATCCGAACAATGATCCGCCGCCGGAACTGAACGACGAAGCCGCCCTCGCCGCCGTCACCGGCGTCTATCAGGCCGGGCTCGATGCGCTGGTCCAGCGTTTCGGCCAGTAGCGCGCTCCTGGCGCTGGCACTCGCCGCCCTGCCCGGGCGCGCGGAGACAGCCTATGTCACCAACCAGTCCTCCTCGGACCTGTCGGTGATCGACCTCGGCCAGGGGCGGGAGGTCGCGCGGGTCCCCGTTCCGGGCCAGCCTGCCGGCCTTGCGGTGGCCGAGGCGCTGGGCGCGGTCTTCGTCGTCAGCCCCGAGACCAAGACGGTCAGTCGCCTTGCGCTTTCCGACCACGCGCTGACCGGGCGGCTCACGCTCGACGGCGGGCCGATCGGGGTCGCGGTGGACGAAACTGGCGGGCGGCTCTTCGTCTCGGACTGGTTCAATGCCCGCGTCTGGGTGATCGACGCCGGCAGGCTCGCGGTGACCGGGACGCTGGCGACGGGGGCGGCCCCGGCCGGACTGGCCCTGTCACCGGACGGAAGGTTCCTCGTCACCGCGGACCGGGACGCCGATGCTCTCACGGTCTTCGACGCCGGAACACTGGCGCCGCTCCATCGGATCGCCGTCGGCACGCGGCCCTTCGGGCTGGCCTTCTCGCCCGACGGCCGGGTCTTTTCGGCCGATGTCGGGTCGAACACCGTCACGGCTGCCGATCCCGTCACGGGTCAAGTACTCGGCAAGGTGCCGACGGGCGCGCGGCCCTATGGCATCGCCTTTGCCGCCGGGCGGGGCTTCGTGACCGACCAGTATGCCGACACGGTGACGGTCTTCGACGCGGCGACACTCGCGCCCTTGGCAACCGTCGAGGTCGGCGAGTACCCCGAGGGGATAGACACCTCGCCCGACGGTGCCCGCGTCTATGTCGCCAACTGGTTCTCCAACACACTGAGCGTGATCGACGCAGCCTCGCTGAAGGTCACGGCGGAGATCGCGACAGGCGACGGGCCTCGCGCCTTCGGGGAGTTCGTCGCCAGGGGACGACCGACATGCGCCACTTGCTGACGGCGACTCTTCTGGCCATCGCGACCGCTGCCGGGGCGGAGGAGGGGGGCTGGCCGGACATTCGGGCGCAGCTTTACGGCGTGCGCGCGCTTGACCCGGCCGGGGGCGTCATCGCGCTCGACGCGCCCTACCGCACCGCCGACGACGCGCGCACGGTTGTCGGCGTCGCGCTCGTCGCGCCGCCCGGGCTCAGGATCGGCGCGGTGACGCTCGTCCTCGACGAAAACCCGATGCCGGTCTCGGCCATCCTTCGGCTGGTCGAACCGCTGCCACGCTTCCGCTTCGAGACGACGCTGCGGATCAACGGACCGACGCCGGTACACGTGATCGCCGAGACGGCAGACGGGCAGCTATTCATGGCCGAGGGGTTCGTGAAGACTTCCGGCCAGGGCGCCTGCGCCGCGCCGCCGGGGACGGACCCGGAGGCGGCCCTCGCCACCCTCGGCGAGATGACCATCGGCATCGGCGCAGCCACGGCCGCCGACCCGCTCGGGGCGCTTTCGGGCGCGCAGATGGACCTGACGCTCGGGCTTTCGCACCCCAGCCATTCCGGAATGCAGATGGATCAGATCACGCTCCTCTTCATCCCGATGCGCCATGTTGAGGATGTGCGGATCGACCTCGACGGCAAGCCCTATGCCGAGATCACGGGCTCCATCTCGCTGTCCGAAAATCCGGAGATGACGCTGTCCATTCCGGCCGATACTCGGGGCATCGACGTGACGATGACCGACACCGACGGCACCGTCGCCCATGCCTCGAAGCGGCTCGCGGACTACTGACCGCCCGGCTCCGGGGTCAGGTCCTTGGTCGGGTAGTCCATGAGTGTCCAGCCGTCGGTGCCCTCGGGGAACCAGTAGACATTGACGTAGCCGTAGCCGAGGGCCCGCTTCGCGGCGTTCCAGCTCATCCAGCAATCGGCGCGGCAGAAGAAGAGGACCGGGTGCGCGGGATCGCCGCCCGTGGCCTTCTGGAGGCCGGCGCGGAACCACGTTTCGGTGACCTCGGCGAGGCGGCCGTAGCCCACGTTCGGCAGCCAGATCGCGCCGGGGATGGAATGGCGCGGCTTTTCGCGCCAGATCGTGCCCTCGGGCAACCCCTCGGGCTTCGGCGCGCGGGGCAGGACATCGACGAAGGCGACCTCGCCCGCCTGCCAGAGCGCGTGGGCGGCCTCGGCGTCCACCACGGTCGCGCCGGCCAGCGTCGCAGGCACCGGCGCGCGGTAGTCGTCCTCGCGGAATCCCTCCGGCTCGGCGACCTCGGCAAGGGCGGCGAGGGGCAGGAGGGCGAAGGCCAGCGCAAGCGCGTGTCTCATGGCGACACGGCCTTCGCCGCCGTCCCCATGTCGTCGAGGATCGGCACGCCGGCTTCGGCAAGAATGGCGTCGATCTTCGCCTGGTCGCGGCGGATGAGCGAGTTGAGCTTGCGCGACCAGGATTTCTCGCCCTGCCGCACGCCCATGGTGATCCGGTAGAACATCCGCGGCTGGCCGGGTTCGGAGAGGAGCGGCGTCACCTTCAGGCCCGGATGGGACTGCTTGACGAGGGGCCCGCCGATCGGTCCCCAGAGGATCGCCGCGTCGATCTCGCCCGCCTCCAGATCGGCGAGCATGTCGCCCGAGGGGTCCTGATAGCGGCGGTCAGCGAAGAGGTCGTAGCCTTTCGCGAGCGCCATGAGCCCGTTGCGGACGAGGTGGGTGGCGGGGGCGGAACCGGCGACGACACCCACCCGCTTGCCCTTCAGAGCGGGGTCGGAGAGGGCCGTCACCCCGGCGAGGGGCCCGTCCGCCTTGACGATCAGCACGTAGGCCGAGGTGTAGTAGTGGTTGGTGTTCAGCACCAGTTCGTCGCCCTGGGCGTAGCCGATCACCACGTCGCAGCGGTTCTCGGCGAGAGTCCGGCGGATGAATCCCGTGGCCATCGGATACCAGGTGTATTCGAGCGGCAGGCCGAGGTCGGCGGCAAGAAGCTCCGCGATGCGGTTCTCGAAGCCCGATCCGTCCTCGGCCGACATCGGCCGGTTGGCCGGATCGGCGCAGACCCGGAAGGCCGTGTCCGAGACGAGGTCCGAGGTCTGCTGTGCGGCCAGCGGCGCTGCAAGGAACAGCGCCGCCACCGTTGCGAGGAGCGCGAGGCGCCGCAGCATCGGCTCAGCTCCCCAGGCAGGCCGCTTCGGCCGCGCGGGTCTCGTCGGGCTTCTCGGCCCGCTTGGCCGGCCGCCCGCGGGGCAGCGCCTCGGTGCCGCGCGCCTTTAGGTAGGTGTAGATGTCGTCGAGATAGCACATGACGTTGGCATTGGTGCCGAAGGCGGGCATCACCGAGGTCTCTGCGGCGTTCACCTTCTGGCGGCCGTTCGTGACCACGTCGACGAAGTCGTAGTAGTCCATCGTCACGGCCGAGGTCTTCAGCGCGGGCGCGTAGCTCGATCCCTCGCCTTCCGGCCCGTGGCAGACATGGCATTCCGAGTGATAGCGGCGGAAGCCGGAATAGGTCGCCCAGTCGATTGTGCCGTCGGCCTCGATCTTGTAGGTCGGCACGCCGTTCTCGGCATACCACCGCCCGGCCTCGAAGGTGACGGGGTCGATGTTCTCGGGCGTGTTCTGCGCGCGGGCCGGCGCGGCGAGGCTTCCGGCAGCGGCGCAGAGGATCAGTAACGAAATCCGTGTCATGCTCGATTCCTCGGGGGAAAGGGGACCGGCGCGAAGGCCGCGCCGGTCCGGTGCTCGTTGGCCTCAGTCGGGCAGCGCGAAGACGGTCATCGACCCGCCGAGCGCGGTGTAGTCGTGAAGCGCCGCATAGCCGCCCACCGCGCCGAGACCGTCGTTGGGGTTGGTCAGACCGGCCGCAAGGCCGATGCCCGCCCAGCCGCCGACGCCCGACAGCACCGCGACATACTGCTTGCCGCCGTGCGTGTAGGTCATCACGTTGCCGATGATGCCCGAGGGGGTCTTGAACTTGTAGAGCTCCTTGCCCGTCTCGGCATCGACCGCCTTCAGGTAGCCTTCCAGCGTGCCGTAGAAGACCACCCCGCCGGCGGTGGCAAGGGCCCCCGACCAGACCGAGAACTGCTCGGGCAGCGACCACTTGATCTCGCCCTTCTTGCCGTCCCAGGCGATGAAGTTGCCCATGCCGCCGTGGCTGTTCGGCGCCGGGTACATCGAGAGCGTGGCACCGACATAGGGCTGACCGGCGGTGTAGCTCACCCGGAAGGGCTCGTAGTCCATGCAGACGTGGTTCGTCGGCACGTAGAAGAGCTCCGTCTGCGGCGAATAGGCCGCCGGCTGCTGGTCCTTCGAGCCAAGGGCCGCCGGGCAGATGCCGGTCGAGTTCACGTCCTCGCCGTTCTGCTCGGTCGAGTACTGCGCCACCACGGCGGGACGTCCGTAGTTGGCCGAGTTGGGGTCCATGTCGACGCCGGTCGTCCAGTTGACGGCCGGGTCGAACTTCTCGGCGACGAGAAGCTCGCCCGTCTCGCGGTCGAGCGTGTAGCCAAGGCCGTTCCGGTCGAAGTGGGTCAGAAGCTTGCGCATCTGGCCGTCGATCTCCTGGTCGGTCAGGATCATCTCGTTGATGCCGTCGAAGTCCCACTCGTCATGCGGCGTCATCTGGTAGAGCCACTTGGCCATCCCGTCGTCCGGGTCGCGGGCCATGATGGTCATCGACCAGCGGTTGTCGCCAGGCCGCTGCGACGGGTTCCAGGTGGAGGGGTTGCCGCTGCCGTAGTAGATCAGGTCAAGCTCCGGATCGTAGGAATACCAGCCCCAGGTCGTGCCGCCACCGATCTTCCACTGGTCGCCTTCCCAGGTGTTGGTGCCCGAATCCGGTCCGACCGGCTTGCCGAGATGCGTCGTCTTCTCGGGGTCGATCAGCGTGTCGCTGTCCGGGCCCATCGAATAGGCGCGCCAGGCGAGGCTGCCGTCGGCGATGTTGTAGGCCGTGACCGACCCGCGTACACCGAACTCGCCGCCCGAGATGCCGACGATCACCTTGTCCTTCACCGGCATGACGGTCGCGGTGTTGGTCTCCCCGATCGCCGGGTCGCCGTTCTTCACCGACCATGCCACCGCGCCGGTCTTGGCGTCGAGCGCCACGACCGTCGTGTCGGCCTGATGCAGGAAGATCTTGCCTTCGGCATAGGCGAGGCCACGGTTCACCGTGTCGCAGCACATCACCGGAATGACGCTCGGGTCCTGCTTCGGCTCGTATTTCCAGATCACCTTGCCGTCGTTGTTCAGGTCGAGCGCATAGACGATGTTGGGGAAGGGCGTGTGCACATACATCACGTCGCCGATCACCAGCGGCGAGCCCTCGTGCCCCCTCAGGACGCCGGTCGAGAAGGTCCAGGCGACCTGAAGCTGTCCCACGTTGTCCTTGTTGATCTGGTCGAGCTTGGAATAGCGCTGGTTGGCATAGTCGCCGGTCTGGATGACCCACTGGTTGGCGTCACCGATGAGCGCCTGAAGGTCGGCATTGGCCAGCGCGGCGGAACCGCCAAGGGTCAAGGCCGTCGTCAAGATAAGAAGTCGCTTCATGTTCTCCTCCCATTCGGGCTGCCGTTCATGGCAGTTTTCCCTTTGCGGCGCGGGGTCGGTGACCTCCTCCGAGGTTCGGCCGCGCGTCTCTGACGATCCTTCCGCGGACCCGGAGTTCCGGGCCGGTCCGGATTGGTTCGTTCCTCCGTTGGCTTCCCTCCTCCTGTTGCGCGTCCTAGGGCGCCGCGAAGGTCGCCAGATAGGCGATCACGTCGGCGCGTTCCTCTTCCTTTCGAAGCCCGGCGAAGCTCATCTTCGTTCCGGGCACGTAGCCCTTCGGATTTTCGAGGAGATGGCCGATCTCCTCCTCGGTCCAGACGAGACCTTCGGCTGCCTTCGCCTTCATCGCGTCCGAATAGGCGAAGTCCGCAATGCTCGCCGCGGGGCGGCCGACGATGCCGTTGAGCACCGGGCCGACCTTGTTCTTAGCGTCTGCCCCGACGGCATGGCAGGCGGCACATTTCTTGAAGACCTTCTCGCCCTTCGCGGCGTCGCCCGCCGCGTCGGCCCGCGCGGCAGGCGTCGCCAGCGATGCCGCCGCGACGGCCAGTGCCGCGGTGAACGTGGTTCCTGCCCTCATCCCCATTCCTGCCGGTCCTCCCTTCGCTCAGGCGGCGTGCAGCCGCTCGGCATGCCAGTTGACGTGGTCCTCGCCGAAGCTCGCGACGAAGAAATAGCTGTGGTCGTATCCCGCCTGGATCCGGAGCACCCCGGGCTGGCGCCGACCGGCCATGAGCGCGGCCAGCGCCTCGGGGCGCAGGAGGTCGAGGAACTGGTCGTCCGCCCCCTGGTCGATCAGGATGTCGCGCTCCCAGCCGAGGTCGGCGAGCAGGAGGCAGGCGTCGTAGACCGCCCAGTCCGCCTCGTCCTCTCCGAGGTAGGCCGAAAGCTGTTTCCGGCCCCAGTCCGACCGGGTCGGATTGACGATCGGTGCGAAGGCCGAGACCGAGCGGTAGAGGCCGGGGTTGCGGAAGGCGAGGGTCAGCGCGCCGTGCCCTCCCATCGAGTGGCCGGTGATCCCGTGCGCCTCGCCGACCGGGAGCGCCGCCTCCACGACCCCGCGCAACTCGCGCGTGATGTAGTCGTACATCTGGTAATGCGGCTTCCAGGGGTCGCGCGTGGCGTTGACGTAGAAACCCGCGCCCTGGCCGAGGTCATAGGCGCCGTCGTCGGCCACCCCCGGCCCGCGGGGCGAGGTGTCCGGAAAGACGAGCGCGATCCCGGCCTTCGCGGCATGGGCCTGCAGCCCGGCCTTCACCATGGCGTTCTCGTGGGTGCATGTCAGCCCCGATAGATACCAGAGCACCGGAACCGGCCCCAGTGCCGCCTGTGGCGGCAGATAGGCGCCGAAGGTCATCTCGGTTCCGCAGACCGCCGAGGCGTGGCGGAACACCGACTGTGTTCCCCCGAAGCTTCGGCTTTCGGAGACGAGGTGCAGGTGTTCGGTCATCGCGCCGTCGCTCATCGGTCCATCCTGGGGGCGGGCAAGCCTCGTTCGGGGCCGGACTCGCCCGCGCGGGCATCCGGCCGGCTGCCGCCGGACGATCTGGGGTCTGCGGGGGCTGGCCCCCCGCCTTGATGGTGACTCCGGCCCGGGTGCCCGGACCGGACGGAACTCAGTAGACGACGACCGAGCGGATGGATTCGCCCGCGTGCATGAGGTCGAAGCCCTTGTTGATCTCGTCGAGTTTCAGCGTGTGGGTGATCATCGGGTCGATCTCGATCTTCCCGTCCATGTACCAGTCCACGATCTTAGGCACGTCGGTGCGCCCGCGCGCGCCGCCGAAGGCGGTGCCTTTCCAGACCCGCCCGGTGACGAGCTGGAACGGCCGCGTCTGGATTTCCGCCCCTGCCGGCGCCACTCCGATGATGATCGACTGGCCCCAGCCCCGGTGGGTGCATTCCAGGGCGTCGCGCATCACCTTGACGTTGCCGGTGCAGTCGAAGCTGTAGTCCGCCCCGCCGATCTGGTCGAAGGGCGTCTTCGTCATGTTGACGATCTCGGCCACGACGTTGTCCACTTCCTTCGGGTTGAGGAAATGGGTCATCCCGAAGTGTTCGGCCATCGGCACCTTGGCGGGGTTGAGGTCCACGCCGATGATCATGTCGGCCCCGGCGAGGCGCAGCCCCTGGATGACGTTGAGCCCGATCCCGCCCAGGCCGAAGACCACCGCCTTCGCCCCGATCTCCACCTTGGCGGTGTTGATCACCGCGCCGATGCCGGTGGTCACGCCGCAGCCGATGTAGCAGATCTTGTCGAAGGGCGCGTCCTCGCGCACCTTGGCGACCGCGATCTCAGGGAGCACCGTGTAGTTCGAGAAGGTCGAGCAGCCCATGTAGTGCAGGATCGGATCGCCATCGAGGGTCGAGAAGCGCGAGGTGCCGTCGGGCATGACGCCCTTGCCCTGGGTGGCGCGGATCGAGGTGCAGAGGTTCGTCTTGCGGCTGAGGCAGGACGGGCACTGGCGGCATTCGGGCGTGTAGAGCGGGATCACGTGATCGCCCTTCTTCACGCTGGAGACGCCTTCGCCCACCTCGACGACGACGCCCGCGCCTTCGTGCCCGAGGATTGCCGGGAAAAGCCCCTCGGGGTCGGCGCCGGACAGGGTGAACTCGTCCGTGTGGCATATGCCGGTGGCCTTGATCTCCACCATCACTTCGCCCGGGCGCGGCCCGGCGAGGTTCACCTCCATGATCTCGAGGGGCTTGCCCGCCTGGACGGCGACGGCCGCACGTGTCCGCATAGTCTTCCTCCCAATAAGAAATCTGGCGATTTCTTACCCTGTCTTCCGGGGCCTTGGCAGCCCCCTTGCAGCCTTGCCGACGAGTATAGGCGGGGGGGAAGACCGGACAATTGATACCTTAGTTTGTGAATCGGCCCCTTGGGTCGATCCGCGCCGTGCGCCTATACTGCCTGCAACCGCGAGGGGAGGACGCGCCATGAAGACCATCCGCGCAGGGTTCGCCGCGGCGGCGCTCGCGCTGGCTGCCGTGCTGCCCGTGGCGGCGGAGACGGGCGATCCCGACTGGCCCTGCGTCCAGCGCAAGACCGGGCCCATGTCGGCGGCCGTGCTCTGGCCCGGCCCTCTGCCCGAGGTGCCGGTCGCCGGGGCCGCGGCCGACCTCGCCGCGGCCCTCGCGCTCCGCCGCGTGAGTCTCGAGGAGGCGGCCGCGCGCGTCGCGGGATTCGCCGGGGCGAACCGGCCCGATGCCGCCACGCTCGGCGCCATCTTCCGCGACGCCTTCGAACGCATCGACCGCGACCGTACCCGGCTGATCGGCGGCATTTCCCGCTATGCCCACGCGCAGGCGGCACTCGCCGCCAGGATCGACCTTGCCCATGCGGAGTTCGCGCGGATCGAGGCCGGGAAGCAGCCCGACTTCGACCGGCTCGACGCGCTGGAAGATCAGATCGACTGGGACGAGCGGATCTACCGCGACCGCGAGCGTTCGCTCACCTATGTCTGCGAGACGCCGGTGCTGCTGGAAAAGCGCGCCTATGCGGTGGCTCAGATGCTCAAGGAATACCTGCCCGAATAGTCACTCCCATTCCAGCTCGGTATAGGCCGCGGTCGCGTTGCGGGCGTTGTAGAGATCGAAGAGCCGCCAGTGCGCCGCCTCCGTGACGCCGATGTTGCGGGTGGCCTCCGACAGCGGCGATCCCGCGGCGAGTGCCGCGCGCGTATCGGCGGCGAGCGTGTCGAGGTAGCGGGCGAGGGGGGCCGCGCCCCCGGGCCAGGGCAGGGCGGGGCCGCCGTGGCCGGGGACGACGAGGGGTGCCTTGCGCGCGGTGAGCCGCCCCAGCACCCCTTGCCAGCCCGGGAGCGACCCGTCGAGTGCCGGTGCATGTTCGGCAAAGACCAGGTCACCGGCGAAGAGGACGCCCGTCGCGCTGTCGGTGGCGATGAGGTCGGTGGCCGTGTGGGCGGTCGGCTCGGCCTCGAGCGTGAGGACGCGGCCGCCGAGGTCGATCCCGGTCCGCTCCGCCACCTCGCGGTCCACCCGGGGAAGCGCGGTGCCGAGGAACCCGGGCGCACCGATCCGCGACCCGAATCCCTCGGCGTAGGACACGGCGCGGTCGGCAAGCGCGCGGGCGAGCCCCGCGCGGCCCACCACCTCGGCCCCGGCCTCGGCGAGAGGCGCCGCGCCATAGACATGGTCGGGGTGCATGTGGCTGAGGACGAGGGCGCGGATCGGCAGGCCGGTGCGCGCACGGATGGCGAGGTAGACCGCTTCCCCGACGGCCCGCGAGCCGCCCGCGTCGATCACCGCGACCGCCTCGCTGCCGATCACGAATGCGATGTTGGCGACGTCGCCGCGGTTCTCGGCATCGGGCTCGGCGATCGCGCCGCGGTGGGCGAAGACGCCGGGGGCGATCTCGGTGAAGGAGAGGTCCGCGACGGGGCGGGGGGCGCAGCGGGGCGCGCCCGCCGCCTCCTCCGGCACCGCGGGCGGACGCTCCGACAGTGCCGCCATGCAGGCCGACGGGGTATCGGCGCCGTAACCGGGCAGGAGCGCGACCCGGCACGGGCCCCCGGCGGCGAGGCAGAGGGTGACGAACGCCTCGAACATCGCGGACCTCCCGCCGCCGATCCTGACCGCGTTCGTGCCCCGGCGCCACACATCCGAAAGGTTGAATTCTGGTGCTGCCGCGCCTGTGCTACACTCCGCGAACTCGGAGGGAGGACCGGCATGAGAGAGTTTCCGCACCGCGCGGCGCTGGTGGCGCTGGCACTTGCTTTCCTGCCCGTCGGTTCGGGTGCGGCCGAGGCCCCGATGATCGAAAGCCCGACCTGGGGCGAGATCGCCGGCGACATTGTCGGCGACGCGGTTCCTGCGGACGGCGCGGCACTTCTTGCGCTCGACACGCCGCTGCGTGCGGAGGATGCGGCCACGGTGCCCGTCGTCATCACCCAGACCGATCCCGGCCCGTCGATCACCGGCCTGAAGCTCGTCATCGACGAAAATCCAGCGCCGCTGGCCGGCAGCTTCGCCTTCGGGCCCGCGATGCATCCCCTGAAGTTCGAGGCACGGGTGCGCGTGAACCAGTACTCCAACCTCCGCGTCATCGCCGAGACGGCGGAGGGCAGTTTCATGACCGGACGCTTCGTCAAGGCATCGGGCGGCTGTTCCGCCCCGGCGACGAAGGACCCGGCGGCGGCCCTCGCGGGCATGGGCGAGATGCGGCTGAAGCTCTTCGCGCCCGAGCTGGCGCAGGTGTCCGGCCAGCGGCGCGAGGCCCAGATCATGATCCGCCACCCCAACTACTCGGGGCTCCAGCGCGACCAGATCACCCAGCTCTTCATCCCGGCGCATTTCATCGACCGGCTGGAGGTGCGGCAGGGCGACGAGATGCTCTTCACGATGGAGGGCGGCATCTCGATCTCGGAAAACCCGGTCTTCCGCTTCGACTACACCGACAACGGTGCGCCGGCGCTGACAGTCCATGCGACGGACACCGAGGGCAACGTCTTCGACGCCGAGCTTCCGAAGGACCCGCCGGCTTGAGGCGGATCAGAAGCAGGTGATCTCCGCCTCCGCCTGGGCGCGGCGGAGGGTGGCGACGGCCTCGGTCGCCACGTGCATCGTCTTGAAGGCCGAAAGCTGCTCGCCCGTTCCCTGCTGGAGCATCAGCACCGTCTCGGCCTCCACATACCTGTCGTAGGGCAGGATTGAGGCGATGACGTCGATCGAGCAGGCGCATTTCCTCAGCGTGATGCGGTCCTGCCCGTTGGCAGCCATGCAGCCGAAGACATAGTCGGCCCGGGCCTCCGTCGGGTAGTCGTTCAGCCGCTCGGCCAGGTCCTGCGCCGAGGCCGCGGGGGCGGCCAGAAGGGCGGCGAGGGCAAGAGCCGGCGCGCGCGTCATTCCGCCGCTCCCGGGACGAAGGTGATCGCGTTCGTGTAGCCGGGCCCATCCGAGCCGTCCGGCGCGGGGGCGCTGGCCCTCAGCGTGTAGTACCAGCCGGGCACGGCGTCAGAGACCTGCGCGGTGATGGCGAGGTCGGCAAAGCCGGCCATCCGGTCGCGCGCGGCATCCTCGGCGAAGGGATGCAGGACGAGTTCCTGACCGGTGACTGTCTCCCCGCCCGCGAGGCTGAGCGTGACGGGGCGCACCTCGGCCTCGGCCAGCATCGCCTCCTTGATCCGGTTGCGGATGTAGAAGGGGCTGCCGCCCGCCTGGTTGGCCATGTCGCGGAGCACCGTTTCAAGGAAATACATGATCAGCGGATTGCCTACCGAGGCCGGGAATCGGCCGGCCTGCTGGCGGTGCTGGCCGTCCTCGACCGTCAGTTCCACCTCGTCGCCGGGCCGGAGCGCGAGGACGAGCGCCTGCGGGGAACCGGCAAGGGGTGCCTCTCCCGCGCGTTCCGGCGCCGAGCGGCCGGCGCGTGCGACCGAATAGGCCAGCTCGCTGCCCTCCGCCATGCCGTCGAGCACCCCTTCGCGGAAGAGAATCTCGTAGCCCGGCGCGGCCTCTGCCACGCCCCCGTCGCCAAGGCCCGCAAGCAACGCCAGCAACACGATCCGCAGCCGCATGCCCTCCTCCCTCCCTGGAAGATGCCGTTTCCACTGCAAGGGTAAGCCGCCGCCGCCCCAAGTCACCAAGGACTTTGGTCGGTGCTTTCGCTCAGGCGACGTTTCGGCGGGTCTTCCAGTCGATCAGGGCCCTGAGCCGGGCAAGCTGCACCGGCTTCGTCAGGACGGAAAAGTCCATGCGCTCGCCCAGCTGAAGAAGGGCCTTCGACCGGTTGGCGGTGATGATGATCGCGGGGATATCGGCGCCGGCGGCCTGCCTCAGCGCGCGGATCGTCGCCACGCCGTCGTCGCCGTCGTCGAGCTGGTAGTCGGCCAGGATGATGTCGGGCGCCGTGCCGAGGCCCGCCATGAGGTCGAGCGCGCCCGTGGTCGATGCGGTGGCCAGCACGCTCGCCCCCCAGCCGTCCAGCTTCTGCACCGTCGCGTGCAGCACGTCGGCGTCGTTCTCGACGACCATCACGATCCGGTCGAGCGCGCCCTGCGGCCGGGAGTCGCCCGGATGCAGTGGCACCGCGTCGGCCTCTTCGGGGGGCGCGAGCGGCACTTCGATCGAGAAGACCGAGCCCTTTCCGGGCTGGGACCTGAGCCCCACCCGATGACCGAGGTGCCGGCAGGCGCGTTCGACGATCGAAAGACCAAGGCCCATGCCGGCGCCGCCGCGCGCCTTGTCGATGCGGGTGAACTCGTTGAAGATGCGGCGCCGGTCCGCCTCTGCGATGCCGATGCCGGAATCCCACACCTCGATCCGCAGCTTCTGGCCCGTGACCCTGCACCCGACGAGCACGCGGCCCCGCTCGGTGTACTGGATCGCGTTCACGACGAGATTCTGGATCGAGCGCATCAGGTAGCGCTGGTCGCTGCGCACCCAGCGGCCGCAGGGCCGGACGCGAAGCGAGAGACCCTTTTCGGCCGCGAGCGGCGCAAGGTCCTCGGCAAGGCTCTGGAGCGGCGCGTCGAGGGCGAAGGCGGTGACGTTGAACTCCGCCCCCGGGCTGTCCAGCCGGGAGATGTCGAGAAGAGCGTGAAGGAGCGTCTCGATCGAGGCGAAGGAGCGGCTGATGCGTTCGACGGTGTCGGCTGCGGCGGGTTCGCAGACACGTTCCTTCAGCGTCGAGATGTAGAGCTTGGCGGCGTTGATCGGCTGCAGGAGGTCATGGCTCGCCGCGGCAAGAAACCGCGTCTTGGAAGCATGGGCTGCCTCGGCCGCCTCCTTGGCCTCGCGCAGCGCCTCCTCGGCCTCGGCCTGTTCGGTCGCATGCAGGCGCAGGAGCCGGTTCGCCTCCGTCAGCGCCTGCGTGCGTTCCGCCACGCGCCGCTCCAGCGTCTCGTTGATCCGCTCGCGCGCCGCGGCGGCTTCCATCTCCACCGTGACGTCGCGGAGCGAGACGATGAAGCCGTGGTCGGGCAGGGGATGGACATGGATGTCGAGGCTGACGCCGTCGGGGCGGCGGAACCGTTCCTGCACGATGCCGCCGCGGCGCAGGAGGCGCGCCCAGCCGTCGACGTCCGACCGCCCCGAGGCGGAACCGTGCGGACGCAGCGCCTCGAAACGGTCGATGTACTCGGTGATCCGCTGGAAGCCGGTGCCCTTGCGCAAAAGCGCCAAGGGAACGCCGAGGAGGGCACCGAAGCGGTCGTTCCTGACAAGGAGCGCGCCGTCGGCCGAAAAGGTACAGACGCCCAGCGACATGTGGTCGAAGGCCGCCTGCAGGAAGCGCGCGTGTTCGTCGATAAGCCTGTCCTTCTCGCGCTGGTTCTGCCGCACGAGGTCGGTGATCTCGGTCTGCAGGATCGCGATGTTGCCGGAATTGGTTTCCCGGCAGGACATCTGGAACCAGCGGTCGTTCTTCAGCCCGAGGACATGGCTCGCATAGCGCCGGTCACGCGGCTGGACGGTGGCGAGCGCGGCTGCCGACGGGGCGCCGCCGTCGGCGGCGGCGATAAAGCGGCTTCGTGCGACGGCATCGAGATAGTCCTCGAAGCCGAGACCCGGCTCGATCAAGGGCTCCACATCGGGCAGCAGGCGGCGGAAGAAGTCGTTGCAGACCTGCAGCCGGTCCTCGGAGAAGAGCGCGAAGCCGCCTTCCACCGCCACCATCGCATCGGCGAGATGGCGGCTCATCCGCTCCTGCGAGCGCTGCGCGCGTTCAAGTTCCGAGGAGGCGCGGCCGAGCGTGTCGAGCGCGACCTCCAGGTCCTTGGTCTTCTCCCAGACCGCGGCCTGCAACGCGATCGCCGACTGGAAGAGCGAGAAGGCGGAACCGCCGACCTCGTGGCCCCGGTCGGCCCGCCGGATCAGGGCGTCGATGATCCGGGCCTGTTTTTCCACCTGCAGGGCAAGCGGGTCGTCGGTGTCGATCACAGCGCGGCCTCCGCCCTTTGCCGAAAGAAGGCGATGCCGACGAAGGTCTGGTTCACGTGCACGCCGAGATGCTGTTCGCCGTAGGTGTTGAAGCCCACGACCCGGTGGGTGCGGAAGCGTTCGGAGGCTTCGTCCTCCAGTCCCTTGTGGGCGATCTCGAGCTTTCTCAGGATGCAGTCGAAGCCGAGGATGAGATCAGGTGGTGCGCCGGCCTCGTCGGCGACGGTGAGGCCCGCGTCGAGCGTGCGGATGATCTCCTTGCCGCGACCGAGCGTCAGGATGAGTCCGTCGTCGATGGCCGAGAGGAAGGTCAGCCCGCCGTCCTGCCGCATCTCCTGGATCGCGCGGACGTGGTAGGTATGGCCCGAGCGGACGAGCACCGGGTTCTCGGCGAAGATGATGGGCGAGAGCTCGTCATGGCGCACGCCGACGAGCCGGGCATATTCCGTCGCGGCCGGTGTCCCGTTGATCTCCAGCACCAGCCGCTCGTCCGGAACGGCGCGGGTGACGACCATGCGCTTGTCGGTCGGCGTGAAGTGGTCGAACCCGAGGCCCCGGAAGCCGAGGTCGGTCTCGAGCAGGAGGAGAAGGGCGGCGTCGCGGTGGAAGGCGCCGTTGTGGAGCACGTGGGTCTCGGCGAACTCGAGCCCGTCGCCCGCCGAGCCGCCGAAGACGGGAATGTCCTTCAGCCCCGCCTCGAGCGCCGCGACAAGGATGTCTTCCTGCTTCGAAAGCCCGTCGGCGAAGATGAGCGCGAGCCGCCGCCGGCCGGCCGTCGCCGGAAAGCGCGCGGCCAGCCGCTCGGTCTGGCTGACGATGTCGGCAATGCGGACCGGGGTGAGCGGCTTGATGAGCGCCGAGGCCACGCGGAAATGCGCGCGCCGGAAGGCGAGCGCCACCATCCCGTCGCTGTCGTAACCCCTGGGCGTGATCTGGCCCGCCGTGGTGCAGCCGAAGACGGCGGTGGCGGGCATCTGCCG
>WBZL01001956.1_pt1 | contig 20607 bp, 14 predicted proteins | sample 5204291 | NCBI WGS metagenome assembly WBZL01 (sample SAMN12344345, study PRJNA552823) | activated sludge metagenome | biome: Activated sludge suspended growth; feature: Nitrification reactor; material: Wastewater; isolation source: activated sludge from nitrification reactor of wastewater...
GCCCCGGCCCCGCCGGCACCCACGGCCGAGCCATCAGCGGCAGCGCCCACGCGCGCGTGCGGCCCACCCGGCGCGATCCCCCGAGGCGCTCGGGGTGCGCGGCCACGAAGCGCTCGAGCAGCCGCGGCAGCGAGGCGCCCCCGGCCTCGAAGCGATCGGCCCGCTGGTACACGCCCACGTTGCTGCAGCCGTCCACCGCGGGGAAGATCCACCCGTAGCCGCACGGCAGCGCCGCGTCGAAGTAGTGCTCGTTGGTGCCCTCCGCGTCCCCGAAGCTCACCCCCTGGTGGTAGGCCGTGATCGCCACCCCAAGCCGCGCCCCGCGGTGGTACGGCCGCCCCAGCGCCGCCCATGCCACCGAGCCCGGGCCGTCGGCGGCGATCACCACGTCGGCCGCGAGCTGCTCGTCGTCGGTCTCGGCCCCCGTCACGCGCCTGCCCTCGGTCCGCAGCCGCCTCACCTTCACCCCCTGCCGCAGCTCGGCCCCCGCGTGCTCGAGCGCGCGCCGCAGCAGGTCGTCGAGGTGCAGCCGCGGCACGATGAGCCCCGGCGCGTCGCCGAAGCGCCGCACCACCCGGCGGCCGTCGGGGAACACCGCCGCGCCCGCCCGCACCTCCGCATGCGGCACCGTCCGCAGCGCGCCGGGCTGGCCCACGAGCGCGTCCACCAGCGCCACCCCACGGTTGGACACCGCGTCGCCGCAGGTCTTGGGGCGCGGGAACGCGGCGCGATCGAGCACCAGCACCCGCAGGCCCGCCCGCGCCGCGGTGATGCCCGCGGCGCAGCCCGCCGGGCCCGCCCCGATCACGAGCACGTCGACGCGCGGCGCGGCCTCTTGCGTGCGGCTCACGGCAGCTCGCCGGGCAGCCGCTCGGTGGCCGTGCAGCGGTAGATGAAGCTCCCGAGCGCCGTGGTGAACGACCACTGCGTCACGTCGGCCGCGTCCTCGTCGAGCTCGCGCACCCGCGCGTAGATCGCCTGCGGCCCGAGGTGCAGGTCGATCGCCGAGTCGGTCACCAGCACGCTGCCGTCGGGCAGCCGGTCGGCGTCGCCGGCGATGATCGACATGAAGTCCTCCGCCGCGTCCTCCCACGCGAGCGAGGCCGTCATCGTCTCGGTGTCGAAGGCGTAGCGCGCCGCCCTCGACGTCTCGAGCGCGTCGTCGAGGTCGGGGTTGCCCAGCCCGTTGTCGTAGAGCAGCAGCGTGCCGTCGGCCTGCCACTGCGGCGAGTGCTGGTGGTACTGCCACGTGCCCTCGGTGAGCGCGAAGTCGCCCTCGGCACCCAGCCGCCACAGCACGTCGCCCGTGGCGCGATCGATGAGGATCACCCAGTCCTGGTGCCGCATCGAGAACAGCACCGTGTCGGTCGCCGCGTCGTAGACGATGCCGTTGCCGTGGGTCCAGTCGTGCGCGGTCTCCAGCGTGGCGGGGTCGAGGATCACCTCGTCGAAGCCCAGCCGGCGGCGCTGCGGATCGAGGTGGTCGAACGAGTCCCACTCCCACACGATCTCCCCGTCGGGCGTCACCTCCACGAGCAGGTCGCCCGCCACGTGGACCGTGCCGATGTCGGGGTAGTCGATGTCGCGGAACGTGTAGCTCAGCGACAGGAAGTTGCCGTCGTCGAGCTCGATGACGTCGTGGTGCAGCCCCGGCAGCCCCAGGTCGGCCGACGAGATCTCCACCAGCTCCACCCCCATCTCGTCGACCACGTAGAGAGAGTAGTCGCGCAGGTACAGCAGCGTCCCGTCGGCCCGCTGCTTGGCGCCCGCGTACACCGACGGCGGCCCGATCACCCCGTCGGCCCGCCCGATGTGCCAGCGCGTGGTCCCCTGCGTGTCGAGCACGAACAGCGACGCCGGTGCATCGGGCGTGAGCGCCAAGAGGTCGAACAGCACGTAGCCCCCGTAGCCGCGGCCGCTGCCCTCGATCGTGAAGCCCGGCAGGAAGCCCGGCAGCGGCGCCTCGGTCTGCACCATCACCTCGCCGCTGCCCGTGCTGCCGCTCGGCGCCTCGGCCGACCACGCCAGCGTGTGCAGGGCGTCGGGCAAGAGCCCGCGCGCGCGCACCCACGTCTGCCCCGGGTCGCCCGCGATGGTCGCGAAGCGCACCCCAGGATCGGTGGTGTGCTCGACCGACACCACGAGATCGGGGGCCGAGAACGCGAGGTCGATCACCATGGGCTGGTTGGGGTAGGTGAACGCCTCCACCTCCACCTCGAGCGGCGGCGGTGGCCCGCCCGAGCTGCTCTCGTCGGCCCCCGACGACGCGTCGGTGCTCGTGCTGGTCGCGTCGCTCGACGAGCCGTCGGGCGCGTCGGTCGTCGATCCCGTCCCGTCCTCGGTGCCCGAGCCCGCCGACGGCGGCGGGCCGTCGTCGCCGCATGCGAAGCCCCCGAGCACCACCGCCAAGCCACAGCAACGAGCCAAGCAAGGACCGCGAGCGCGAGCCATGGCGCGACTCTACACCCGGCGACTCGGGCTGCGCGAGGGCACCGGCGACCTCACGGCCTCGGCAGCACCACCCGGTGGGTGTAGGGGCCGCGGGTCACCGTGAGCGCGTCGCCATCCATGGCGAGCGTGTAGTAGCGACCGTCCCACGGGTTCTTCGGGCGCCGGCCGAAGCTCAGCGCCAGCTCGGCGGTGGTCGGGTTGCGCCCGAGGCTCTCGCGCAGCAAGAGCGCCCGCAGCGTGGCCACCAGGCTCGTCTGCACGTCGACGAGCAGCCCCGCCTCGTTGAGGCGCTGGGCCACCATCCGCAGCCGCACGCCCGTCGGTGGGTGCTGGGCGTCGAGCCGTAGCAACGGCTCGGCCGCGCGCTGCAGGCCCTTGCCCAGCGGTCGCTCGTCGCATCCCTCCACCATCGCGTCGTAGGCCTCGCGCAGCGGCATCCACTCGGCCCGGCCGAGCTTGCCCGGCCACGGCGATCTCCACGCTCGCATCGCATTGCCCACCCCGAAGCGCTCGGCCATCGCCTGGCGCTCCCGCTGCCCGAAGTGCACGCGGAACCCCGACACCGCCAGCACGAGCAGGTCGTGGCGCACCGCCGCGCAGATGAGCGCGTGCGAGGGCCGCGTGGCCTCGACCGCCGCGACGAGCTGCTCGAGCGTGGCCGCGCTGGGCGGGTGCCGCTCGAGCAGCGGCGGCACGGCCCGCAGCACCTCCAGCAGCGTGAGGTGCTCGGCGAGCCCGTTCGCCACCGGCTTGCGGTAGAGCCCGAGCCCATCCACCACGTGCGCCCAGCCCGGCTCGAGCTCGCCGCGCTCGAGCAGCACCCGTGCCTTGAGCACGTAGAGGTTGGCGACGAGCCCCAGCACCTCCAAGAAGTCGGGCTCGGTGGCGGGGTCCGAGCGCACGAAGTCCTGCACGATGCAGCGGTAGTCCTTGGCGTGCCCGAGCAGCGGATACGCCATCATGCGGTCGTACAGCTGCGTGGGCGGCATGTCGTCGAACTCGCGGACGCGCGCGCGCAGGTCTTGGGCCAGCCACACCATGTCGCTGCGTGCCGCCAGCGTGCTCGCGCGGCCGCGGCACGGCACGGGCGCGAAGCCGGCCGGCGGCGCGGCCAGCCGCACGTGGAACTCCTCGGCGATCTGCGGATCGGGCTGCACGCCGCAGGCCGCGACCCCCAGCGCCGCGACGGCGAGCCGGAGCGCCCGGCCGCGGGAGCACCCGTGCCGTCGCGCGTCGGCCCGCCACGTGGCCCTCACTTGGGGAACGCGTGCACCCATGGTGCGTCGGTGGGCGGGGGCAGCGGTGCTTCGGCCCCGCCCGCAGGTCCTGGCACCGGCCCACCCGCGACGAGCGAGGCCGGGGCGATCACGCCGGCCACGGAGAGCTCGCCAAGACCGAACCGCACGACGTGAGGGTGCCCGAGGCGGCCCATCGACTCCACCGCGTCGCACCTCGACGTCGGGACGCGGGAGGCTTAAAAGGAAAAACCCCTGGCACCGGGGGAGGTACCAAGGGAAGGGGTCGGGGTGGCTCTTACAGGTCGGGGAGAGTTGGGCCGAATGCCGGGGGAGACATCGCGCCCGCCGTCTGTAGAGCTCTTTGTCGTTGCGTCGTTCGCTACCGTGTCCCTCGCCAGGGACGACGCAATTATGTGCGAGCAACATGCCATGGCGCTCCGTCGGACAACGATTCAAAATACTGATACAAATTCAAATAGTTGACGAAACCGAGCGTCGATGTCAGGAAATACCGGAGGTGTCATCTTGCTGGCGAGTGAGGGGTTGATGACGAAATTCGTCAAGCCATTGACGATTGAGAGGCTCGATCGTCGGGATGTTGGCGACCTGGCGCGAACGGAGATCGACCCGCCGCGCGCTGCGTTGTGAGCCCGAGAGCCGGGCTCCGATGTCGACCACGCAAATCGCGCAGATTTCCCGCTTCGGCGGGGCATGGGAGCGGGGCGAAGCGGGCCCCCGGCAGACGGCGCTGCGGGTGGTCGAGGCTGTGGGACCGAGGGGCGAGGCGACGGCGCGGAGCGACGAGGAGCTGATGGATGGCTTCCGGCTCGGCGACTCCGACGCCTTCGGAATCCTCGTCGTGCGCCACAGCCGGGGCCTCTACAACTTCCTGCTACGCAGCGTGCATGCTCCCGCGCGGGCCGAGGAGCTGCTACAGGAAGTGTTGCTGCGAGTGATCCGCTCCAAGGACCGCTATCGCCGATCGGCCCGCTTCACCACGTGGGTCTATACGATCGCGCGCAACCTGTGCGTCGACGAGAGCCGGCGGGCCCGCTTTCGCGATCACGAGTCGCTCGACGCCCCGCTCCGCCGCCGGCGGGTGCCTGGCTCGGCCACGCTGGGGTCCACGCTCGCCTCGCCGGAGCCCTCGCCCGAGCTCGTCGCCGAGTCGCCCCGCCTGCGCGAGCGGCTCAAGTCGGCGGTGGACCGCCTGCCGGGGGAGCAGCGCGAGGTCTTCCTGATGCGCTCGCTCGGCGGTATGTCCTTCCGCGAGATCGGCGAGACGGTGGGGGCCCCGGAGAACACGGTCAAGAGCCGCATGCGCTACGCCCTCGACAAGCTACGCGAGGAGCTGGCCGACCTGCGCGTGGCGGTGTGCCTGCCGGGCCTCGAGGAGGCGACCCATGGCTGAGGTCGACCTCGCTCCCGAGGAGCTCGACCGCCTCGAGGACGCCCTCGAGGAGCTCGAGCTCGACGGCGCGCTCGAGCGCTGGTCCGAGGACGACGTCGGGCCGCGCGTGCATGCGCGCCTCGTGGACTTCCGCTCCATCCTCGCGGTCTCACGGCAAGCCTTGCCGCTCGAGGAGGTGCCGTCGGGGGTGCTCGATGGCGTGCTGGCGCAGGCCCAGCAGGCGGCGATGGTCGGGGCGTCCGCGGCCGCGGTCGGCCCCGAGCCGTGGTGGGCTCGCCTGCGTCGCAGCTTCATGGTGCCCGTGCTCGCGCTCGCCGGGACGGCCGCGCTGGTGCTGTGGGTGTTCGATCCCGACGAGGCGGCCAAGGTCGCCGAGCCGCCGGCTCCCGCGGCTCGGCCCGCACCCGCCGGAGGAGCGAGCGCCGAGGAGGAGCGCGCCGCGTACTCTGCACCCGCGGCGACGCCCGTCGAGGCGGCTGCCGCCGAGCCACCGCCCGCGGATGCCGGGCCTGCCGAGGGCGAGGCCGTCGAGGCCAAGCGCGACATGGCCAAGCAGGAGATCGATGCCAAGCCCACCGAGACCGCGACCGCGACCGGGTCCGAGGGCTCTCGCGGGATGAGCCCGCTGGGCGATGCCCCGGGCGGTGACGCAGGGGCGGCCAAGGGTGCTCCGGCTCAGCCCGCGACGAAGAACGCCGGGCCGGCGTCGGGTCGCTGGGACATCGTCAGCCGCGGCGATCGAGCGCGGCTGCGTGGGGACTGCGTGGCCGCGCGCGACGAGTACGCCCTGGCGCTCGAGGACGACGAGCCGCGCGTGCGCGCGCGGGCGTACGCGGGGCTGGGTCTGTGCGACGCGGCGGCGGGCGACGAGGCCTCGGCCGACGCCAACTTCGAGCGAGCGCGCGGGCTCGACGACGCGATCGGCGGGTTCATCGAGTCGCAGGGCGAGCGCAGCGCGGGCAAGAAGTCGCGCAAGCCCACCAAGAAGAGCAAGGCCGCGGTCGACGCGTACGATCCGTTCGGCTGAGGCGCGGCTCAGGGCAGCGGCAGCCGGGCGGTGGAGCCGGGCTCGTCGTCGGATGGCTTGCCAGCGCCCCAGCTGCGCCGAGCCTCGGGGGGCAGGGTGCCGTGGCGCGCCTCGTAGGCCTCGAGGAAGCGGCGGGTGGCGGCGTTGAGGTAGCCGCCGCCGCGCAGCGGGCCGAATTCCTCGGCGTAGCGCGCGGCGATCACCTCGAAGGCTCGATCGCGGGCGTCCTTGGCCACGATGGACGCGGCGGCCACGGCAGGGTGGGCCGACTCGCCGTGATCGACCGCCTCGAGCCGCGGGTAGAGCGGGCGCAGCGGGGCGAACAGGCGCGCGCCGTCGCAGACGACCCGCGACTGTCGCACGGCCCCGAGCGCCTGCAGCAGCTCGAGCACGACACGGCGCTCGAGCACGTTGAGCAGGCCGCGGCGGGTGTAGTGATCGATCTGCTCGACCTCGACCAGGCGCACGCGACACGCGGGGACGCACGCGACGATCTGCTGGGCCAGCGCGCGCCGCTTCTCGCGGGCGATCGCGTCGCTGCCGAAGCTCTTGCTGTCGGCCACGCCCAGCGCCCGCAGGGCCGCCTCGCCCTCCCGATCGACGCCCACGACCGCGATCGCCATGGGGCCGAGGATCGGGCCGCGGCCAGCCTCGTCGGCGCCGAACACCAGGCCGGCCCCGGCGGCCGAGGCCGGCGCGAGCGCGGCGGGGTCGAAGAGCGAGGCCTGCGGCGACGGGGTTGGCCCCTTGCGTGGCGCGGCGCGGCGCGTCATGGGGCTCCGTCGGCGCCATCGAGGCGGACCGCCTCGCCGAGCGCGTCGATGGCGGTGAGCACCGCGGAGCGCAGGCGCAGCGCCTCGGCCCGCGGGGCGCTGCTGGCCTCGCGATCGAGGCGGGCGCGGGCACGCTCGACCTCGCGGGCCAGCTGCCGCGCGCGCGCGGCCCAGGCTCGCGCCACCGGGCGCAGGGCCTCGCGCAGGCCCGCGCGCATGGCCGCCTCGCCCTCGGCGATCTTGGCCCCGTGCTCCTGGAGCACCGCGGCGAGCAGCCCCGCGTGGACGAGGCCCTCCACGTGGCCCTGGGCCCACGGGACGAGCTGCTCGTCGAGCACCTGCGCCGCGGCCGGGTCTTCGTGGCCGAGCGGCGCGAGGGCGCGGCGCAGCGCGATCATGCTGCCCTCGCGGAACGCGGCGGCGAGGTACTCGGCGTCTTGCGGGTCGAGCGGGCCCTTGGCGCGGCCCTTGCCGGCCACCAGCACGCCCAGGCTCAGGCACTCGCGCGTGAGCAGGTCGTCGGTGCCCAGCAGCTGCTCCTCGAGGGCGGTGCCAAAGCGCGAGAGCAGGGCGTGCGCCCCCACGCGCTCACCCTGCATGCCCCGCAGCGTTGCGTCGGCGTCGTGCTCGAGCGCGTTGACGGCCTCGAGCACGGCCTGTCGCGCGGCCGCGAGCGCCTCGCCCAGGCGCCGCGCGGTGAGGCTGCGCTTGAGCTCGCGGGCGTGCTGCAGGAAGTGCCGCTCGAGCGCGCCCTCGACCGCGGCGAACGGATCGTCGCCGGCGGGCGCGCTGCTCGTGCGGTGCTCGAGCGCCTTGCGGGCACACACGGGCACCACCTCGACGAGCACCTCGCCGAGCTGCTTGCGCAGGTACTGGGCGAGCTCCACCTTCTCGGCGTCGTCGAGGGTGTCGACCTTGTTGAGCACGCCCAGCACCTGGCGGCCGCCGGCGCGCAGGCTCTGCAGCATGCCGGCCTCGGTGGCCGCGCCGCTGCGGGTGGCCGAGAACAGCCACACCACCGCGTCGGCCTCGTCGAGGAATTCGCGGGCCACCTGCTCGTGGAAGGCGTCGAGGGCGTTGAGGCCGGGGGTGTCGACCACGTTGGCCTCGCCCACGCGGCCGCCGGTGCGCTCGATCTCCACGTGGCGGATGCGGGCGGCCTCGGCCGCGTCGAGCCCGTGCAGGAACGGTTGCACATCGGCGGCAGCGAGGGTGGCGATGCGGCCGTCGCGGTAGTGCACGCGCGCGCCGCCCGAGGGCCCGCGGCGGAACACGTTGATGGTGCTGGTCGTGGGCAGCACGCCCATGGGCGCCACCGTCTGGCCGAGGAGCGCGTTGACGAACGTGCTCTTGCCGGCCGAGAACTCGCCCATGATCGCGATGGTGAGCGGCCGGGCCAGCCGCTCGCGTGCGGCCACCACCTGCGCCAGCGCGGTCTGGACCCCGGTGAGCGGCACGCCGAGCACGCGGTTGGGCACGCCGGCCAGGAGCGTGGTGGCGGCGGCCAGGCGGTCCTCGAGGCGGGTGCCGGTGTCGCCCTGCGCGAGCTCGGCGAGCATGCGACGGGCGCGGGGGAGGCTCGGCACCTCGATGAGCGCCTCGACCAGGAGGTCCTGCGCGAGGTCGTCGTGGCCCTCGAGGCGGCAGCGCTCGGCGGCCGCGAGCGCGCGCTGGCTGGCGAGCACGGCGGCGCGCAGATCGGGGTCGCGCAGCGGGCTGCAGGGGTCGGGGCCGGCGGGCCCGCCGAGGTCGGGGTCGGCACGGAAGCGCGGCGGCATGCCGGGCTGGAAGTCCTCGTGCGAGCGATCGCCCGCGGCGATGCGGTGGCGTGCACGCACGAGCCGCAGCTCCTCGGGGGCGGTGCCCTCCTCGCGGCGCAGGCGATCGAGGATGGGGCTCTGTACGGGCGGCGGGAACCAGTCGAGGCGCAGCGCCACGTGGGCGAGCTCGGCCAGCCAGCGATCGCGCACCGCGGCCGGGGCGGCCTGGGCCGCGTCGGAGAGCGCCTGGATCACGTCGCGGCGCAGCCCCTCCTCGGCGGGCCCGAGCTCGCGCCCGCTGCGGTGCCGCAGGGCGAGCTCGGCCAGCGCCCAGCGGCGGCGGTGCTCGGGATCGCCGGGGGCGGCCTGCAGGTGGCGTCGTGCCACGGTGAGCAGGTCGTCGCCGCCGTCGTCGGGCAGGCCCACGGCCAGGCCCACCCACAGCCGCGTCTCGTCGTAGCAGGGGTCGTCGCCCAGCGCCTCGACCGACGCCTGCGCGCCGGTGGCATCACCCTTGGCCGCGAGCACCCGCACCAGCAGCTCGCGGGCGAGGGGGTCGCGCTCGTCGTGGGCCCGCGCCTCCTCGACCCAGCGCTCGGCCTCGACGGCCTGATCGGCGGCGAGCAAGAGCGCCACGCCGTGGCGCAAGAGCACGTGGCGCAGCGGTGTGCCGAGCTCGGGCGGCAGCTGCGTGCGCGCCTTGTGCAGCTCGCGGAGCGCTCGATCCTGCTCGCCGCGCCGCAGCTGGGCCAGCCCCGCCAACAGGTGCACGAGCAGCCGCGTCTCCTGGGCGTCGCGCTTGGGCACCTCGTGCAGGTGCCGGGCGGCGCGGCGCAGCGCGTCGAGGGCGTGCTCGGGGCGGCCGTCGTAGAGGTCGTGGGCGCCCTGCAGGAGCTGGCGCGGCGCGGGGCCGAGGGCGTCGTCGTGCAGCGCGGCGATCACCTCGGCCAGCGGGCGCAGCGGGCGGCCGCCGGTGACGAGGTCGTGCACGAAGCCCAGGCCCAGCGCGTAGCGCAGGTGGGGCTGGCTGGCGTGCGCCTCGAGCAGCCCCCGCACGATCGCCTGCGCCTGCGACGGGTCGCCGCCCAGCCGCAGCGCACGGGCCTGCCCGAGCGGCTCGCGCAGCTCGTCGGGCACGGAGGGCGTGCCCGAGACCTCGGCCACCAGCTCTCCCACGCGGCGCGCCCACCCGCCGAGGGCATCGCCCACCGAGCGCAGGCCACGGGTGGGTGGGGGCTTGGGCGGCTCCTGCTCGTCGCTCATGGGCGCGAGCTTAGCAGGGCTGCGCTGGCCCTCGCCCCGGGCGGGGCCGACGGGCTTACTGCGCCTTGCTCGGCGGGGCGGCCTCGGTGCGCTTCTCGACCGAGGACGGGTCGGACCCGGGCATGCGCGCCACGATGCCCTCGTCGTCGCTGCGCGGCGGTGCGTACGGCACGGCCGCGCCCTCGCCCAGGGTCACCACGACCTCGGTGACGAGCTGGGCGATGGCGGCCATGCCCTCGCGGTTGATCGCTTCGAAGTGATCTCCCACCTGGTGGTAGTCGTCGTGTAGGCCCGTGAAGAAGAACAGCACCGGCACCTTGTGGCGGTAGAAGTTGGCGTGGTCGCTGCGCGAGTTGATGGCGCGCTCGTAGACGATCGGCAGGCCGTGGGGGCCGATCTCGTCGAGCAGCGGCATCCAGGCGTCGCTCGAGCCCACGCCGCCGATGGCCAGGCCCCTGTCGTTCGAGAGGCGCCCCACCATGTCGAGGTTGACCATGGCCACCACCGTGCCGCCCTCGAACGGCGCGGCCTTGGGCGGGTGATCGGCCAGCGCGCGCGAGCCGTGCAGGCCCAGCTCCTCGCCGGCGAAGTGGGCGAACACGATCGTGCGGGCGGGGCGGACCTTGGCGTCGACGAGCGCGCGGGCCACCTCGAGCACCATGGCCGTGCCGCTCGCGTTGTCGTCGGCGCCGTTGCAGATGGTGTCGCCCGCCTTCTCGCGGCACATCAGGCCCTGGCTCGAGGTGCCGATGTGATCGTAGTGCGCGCCGAGGACGACGATCTGCTCGGGGCTCGTGGTGCCGGGGAGCACCGCGAGCACGTTGAAGGCGTCGCGCTGAATGTCGACGGTCTTGGCCGAGATGGAGAGCTTGGTGCCGCGCGGCACCTCGGGCTTGGCCTTGGCCGGCACCGCGATGCCGAGCCACTCCTTGGCGGCGGCGGTGCTCACCCACGCCACGGGCAGCCGCAGCGCCTGCAGGGGCTCGCGCAGGCCGGTGGCGAGCGCCCGGTCGTGATCGCTGACGAGCACGAGCCCCGCCGGGTCGTGCTTGGAGAGCGCCACGATCGCCGCCGCGAGGTCCTCGGCGGCGGGGACCGGGGCGATGACCACCTTGCGGCGCACCGCGTCGGCCTTGGCGCTGGCCAGGCTCGTCACGCCCACCGCCTCGGCATAGGCCACGCTGCCGGCCCCGTTGGAGACGGTGGTGATCACGTCCTCGGCCACCTGGCGGCTCTTGCCGCCGCCGTCCTCCACCCACACCACCACGTCGTCGCCGGGCTTGGAGCCGAACGGCGCGCTGAAGGCCACGCGGTACGACTCGCCCACGGGCCGCAGGCCCATGGCCTCGTACTGCCGGGCGATGTGATCGGCCGCGACGGCGAGCTCGTCGCTGAAGGTGTAGCGGCCGCGCAGCTCGTCGCTCGCGAGGTGCTCGACGTCGGCGAGCATGCGCGCGGCGTCGATGGTGGGCTCGGTGGGGGCCGCGGCCGCCGTGGGCGGCGTGGTCGCGCCTGCGGGATCGGTGCCCGCCGACGTGCGACACGCGAGCGCGGCCGCGAGCACGGCGAGGGCGAGCGAGCGGGAGGACGGGGAGATCGGGCGAGCGGCGGGCATCGGGCGGATCGAAGGGTAGAGCAGGTCGGGGGCGGGCGGGCAGGCCGGGGCCCGTGGGCAGACCCGGCGCGCCACCGGCGGGTTTCGGGGCGCCCGCCCGCGCCCGCTCGTCTCGACGCGGCCGGCCTCACCGACTGCCCGGTCGCACGGCGGCCTTCGGCAGGTCCTTCCACTGCGCGAGCCACTCGGCCGTCACCGCGTCCTGCCCCGCGAGGTGCCGCTCGACGTGCGGGATCGCGTCCTGCCCCCAGAAGATCTCGCCGGTGCGCTCCACCTCCACGCTCGGCACGCCGAACACGCCGCGGGCGAGCGCGTCGTCGGTCTGCGTGCGCACGCGCTCCTTCGCCTCGGGCGTGCCCGCCTCCTCCACGAGCGCGGCCCCGGGCAGGCCGAGGCCGTCGAGCGCCTCGGTCGGTCACGCCGCGCCCCGCGGCCCACACCAGCGCGAACAGGCCCTCGATCACCCGCAGGCGGGCGTCGTCGGGCAGCCGCGGCAGCGAGGCCACGCGCAGCGCCAGGAGCGGGTTGAACGGGTGCGCGGGCGGGGGCCGCAGCGGCACCCCCAGGTCGTGGGCCAGCCGCGTGACGTGCTTGAAGGTGTAGATCCGCTTGGGCTCGATCTCGGCGGGGCCCTTGTGGCCGTGGGCGTCGAGCAGCGCGGCGAAGAGGACGGGCACGGGGCGTAGCGGCAGGCCGTGGCGCTCGGCCAGCGCCCGGGCCTGTCGCCACCCGAGGTACGCGTAGGGCGAGATGAAGTCGAGGTAGTAGCGCAGGCCGTCCATCGCGCGGCGATCATGCCACGACGCCGCGAGGGCGGCGGGCCCACGGCGGCACGCTAGCGCACGTCGGCGCAGGCGCTCTCGACCACCCGGACGGCCTGCTCGAACGAGGCCGCATAGTCGCCGCACACCGGGGCCACGAAGCCGTGGGTGAACATGCCGATGAAGCTCGTCAGCAGCGGGGCCTCGACCTGGTGGCCGGTGAGCACGCACTCGTTGGTCTCTGGCTCGTTGACCAGGCCCACCACCACGATGTTGTCGGCGTAGCCGCCCTTGGCCTCGACCAGGCGGTCGTAGCGGAATTCCACCGGGCCCGGGTCGTCCTCGTCGGTGACGATCACCACCACCAGCAGGGCGTCGTCGCGGATGAAGCCGTCGTTGCACAGGCCGGGCTGGTCGAGGTCGACCACGGCCGAGGTGAGCGCCTCGAGCGGGCGCTCCTCGGTGCTGCCGGTGGTGCCCACCTGCGCCGCGCACGGGAACGTGACGTAGAGGTCGTCGCGCTCGGTCATGTACGCGTGGCCCTCGGCATAGGGGCCGCACCGGGCCTCGCTCGAGTTGTGCCCGAAGGTCCTGGTGACCAGGCCCCCGAGCGCCAGGCACGACGGGTCGGGGTCGTCGACGTTGCCGGCATAGGCGTCGGTGGTGACCACGCCCACGTGCACGCTCTCGAGCTCGGCCTGCGTGCGCTCCACCCCGTCGATGAAGACGTCGAAGCTCCCGACGAGCTCCTGCTGGTAGGTGAGCATGCTGGCCGAGTTGTCGATGACGAACAGGTAGTCGACCGCGTTGCAGCCGCCCACCACCGGGTCCTCGTCGGGGTCGGGGTCGGGGCCGTGGTCGTCGGCGGCCTCGTCGAGCAGCACGTCGATGGGGGTGCGGCCGCAGCCGGCGACCGCGAGGAGCAGCGCCGCGGCGGGCAGGCGAGCCACGCGAGCAAATCGCACCACGCGCCGCGATCTTACACCCTCCCCGGCGCTCCGCTGGCTCGCCCTCGCCGTGGGCCTGGCGTATCGTCCGCGGCCGATGCCGCGCACGCGCACGCTCGCGGTCCACCCCGCCGCGCCCGATCCGGCCGCCCTCGCCGAGGCGGCGGCGGTCGTGCGCGCGGGGGGCCTGGTGGCCTTCGCCACCGAGACGGTCTATGGCCTGGGGGCCGACGCGACGCGGGCCGAGGCCGTGCAGCGCATCTTCGAGGCCAAGGGCCGGCCGCCCGACAACCCGCTCATCGTGCACGCGGCCGACGTCGCGATGGCGCGCCGCTACGCCGCGGCGTGGCCCGCCGCGGCCGAGCGCCTGGCCGAGCTGTGGCCCGGGCCGCTGACGATCGTGGTCCCCAAGGCCGATCTCGTCCCCTCGATCACCAGCGCGGGCCTGCCCACCGTCGGCCTGCGGGTGCCGCTGCCCGCCGTCGCGCGGGGCCTGGTCGCCGCCGCCGGCGTGGCGCTGGCGGCCCCCAGCGCCAACCGCTCCGAGCACGTCTCGCCCACGCGGGCCGAGCACGTGCTCGCCGATCTCGACGGTCGCATCGACCTCGTGCTCGACAGCGGGCCCACCACGCGGGGCATCGAGTCCACCGTGATCGACGTCAGCGAGGCCGTGCCCCGCCTGCTGCGCCCCGGCCCGGTGAGCGTGGCCGAGCTCGAGGCGTGGCTGGGCCGGCCCATCGAGGCGCCGGCGCACGCCGGCCCCGCGCGCAGCCCGGGCCAGCGCGCGCGCCACTACGCCCCGCGCACCCCCGCGCTGCGCGTGTGCTCGCTGGCCGAGCTCGAGGCCCTCGCGCCCGGCCCCGACGACGTGGTGCTCGTCCTTGGCCACCCCGGCGCCGCGCCCCACCCGTCGACCCGCGCGATCGACCTGCCCGATCCCGAGAGCGCCGCCCGGCGGCTCTACGACGTGCTGCGGGCCTGTGACGGCCTCGCGCCGCGGCGCATCCTCGTGCTGATGCCTCCCGATGCGCCCGCGTGGCACGCGGTGCACGACCGGCTGCGGCGCGCGACCGTCCCCGGGTGACGATCGCGGGCGCCGGCTCTCGTGGCGCTCAGCAGCCCTGCTCGTCCTCGCCGCCCGAGCAGTCGGCGTACGTCCCGTCGCAGCGCCAGTCGCCCGGGATGCACGAGCCGTCGTCGCACGTCCACTCGTCGGCCGTGCACGCCGCGGGCTCGTCGCCGCCCGAGCACGACTGCTCGTCCTCGCCCCCGGAGCAGTCCACGTACTCGTCGCACTGCCACGCGCCGGGGATGCAGGTGCCGTCGTCGCACGCCCACTGCCCCGCCGCGCAGCCGCTCGCGGGCGCGTCGCCGCCTTCGTCGTCGCCGCTGCAGCCCTGCTCGTCCTCGCCGCCCGAGCAGTCCTCGTACTGCCCGTCGCACCGCCACGCGCCGGGGATGCACGAGCCGTCGCCGCACGTGTACTGCCCCGCCGCGCAGCCAGCCGCCGCCGGCGCGTCGTCGCACGCGTCCTCGTCCTGCCCGTCGCACTGCCAGTCGGCCGGGATGCACGCCCCGTCGCTGCACGCGAACTGGTTGTCGGCGCACGCGCCCGCGTCCGCGCTTGCGCCGTCGCACGCGTCCTCGTCCTCGCCGTCGAGGCAGTCGGGCGTGCCGTCGCAGCGCTGCGCGGCCGCGATGCACGTCGCGTCGCTGCACGTGAATTGCTCGGCCGTGCACTGGAGCGCGGGCGCCTCGCACACCTCGCCGTCGCGCATGCGATCCTCGGGCAGGCTCACGTAGTAGCCCTCGAGCTCGCCGGGCGGCGTGACCTTGGTGGCCCCGCCGGGCGTCAGCGCGTTGGGCTGCGCCACCGTCTTCTGCTGCATCCAGCGGCCCGAGATCCCGCCCGCCTTCTGGTTCTCCACCGACAGATCGGTGATGAGCGCGTTCCAGGTGCCGCGCTGCATGCCCACGCCGCCGAACGTGCCGCCCCCCACCACGCTCGGCGAGTCGATGCCCATCGTGTAGAAGAGGTACGTCGTCCGCCCGCAGTTCCAGCGGCTGTCGGTCAGCTTCCAGTTGGGGTTGACCGTGATCGGCACGAAGCCCCAGCAGCGGATCCCGTTGACCGGGTGCGTGCCCGAGGCGTCGTTCTCCACCGTGATCACGCAGAAGCGATCGCTGTCGATCTTCCAGTAGGCGATCGCCCCGTTGTCGGGTCCCCAGATGTCGAGGTCGATCACGTCGCCCACCTGCCGCCCGCCCGCGCCCGCCACCGGCCAGCCCACCCAGCCCGCGAAGCTGCTGTTGCCGGTGGTCTTGATCGGGTCGTCGAGCAGGCTCCTGAGCAGCGTCTCGGGCCGCTGCCCGGCCGGCAGCGCCATGATCGCCCCGTGGAAGTCGGTGCGCGTCCAGTCGTTGCCCGCCGGGTAGTTGTGGATCTTCACCCCCTTGGCCTCGATCTTGGCCTTCACGTCGGCCGGCAGCGCGAAGTCGGCCATCTCCTGCCAGCGCTGCTCGATCCAGCTCTGGAGGTTGGTGTCCGAGCCGCGGAAGAACGCGTTGGGCGGCGGCACCGTGGCCCCCTCGGCGGTCTGGTAGAGCACCTTCACCCCGCGCTCGTCGCCGCAGCCCTCCCCCGCCTCGGCGATGCGGCACGCCCCCGACTGGTAGTCGGGGTCGTTGTAGCCGCACGGGTCGTCGCACAGCGGCACGTCGCACGCCTGCCCGGGCGGCGGGTCGCACTCGCCCTCGCCCTCCATGCCCGCGCCCGGGGCCAGCGTGGGCCCGTCGGTCCCCCGGCCGCCCTCGCCCGAGCACCCCAAGAGCAAGAGCACCAGCCCAAGACCCAACCCCCGACCGCTCGTGCGCGACGCCATGCCACCCGGCAGAGCAAGTCCCGGGCCAGCGCGCCGCCCCACGCCCCACGCGGGCTTGGGCGCCCGCGCGCCGGCCACGGCCGCGCGCTTGGGCGATTCGTTCGGGCGACTCGCCCAAGGCGCGGCCGCCTACCGCTCGGTCGCGCCCGGCAGCTCCTGCCCCAGCAGCACCGCGCGCCCCAGCAGCTCCCCGAGGCCCAAGAGCAGCGGTCGCGTCACCGCGTCGTACTCGTACGCGTCGTCGTTGAGCACCCCGTCGGCGTTGGCGTAGCCCACCACCGTCACCACCATCGCGCGCCTGGACTTGGTGTCCTCCACGTAGGCGTTGTCGAGGTGGAAGCCGTAGGCCTTGCCCGCCTTGCCCACGTAGCGGATCCGCGGCAGGTCCATCACGCGCAGCATGCCCTTGATCATCGTGTGGTAGCGCAGGCCCGAGGCGTGCTCGTCGGTGTAGACCGGGTTCTTGCTCGCCAGCGGGTCCTCGGTCATCGCCACCAGCAAGAAGTCGCGGTCGTCCGGCGCGAGCCCCAGGTCGAGCGCTCCCGGTAGCTCGGGCCGGCACAGCGCCAGCGTGAGCGCGTGCAGGTCGCGGATCGACACGTAGTTCTTGCCCGCGAAGTCCATCGGCTCGTCCACGCGCGCGTGCGTCTGGTCGTCGATGTACGCCGTGCCGATCCGCAGCGACGTGGCCTCCGTGGGGGGCAGCTCGAGGTCGCTCGTCCGCGCCGGGATCACCACGCGCTTGCCCGCGGGCGGTCGCAGCTCCACCCGCGGCGTGATGCGCTGCGCCAGCGGGTCGCTGCCGTCGTAGAGCCGGTGGTGCATCCGCATGCTCGTAAACCCCAGGCCCCACAGGTCCTCGTTGATCTCGCGGTGCCCCACGAGGTCGTAGAGCCGGTTGAACGAGAAATTGTTCGACACGAGCTGCATCTTGCGGATCTCGTGCCCCAGCGTGATGACCCCGCCCTCCAGGTTCGACGCGTCCTTGGTCTTGCACCGGCGGTAGCGCCCCTCGCCCGCGCAGTAGGCCACCGGCGTGTCGAGCCCCACCGCGTGCCCCTCGCGCCGCAGCGCCTCGAGCTTGCGCAGCGCCGCCACCGACGCGAACGTCTTGATCGCCGACGCCGGGTACACGTACTCCACGTCGACGCGGTAGCCGTGCTGGCTGGTGCGCGGCCCGGCCTTGCCCTTGCCCGGCTGGATCACCGTCACCATCACCTGCAGCCGGTAGCGCTCCGGGTCCTTCATCAGGCGCGCGATGTCGGCGTTGCTCGCCAGGAGCCCCCGCAGCCAGGGGTCGTCGGTCAGCGACGTCGGCCCCGGCTCCGGCGCGGGCTCGCCCTTGCCCGCGACCGCCTCTGCGTCCGTTTCGCCCGCCGCGGCCTTCGCCGCGCCCGCGCTCGGGCCTGCCGCGGCCTGGTCCGTCGCAGCTGCGCCGTGCTCGGCCGCCTCGTCCCGTCCCGCCGCGCCCTGTCCCGCCGCGCTCGGGCCGTGCTCGGCCGCCTCGCCCTCCTCCGCCGGCAAGGCCGGCGCAGGCCCGGCCCCGGGCGACGAGCAGCCCGCCCACAGCCACAGCCCCACGAGCGCGCGCAAGCCCTTCATGGCTCGATCATCGCCCGCTCGCCGGCGCCCGTCACCCCGGCGACGCCGCGGGCCCTCACGGGGCGATCACCGGCGGCTTCTTGCTGGTCTTGACCTCGCCGTCGAGCAGCGACAGCCCCTGCGTCTGGGTCCGCGTGCGGTGGTGCAGCATCGTGGGCAGGTTCTTGACGCGGCTCTGCTCGAGCCACGCGAGGAACTTGGGCGCGGGCTGCACGTTGTAGTGGTACTTCTCGGCCTCGTCCACGAAGCCGAACCCGCCCCAGCCGAGCGTCCGCACCACCACGCCCTTGTCGCCCACCGGCAGCCCGAGGAAGTTGCGGCGCCACTCGGGGGTGTAGTCCACGTACTGCTCCACGTTCGACAGGTAGATCACGTTGAACGAGAGCCCCGAGTCCTTCATGGCCTTGCCGAGCGCCACCATGGTGGCATCGGCCGTGAAGTCGCCGCGCAGCGCGAACACCCGCCCGTTGCGCCACAGCGTGCGCACGTGGTCGTACTGCGCCTGGTCGGTCACGAACGTGGGGATGTCGAGCTTCTCGTAGGCCTTGCGGACGATGCGGAGCCGCGCCCACACCAGCTGCCGCGCGATCTTGTAGGCCTTGCGGATCTGCTTGAGGTCGGGCCGCTCGGCGAAGCGCTCGTCGATGAGCGCCAGCCCCTCGGCCTCGCGCCCCGGCGACCAGCGCTGGTAGAAGTCCTCGTACGTCTCGGCCACGTCGAAGAACAGCCCGTACACCTGGTGGAGGTCGGCGATCGCCGCGTCGAAGTCCACGATCACCACGAGATCCGACTTGGCCCAGCCCGCCAGCACGTAGTTCTGGTCGGTGCCCACGCCCAGGTACGCCCCGCCGAGATCCTCGACGTGCTCGTGCCACAGCTGCAGGTTGCGCTCGTTGGAGATCCAGTAGTGCGAGTTGCGGATGAGCTCGTCGGGCTTGGGGTCCTCGGGCAGGCTCGCGAAGCGCTCGCGCACCTCGTCGGGCAGGGGGGCCAGCGGATCGGCCGCAGCCACCGGCTCGGGCTCGGCCTTCGCCGCGCCGCCGTCGCTCGGCTCGGTCTTGGCCAGCGCCTGCTCGTCGGCGCCGCCCTGGTCGGCCTCGGTGGCGCCCTTGGCCGGGGCCGCGTCGTTCCCCGCCTGGGCACCCGCGGCCTCGGCCGCGGGCGGCTCGTTGTTGGCCGTCGGCTCGGGCCGCGGCGAGCAAGCCACCAGCAGGGCCAAGAGGGCGAACGAGGGGGATCGAAGGGTGCTAGGGCGTCTCACGTGCGCTCCGGGTACGAACGAGGGCCTCGGGAACGTCCCCGAGGCCGGGCCGGCCAGAGCCTACAACCACCGATCTCGCCGCGCGACAAAGCCACGGGGATGCCCACCCCCGACCGACGGGGCTGCCCGTCGGGCCCCGCGCTCAGCGCACATGGCCCGCCAGCACGTGCCCGAGCCCGTTGTTGCGCAGGCGTGCCACGAGCTCCTCCCGCGTGGTCTCGAGCGCCCGCGCCGTGGCCTCGAGGTCCCAGTCCTCCGCCACCAGCGTGGCCAACAGCCGCCCCCGCCGGGCCTGCGCCGCCGACAGCCGGAACGTCTCGAGGTACGCCAGCCGCCCGTGCTCGTCCACGATCGCCTCGCCCACGTGGTTGTCGACGTGCGGGTGCAGCGACGGCAAGAACCGCAGCAGCCGAAACCCGCCCAGTCGCTGCACGGGCTGCGCGTCGAGCTCGGCCCCCACCAGGCCGCTGGCCATCAGCCCCGCGAACGCGCTCCACTCCCGTCGCACCCGCGCCACCGCGTGCTCGAGCGCCGCCAGCGAGTCGATCGCGCCCGCCTCGATCGGCTGCCACAGCGCCGGCGTCTCGGGGTAGAGCACCCCGTACTGCACCAGCAGCTCCCCGTACATCCCGTCGAGCAGCGTGCGGTGCAGGCGACGGTAGTCCTCGGGCTGCGGCGCCACGAAGGCCCCCGCGAGCGCGTCGGCCACGAACACCAGCACCCCCACCTGCGCGGGCACCCGCTCGAACACCCGCAGCGCATCGGCCAGGCCCGGCACGTCGCGGCCGCGGTGCACCCGCTCGCCGCGCGGCGACAGCCCGTGCGACAGCACCCGCTTGCCGTACTCGGGCCACGCCACGCTCGGCCCCCGAAAGCCCACGCTCAGGTAGGCATCGAGCGCCACGTGCTGCGGCAAGAATCGCAGCCGCCCCGTCGGCTGCGCGGGAGCCGAGCCCGCGGCCGACGCCCTCCGTCGCGCCGGCCGGCCGGGGCGCGGCTCGTGACGCGCCAGGCGATCGAGCACCTGCACCGCGAAGACGTCGTGGGTCGCGGCCCGTGGCCGCACCAGCTGCGTGCCCAGGCTCGCGCGGGGCGGCTCGGCCCCCGGCAGCTCCACCACCAGCGCATGGGGCACGTACGCCGTGTACGACGTCTTCGGGTCGAGCCGCACCACGGTGAGGTCGGCGTCGTAGCGCTGCACGTAGAGGCGCAGCGCCTCGATCGGCTCGTCGCGCACCAGCGGCACCAGCCGCACCGCCCCCACCACCTGCGACGGCATCGCGCGCAGCCCCTCGAAGTCGAGCCGCAGCCGCTCGTGCCGGCTCATGGCTCCACCTCCAGCGCCGCGTCCGGCTCGTCCTCCACCAGCGCGGCCACCCGCGCGCCCAGGAACGCGTGCAGCCCCTCGAGCGCCCCGTCGGCCGCGGCGAACCGCGCGAACGCCAGCATCGTGGGCAGATCGCTCGCGTCGCGCACCCCGATCGTCGGCACGCTCGGCGTCAGCGCGCGCGGTGAGAAGTCGTTGGCGTCGAACACCGGGTTGGCGTGCACCACCACCGTGCGCGCCGTGGGATCGAGCCGCTGCCGGAACACCCGAAGCACCTCGCCCGCGCCCC
>WBZL01001957.1_pt1 | contig 20606 bp, 20 predicted proteins | sample 5204291 | NCBI WGS metagenome assembly WBZL01 (sample SAMN12344345, study PRJNA552823) | activated sludge metagenome | biome: Activated sludge suspended growth; feature: Nitrification reactor; material: Wastewater; isolation source: activated sludge from nitrification reactor of wastewater...
GGGCGGCCGGGCCTCCTCGATGGTGATGACCACCTCGCCCGAGGGCCCGTCGACATCCGCGAGGGGCGACGCGTTGAGCACCAGCCACCGACCACTGGGCATGCGCACCCGGGACCGGGGCAATCGGTCCGACAGGCCGCTGGCGTAGCGCCGGGCCCCCGCCACCAGGCTGTAGATGGTGCCGGAGGCGTCGGCCATGTTGTCGCCGCTGGTCAGCTCTCGCAGCAGGTCCTCGGTGCCCATGCTGGTGCGGACCAGCCGGTCGTCGGCGCGTTCCTCAGCCACGACGACATCGACCACTACGGCAACGTCGACGCGGTGATGGACGCCTGCCCGAACGCCGTCCTGCTCACCAACTGGTTCACCACCGAACGGCTCCACGGCGAGCTGCAGGTGCCGCCCACCCGCTGGCGCTGGCTGGACGACGGCGATCAGCTCGACCTCGGTGACCGCACCGTCACCGCCCTGCGACCCCCGCTGTTCGACTCACCCACGACCCGGGGGCTGTTCGACGCCCGGACCGGCGTGTACTGGGCCTCGGACTGCTACGCCACCCCGGTGGCGGCGGGCACGGCCTACGTGGAGGAGCTGGACCCGGACGCCTGGGCCGGCGGCCTCACCACCTTCGCCCTCTGGAACAGCCCGTGGGCCGCGATGGTCGACCCGACGGCGTTCGCCGCCGCCTGCCGGCGCATCGAGGACCTGCCCCTCCACGCCATCGCCGGCACCCACGGCCCCACCATCGAGGCCAGCAACCTCATGGCGGCCCACGACCTCCTGCGGGCCGTGCCCACCGCGGTGGCCCCACCCCAGCCCGACCAGGCCGTGCTCGACCAGATGCTGGCCGCCATGGGCGCGGCCGCCCCGGCCGCCTGACCCCCCGCACCAGACCAGACCGAACCAGACCGAGAGACAGGATCCATGCACCACCCCACCCACCCCACCCACCCCACCCGCCGGCTCGGCGCCGTCCTCCTCGCCGCCGTGGTGCTGTTCGCACCCGCCTGCGGGAGCGACGACGACGAGGCCACCACAACGACCAGCGAGGCCCCGGCCACCACCGCCCCGAACGCCGACACCCCGGCCGATCCGGCGGGCGACGACCACACGCTCCACGTGACGGCCGTGGACTTCGCCTTCGAGGACCTGCCGTCGGAGATCCCGGCCGGCTCCCGGATCACCCTCGGCAACGACGCGCCGTCCGAGCTGCACGAGCTGGTCGCCATCCGCCTGCCCGACGAGGAGACCCGTTCGGTCACCGAGCTGGTGGCGCTGCCCGAAGCGGAGCTCGGCGCCATCATCGGCGCCGCCGAGCCCGCCACCGTGCTGCTGGCCGAACCGGGCGGCGAGCAGATCCCGGCCGTGGGCGACGGCACCCTGACCGAGCCGGGTCGCTACCTGATCCTGTGTGCCATCCCCACCGGCGTGGACCCGGCCGTCTACCTGAAGGCCGCCGCCGAGTCGGCCGGTGGTCCACCCCAGGTGGAGGGAGGCCCGCCCCACTTCGTCAACGGCATGTTCGCCGAGGTCACCGTGGTCGAGGCGTAGTCGGGGAGCCGCCCCACCGCCGTGTCGGATTCCCGCCAGCCATCGCGGCGGGGACCCGCCACACTGGACCCGTGCACGCCGACGTCGACCGCTGCTACCGGGCCGTGCAGGCCCGGGACGCCCGCTTCGACGGCTGGTTCGTGACGGCGGTCCGCACCACCGGCATCTATTGCCGCCCCAGTTGCCCGGCCCGGACCCCCCGGCCGGGCAACGTGGCGTTCTACCCCACCGCCGCCGCGGCCCAGAGCGCCGGTTTCCGGGCGTGCAAGCGGTGCCGGCCCGATGCCTCGCCCGGGTCACCGGAGTGGAACGTGCGCCACGACCTGGTGGGCCGGGCCATGCGCCTGATCGCCGACGGCGTGGTGGACCGCGAGGGCGTGGGCGGGCTCGCCGGGCGGCTCGGCTACAGCACCCGCCAGCTCGAACGCCTCCTCAACGCCGAGGTGGGAGCAGGACCCCTGGCCCTGGCCCGGGCGCAACGGGCCCAGACGGCCCGGGTGCTGATCGAGACCACGGCGCTGCCCTTCGGCGAGGTGGCCTTCGGCGCCGGGTTCTCCAGCATCCGCCAGTTCAACGACACCGTCCGCTCGGTGTTCGCGGCCCCACCCTCGGACCTGCGCCGGCGGGCGGCCCGACCGGGTGCCCGGCCGGCGGCGGGCACCATCTCGATCCGGCTCCCGTTCCGTCGACCCTTCGACCCCGGCGGGGTGCTCGACCACCTGGCGGCCAACGCCGTCACCGGGTGCGAGGAGGTGCGCGACGGCGCCTTCCGGCGCACCCTGCGCCTGCCGGGTGGTCCGGGCATCGCCGCCCTCCGACCCGAGGCCGACCACGTGGCGCTGCGCCTGCACCTGCACGACGGCCGCGACCTGGCCACGGCCATCGCCCGGTGCCGGCGCCTGCTGGACCTCGACGCCGACCCCGAGGCCGTCGACGCCGCCCTGGCCACCGACCCGACGCTCCGTCGGCTCGTGCCGGCCGCCCCCGGCCAGCGCCTGCCCCGCACGGTCGACGAGCACGAGCTCGCCGTCCGGGTGGTGCTGGGCCAGCAGGTGTCGCTGGCGGCCGCCGCCACCCACGGCCGGCGCCTCGCCGAGGTGCACGGCGACCGGGTCCACGATCCGGACGGGGGCCTGACCCACGTCTTCCCCGCCGCCGCCACGCTGGCCGGCGTGAACCCGGACTCGCTGGGCCTGCCCCGTGCCCGCCGACGGGCCGTCTCCCGCCTGGCCACGGCGCTGGCCGACGGCACCGTGATCCTGGATCCCGGCACGGACTGGGACCGGGCCCGCGCCCAGCTGGCGGCGATCGACGGCATCGGGCCGTGGACCTGCGAGCTGATCGCCCTGCGCGGCCTCGGCGACCCCGACGCCTTCCCGGTGACCGACCTGGGCGTGCGCCGGGGCGCCGCCGCGGCCGGACTCCCCGCCACCCCCGCCGCCCTCACCGCCCGCGCCGAGGCCTGGCGCCCCTGGCGCTCCTACGCCGTGGCCCACCTCTGGAGGCACCGACCATGACCAACGACGACACGACCAGCAACCACATGACCGACGACGACACGACCCGCCCCGGTCCCCTCCGGTTCCGCGTGGTCGACAGCCCGGTCGGTCCGCTCACCGTCGCCGGACGCAACGGACGGGTCAGCCACCTCCGGATGGACGACCAGCGCCACCCCCCGGGCGACCGGGAGGCGTGGGAGCACGATCCCGACGGGTTCACCGACGTGGCCGAGCAGCTCGCGGCCTACTTCGCCGGCGATCTCACCGAGTTCACGGTGACGCTCGACGTGACCGGCACCGACTTCCAGCGACGGGTGTGGGCGGCGCTCCGCCAGATCCCGTACGGCGAGACGTGGAGCTACGGCGAGCTGGCCCGCCACCTCGGGAACCCGGGGGCGTCGCGGGCCGTGGGCCTGGCCAACGGCCGGAACCCGGTGGGGATCATGGTGCCGTGCCACCGGGTGGTGGGTGCCGACGGGTCGCTCACCGGGTACGCCGGCGGCGTGGACCGCAAGCGACTCCTGCTGCAACTGGAACAGCACCGAGCCCAGCTCCCGCTCGGCTGACTCCGGCCCGCCACCCACGAGAACAGCAGCGACGAGAGCCAGACCCGGTCACCGAGCCGGCGAGGAGCCGGAACGGCACCACGTGTGCGCCGTCTGCCGACCACCGGGCCCAGAGCCGCAGAGAACGATGCAGCGGCGCACACGCCGCTGGGGCTCCGCAGCGCAGCGAGGAACGGCCCAGCGGAACCAGCCGGCGAGCGCCGAAGGCGCACCACGAGAACAGCAGCGACGAGAGCCTGACCCGGTCACCGAGCCGGCGAGGAGCCGGAACGGCAACTACTGGTTCTTGGGCAGGTCGGCGAAGCGGGCCGTCTTGTCGTTGTTGGGCTCCTTGGGGAGGCCCAGCACCCGCTCGCCGATGATGTTGCGCTGGATCTGGTCGGTGCCGCCGTAGATGGGCGGGGCCTGGGCCCACAGGGCCATGCCGGTGACCATGGGCAGGAACGGGTTGCCGGTGGCCTCGGTGATGGCCGCCGCCTCCTCGCCGCCCTTGTAGCTGTGCAGCATGGACGACGGGCCGAGGATCCGCAGGCTCAGGTCCCGGCTGAGGCGCATCATGTCGCTCATGGCGAGCTTCGACAGGTTGGCCATGCCGGGGATGTCGGTGCCGGCCTGCTTGGCCGCCTTGGCCCGCAGGTTGTTGAACCGGGCGATCTCGCCCATGGTGTGGAGGCGCACGAGGTCCTGGCGGATGTGGGGATCGGTGTTGGTGCCGTTCCCCTTGGCCAGGTCGAGCAGCAGCTTGGCGCTGCCGCCACCGAGGCCGGGGCCGGCCCGACGGGCGCCGCCCTTCTTGGCACCGGCCGCACCCTTGCCCTTGCCCCCGGCCGGGGGGGCGGACACGAACTCGCCGCACGGCCGGTCGAGGTGCTTGGCCACCGTGCCGGGGGTGGCCATGCCCGCTGCGGCCGACCCGCCACCGGCGCCGAGGCCGGAGCGCTCGTGCATGAGCGTGGTGTTGGTGACGGCCCAGCCGTTGTTGCGCCCCCCGATGGTGGCGGCGTCGGGCACCCGGGCGTCGGTGAGGAAGACCTCGTTGAACATGGCGTGGCCCGTCATCTCCACCAGGGGCCGGACCTCGACGCCTGGCTGGTGCATGTCGATGGCGAACCAGGTGATCCCCTGGTGCTTGGGCACCTCGACGTTGGTGCGGGCGATCAACATGCCCAGATCGGCCACGTGGCCGAGCGACGTCCAGACCTTCTGGCCGTTCACGATCCACTCGTCGCCGTCCAGTTCGGCCCGGCAGGTGAGCCCGGCCAGGTCGGAGCCGGCCCCCGGCTCGCTGAACAGCTGGCACCACGCCGCCTCGCCGGTGACGATGTCTCGCACGTAGGTGTCGATCTGCTCCTGGGTGCCGTGGGTGGCGATGGTGGGGGCGGCCAGCAGCAGGCCCAGGCCACCCGGGGCGCCCAGCGCGCCGAACGAGCCGATCTCGCTCTGCACCCGCACGGCGTCGTTGCGGGCCAGGCCGCGGCCGTAGGCGTTGGTGGGCAGACCCGGGGCCGACCAGCCGGCCAGGCCCAGCCGCTGCCACCACTCGCGCACCGTGAGCTCGGGGTCCCAGTTCTCCTCGAGGAAGGTGCGCAGCTCGTCGACCACCTCGTCGGTGGACGACGGGTCGGAGGTGGACGGGTCCGACGATGTGGCGGGTCCGGTGACGGTCATTGGTGCGGCTCCCCTGAGCAGATGGTGGGTGCCACCCCCGTGCGGCACCGATAGCGGTTGTTATTCGCCGGTCGGGTGGGCTGTCAAACGCTCAGGGTTCGAGGTGCTCGTCGGGGCGGGCCACCCGCTGCAGCCCCACGCGTCGGGCCCGCCACGCGGCGTCGGCCACCCACACCGCCACCGCCACCGCCGCGGCCTGGTGCACCTCGACCACCAGGGCCACCGCGGCCGCGTTCACCGCGGCCAAGCCCACCCAGGATCGGGTGGCGGTGAACCCCTCGCGCAGCTTCTGGTGTCCGCCACCCCGCAGCATGGGCAGCAGGTAGGCGAGCGCCCCCCACACGATCTGGGCATAGCCCCCCACCACGACCACCAGGAGCCACCGCCCGGTGAACGGCAGCGCGTCGTCGACCGCCACCTCGTAGGCCGTGGCCAGGACGGCGACCGCCCACCACCCCGACCCGACCCACAGCGCCAGCAGGCGGGGGCCCGCCCACTCGATCTGGCGACGGGACGGGGCCGGCATGAAGGCCAGCGTGACCACGATGCCGTAGCCGTAGAGCCCGAGCCCCACGAACACGGGCGGCGAGACGTTGATCAGCACCCCCACCACCACGGCCAGCACCGCCACGACCTGCGCGGCCACCACGGTGCCCAGCCGGCCGGGCGTGGCCCGGTGTGACATCCGGGACCGCCCCACCGTGGCCCCGAAGAACGGCAGCGTGCCGCTGATCACGAGGCCCACGTAGCCCAGCAGGTTGAGGGTGACGTGGACGGCGCGCAGGTCGGGGTTGGCCTCGTGCACCGCCATGTCGATGCCGACGCCGATGGCGAAGACCGACAGCACCAGGGCGCTCACGTAGGCGGCGACCGCCACGTCGAAGCGACGCTCCAGCCCGTCCATGACCGTGATAACCAAGAGCACGCCGAGCAGGGCGAGGCCGAGCAGGTAGGCCACGCCGGCGATGCCGGTGACGACCCCGGGCAGGTCGGCCGCCCGACCCACCGCCACCCCCAGCGTGCCCACCGCCAGGAGCGAGCGCTGCACGAGCACCCACCGGTCGGGCGGGGCGGGGGCCGCCGACCAGGTCACGGTGAGCATGAGGGTGACGGCGCTGATGGCGAGCCCCACGCCCCCGGCGAGGAACAGGTGGAGCGGCAGCCAGCGCTCGGCCCCGAGGCCGGCGGCCACCGCTGCCACCGTCAGGAACACCAACGCCCAGCGGAGGGTCTCGCGGGTGTGACGGTGCGTGGTGCGGATGCGCACGCTCGAGCCCCGGCTGCCGCGGACCCGGGCCTCCCGCCACCGGCGGAACGCGGCCGGCAGTGAGCCCACCCGGGCGTCGTCGTGCCCGTCGTGCCCGTGGTGCCCGTCGAGTGGACGGGTCGAGGCCAGGTCGGATCGGTCGTGCACGGGCCACCTCCCCCCCCCGGGGATGGTGCCTCCGACCAGGTCGGAGGACCGGGCACGGAGGGCGAGCCGACGGCTCAGCGCCAGACCCTACCGGGCGTCGACCGGCCGCGGCAGACTGCGGTCGTGGACGACGGGCCCCAGTCCGAACACAGCGACCAGCTCGACCGGGAGCGGTTCGACGCGCTGGTGGCCCGGCTCGACCCGGCCATGGTGGTGGTGACCACCGTCGCCGGCGGCGACCGGGCCGGCTGCCTGGTGGGCTTCCACGGCCAGACCAGCATCGAGCCCCGCCGCTACGGGCTCTGGATCTCCGACGCCAACGCCACGGCCCACGTCGTCGCCACCGCCACCCACGTGGCCGTGCACGCGCTCACCGAGACCGATGGTGCGCTGGCGCGGCTGTTCGGCGAGGAGACGGGCGACGAGGTCGACAAGTTCACCCGGTGCCGCCACCAGGCCGGGCCCCACGGACTGCCCCTCCTCACCGACCTGCCCCACCGCTTCGTGGGTGAGATCACCCACCGGCTCCACGGCGCCGGCGACCACGTGCTGGTGGTGGTGGCGCCGTCGCTCGTGGGACCCGCACCGGCGACCGCTCCCCTCCGGCTGTCGGCCGTGTCCGGCCTGGACCCCGGCCACCCGGTCGACTGACCGCGGCCGGCGGGAACCGCCGGCTCAGAGCGGGAGCTCGGCGCTCCCGAAGCGGGTCTGCAGCTCGCCCATCCACTCGGCCCACACGCCGGTCACCTGCAGGATGCCCAGCACCACGAGCATCCCGCCACTGACCACCATGATCCCCTGGTAGTGCCGCTTGACCACGGCGAACGCCGACATGGCCCGGTCGAAGGCCAGGCCGGTGATGAGCAGCGGCAGCCCGAGTCCCAGGCAGTAGATGGCGGAGAGCAACGCCCCCCGGGCCGCCGAGGCCTGGTTGCTCGATGCGGCCAAGCCGAGCACCACCCCGAGGGTGGGGCCGATGCAGGGGGTCCAGCCCAGGGCGAAGGTGATGCCCAGCAGCGGTGCGGCCCACAGGCCCTTGCCGGGCAGCTTGTGGATCCGCACGTCGCGGTTGAGGAAGTTCACCTTGCTCAGCACCCCGGCGAGCAGCAGGCCCAACACGATGGTGATCACCCCGAAGATCTGGCTGAGGCCCACCGCATGGCGTTGCAGGGCGTCGCCGAAGCTGCCGAAGAGCGCGCCGAAGGACACGAACACCACGGCCGTGCCGGCCACGAAGCCCAGGGTGCCGATGACGACGCGTCGCACCGCCTCCCGGGTGCGGGGGGTCTCGTCGTCTCCCCGCAGATCGGCCGCCGACATGCCGGTGGTGTACGAGAGGTAGGCCGGCACCAGGGGCAAGACGCACGGCGACAGGAACGACACCACTCCCGCGGCGAAGGCGATCGGGGCCGCCACCAGCAGCGAGCCGTCCTGCACGCGGTCGGCGCTGGCCGCCAGCACCGGCACCAGGCCGACCAGATCGACCGGTGTCAGCACGTCGAGGAGCGCCACGACCTACGACCGGACGTCGTCGATGGCGGCGAGCACGTCGGCGTCGTCGAAATCGATCGCACCGGGGAACGTGCCCACCACCTCGCCGTCGGCGTTCAGCAGCACCGTGGTCGGCACCCCCAGGGCGCCGAAGGTGCGCTTGAACTCGTTGCGACGGTCACGCCACAGGTCGACGCTCAGACCGTGCTTGGCGACCTTGGCGTCGATCTCGTCGTCGACGTCGGCGGCGTCGAGGTTCACGGCCACGATGTGGATGCCCTGGGCCGCGTCGGAGTCGGCGAACTCCTGGAGGCCGGCGAGCTCCTCGTCGCACTCGCGGCACCAGGTGGCCCAGCTCACCAGGAGCACGGGCTCGCCCCGCAGCGACGACACCGACACCGGCTCACCGGTGGCCAGGTCGGCGACCTCGTAGCCGGTACCGCCCTCGCCCCCGCCGCACGAGACGAGCAGGAGGGTGAGCGCAGCCGCCACCAGGACCGACCGAACCCTCACGCCGCCTTCACCACGATCTCGTAGCGCTCACCCTCGGTGAGCGGGCAGTAGCCCTCGTAGGTGCCCTCTTTGCCGTACTTCAACAGCAGTTCCTGGCCGGCCTGGACCAGGTAGGGGCCCACGGACTGCTCCACGCTGTCCTCGTTGCGGATGCGGATCTGGTCGCCCACGGTGAACTCCAGTCGGGGTGGCATCACCACCACCTTCTCGCCCGCGGCCAGCCGCTCGCTGGTGCCGGCCGGCACCACGATCTCGATCGTGCGGGGCTCGGGCCCGTCGTCGCCGCACGCGGTGAGCCCCGAACCGAGGCCCACCGCGAGCAGCAGGGTCAGCACCAACCAGGTGCCGGACCGTTGACGCCGGGATCGCAGGTCAAAGAGAAGGTCAGGGAGCGGTGTCACGGACCTCGGCCTCGACCACCAGCTCGCCGGCGTTCTCGAAGGTGAGGGTGAGCTCGATGGTGGACCCGGTCTCCAGCGGCGCGACCAGGTCGAGCAGCATGATGTGGTAGCCGCCGGGCTCGAGGCTCACGGTCTCACCGGCGGGCACCGGGATCTCCTCCACCGGCGACATCGACATCATCCCCGTGCCGCCCCCCGTGGTCGTGGTCATGTCGCCCTCGGACCCGCCCATGGCGGTGGTGGTGGCCATGGCGGTGGTGGTGGACATGTCGCCGGACTCGCCGCCCATGGTGGTGTCGCTGCCCTCGGTGGACATGGTGGTCTCGTGCAGTTCCACGGTGCCGGCGATCGAGACGTCGACCGCCGCACCCACCAGGGCGTCGTCGGTGTCGGTGCCGTTGGTGATCTGCAGGTACGCGGCACCCGCGGTGGTCATGGCGGGCGAGGTGCGGGCCCACGCACCGTCGATGGTCAGCTCACCCGACGGCGCCGTGGTGTCGGGGGCCTCGGTGGTGGTGGCCTCGGCCACCGTGGTAGTGGTGTCGTCGGAGGCGGAATCATCGTCGCCGCAGCCGGCGAGCAGGAGACCGGCCCCCAACAGCACGGCGGCGGATCCGGAAGCGAGGCGGGACGGACGGCGCATGATCGGTGACTCCTGTGTTGATGGATCGGTGGGAATGGATCGGTGGGAATGGATCGGTGGGAATGGGTCGGAAAATCGACCCGGGACGTTCCGGACGGGGCGGCTCAGGCCGAGCCCGACGCCCCGAGGATGGCGGTGAGGTCGGCGGCCATGTCGGTGCTCTCGAAGCCGAAGGGCCACTCGACCACCACGGTGCCGGTGTCGTCGACCACGTAGGTGACGGCGGAGTGGGAGACCTCGTAGGCGTCGGCGCCGGGCTCGTGCTCGGCCACCTCGAAGCGAACGCCGAAGGCCGACGCCGCCGTGGCCAGGGCCTCTGGGTCCTCGGTGCGCAGGGCCATGGACCGGTCGACGAAGTGGCCCAGGTACCCGCTGAGCACCTCGGCGCTGTCCCGCTCGGGGTCGACCGTCACCATGCCCACGGTGACGCGCTCGGCCTGATCTGCGGGGAGATCGCCCAGCGCCACGCTGATGTCGCTCAGGGTGGTGGGGCAGATGTCGGGGCACGACGTGTAGCCGAAGTAGACGAGGAGGACCTCGCCGTCGTCGGCCTTCATGAGGGTGGGCACCGGCTCGGGCTCGGAGGCGTTGGGCAGCTCAACGGCGGACACGTCGAGGGCGGGGGTGCGGACCACGCCAGCCAGCTCCAGGGCCCCGTCGTCGCCGGTGGCGTCGTCGCCGTCACCGCAGCCGGTGAGCAGCCCGGCCGCCACCAGCACGGCGACCGCCACCACCATCAACGACCGAACCGGGACACGGGCTGCGCTCATCGTGGTCACCCTACGAGGCGCCCTCACGACGGCTGGGGGTCGCAGGTCCCGGTCCGCAGCGACACTTGTCACAGAGCGGTCAGCCAACCGGCGGGGCCGCCACCTCGTAGCCGTGGGCCGCCGCCACCTCGGCGTTCACCAGGCCGCCGGCGTGGGTGGTGAGCCCCCCGGCCAGCACCGGGTCCTGTCGGGCCGCCTCCCGCCAGCCGTGACCGGCCAGGGCCGCCACGAAGGGCAGGGTGGCGTTGGCCAGGGCGTAGGTGGCCGTGCGCGGCACGGCGCCGGGCATGTTGGCCACGCAGTAGAAGACGGCCCCGTGCACCTCGTAGGTGGGGTCGGCGTGGGTGGTGGGTCGGGAGTCCTCGAAGCAGCCGCCCTGGTCGATGGAGATGTCCACGAACACCGTGCCGGGGCGCAGGTCGGCCACCAGCTCGCTGCTCACCAGGCGCGGGGCCCTGGCGCCCGGTACCAGCACGGCGCCGATCACCAGATCGGCCGCCCGCACCGCCTCCTCCACCTGGTGCACGGTGGAGGCCAGGGTCCGGCACCGGCCGTGGTGGTGCTCCTCCAGCCGGCGCAGGTTGGTGAGGTTGGTGTCCAGCACCGAGACCTCGGCGTGCAGGCCCAGCGCCATCTCGGCGGCGTTGGACCCGGCCGTGCCGGCACCGATCACCACCACCCGCCCCGGGCGAACCCCGGGCACACCGCCCACCAGCACGCCCCGGCCGCCCTCGGGTCGCATCAGGTGGTAGCTGCCCACCACGGTGGCCAGCCGGCCGGCGATCTCCGACATGGGCGCGAGCAACGGCAGGCTCCCGTCGGGCCGGCGCACCGTCTCGTAGGCGAACGAGGTGGTGCCGGCGGCGAGGAGCGCGTCGGTGCACGCCTTCGACGCGGCCAGGTGGAGGTAGGTGAACAGCACTTGGTCGGGCCCCAGCAACCCGTACTCCGACGCCACCGGCTCCTTCACCTTGACCACCAGCTCACCGGCCGCCCACACCTCCTCGGCGGTGGCGGCCATCGACGCCCCGGCCGCGCGGTACTGGTCGTCGGTGATCGACGAGCCGAGCCCGGCGCCCTCCTGCACCACCACCTCGTGGCCGGCCCGCACCAGTTCGTGGACCCCGGCCGGCGTGACCGCCACCCGGTACTCCTGCTGCTTCACCTCGGTGGGAACGGCCACCCGCATGTCTGTGCTCCTCTACCAGTCGACGGCGACGTACTTGGTCTCGGTGTAGGCCAGCAGGCCGTCGTGGCCGCCCTCGCGGCCCAGGCCGGACTGCTTGACCCCGCCGAACGGGGCGGCGGGGTCCGACACCACGCCCTTGTTCACGGCCACCATCCCCGCCTCCAACCGCTCGGCCACGGCCAGGCCGCGGCTCAGATCACCGGTGTAGAGGTAGGCCACCAGCCCGTGCTCCACGTCGTTGGCCCGGGCCACCACGTCGTCGCCGGGCTCGAACGTGGTGATCGACGCAACCGGGCCGAACACCTCCTCGGCCAGCAGCGGCGAGTCGGCCGGCACGTCGGCCAGCACGGTGGCCTCGTGGTAGTAGCCGCGGGGCAGGTGGGACGGTCGGCCCCCACCCGTGAGCACCCGGGCCCCGCCGTCGACCCCGACCTGCACCAGCCGCTCCACCTTCTCCCGGCCGGGGGCGTCGACCAGCGGCCCGAGCTGGGTGGCCGGGTCGAGCCCGGGGCCCACGGTGAGGGAACCCATGGCCTCGGCCAGTCGACGACCGAACTCGTGGGCCACCGGCGCCTCCACGAAGAACCGGTTGGCGGCGGTGCAGGTCTCGCCATTGTGACGGAGCTTGGCCACCAGGGCCCCGGCCACCGCGGCGTCGAGGTCGGCGTCGGCAAACACCAGGAAGGGGGCGTTGCCGCCCAGCTCCATGGAGCTGTTCACCACCCGCTCGGCGGCCTGGGCCAGCAGCACCCGACCGACCTCGGTGGAGCCGGTGAACGAGAGCTTGCGCACCCGTGGATCTCCCAGCACCTCGGCCGTAACGCCCCGGGCGTCGGCGCTGGTCACCAGGTTCACCACCCCCTCGGGCGCGCCGACCTCGGCCAGGGCCTCGTGGAGGATCCGCTCGATGAGCACCGCGGTCAGTGGCGTCTGCGACGCCGGTTTGGCCACCACCGTGCACCCGGCGGCCAGGGCCGGGCCGACCTTGCGGGTGAGCATGGCCGCCGGGAAGTTCCAGGGCGTGATGAGGTAGCTGACGCCCACCGGCTGCAACAGCACGAGCTGCTTGCCGCCACCCGCCGGCGCCTCCACCGCCGAGCCGTGCAGCCGCACCGCCTCCTCGGAGAACCAGCGGAAGAACTCCGCGGCGTAGACCACCTCGCCCCGAGCCTCGGCGATCGGCTTGCCGTTCTCGCGCACGATGGTCTCGGCCAGCTCGTCGGTGCGCTCGACCATCAGCTCGAACGCCCGGCGCAACACCACCGAGCGGGTGCGGGGTGCGGTGGCGGCCCAGGACGGGAACGCCTGGGCCGCGGCGTCGACGGCGGAGGCGGCTCCGGCCACACCGACATCGGGCACGGAGGCGAACACCTCCTCGGTGCTCGGGTCCACCACCTCGATCACGCTCATGTCGGGCTCCTCTCGCGCCGGGCTCAGGCTCCCACACCGGACCGGTCGCCTCACCCGGGACGGTGGAGTCGGGCGCAGCGCCTGGTTGGATGGGCCGCCGTGAGCACCATGCCCATCTCGATCCTGGACCTGGCCCTGGTGGGTCGGGGCGAAGCCGTTCGCGACGCCCTGGAGGGGTGCGTGACGCTGGCCCGCCGGGCCGAGGAGCTGGGTTACGAGCGGGTCTGGTACGCCGAGCACCACAACATGACAACCATCGCGTCGTCGGCCACCGCCGTGCTGATCGCCCACGTGGCGGCCCACACCGATCACATCCGGCTCGGTTCCGGCGGGATCATGTTGCCCAACCACGCGCCGCTCACCATCGCCGAGCAGTTCGGCACCCTGGCCACCCTCCACCCGGGCCGCATCGACCTTGGCCTGGGCCGGGCGCCGGGCACCGACCAGGTCACGTTCCGGGCCCTGCGCCGCACCATCGACGCCGCCCACACCTTCCCCGACGACGTGCTCGAGCTGCAGGGCTACCTGGGAGACGAGTCCCGCGTGCCCGGGGTGACGGCCACGCCCGGCCAGGGCACCCACGTGCCGCTCTACATCCTGGGGTCGTCGCTGTTCGGCGCCCAGCTCGCCGCCGCCCTGGGCCTGCCCTACGCGTTCGCCTCGCACTTCGCGCCCCAGGCCCTGGAGCAGGCGGTGGCGATCTACCGCCGTGAGTTCCGACCCTCCACGCAGCTCGCGGCGCCGTACGTGATCGCCGGCCTCAACGTGATCGCCGCCGAGACGGGCGACGAGGCCGCCGAGCAGCTCCAGGCCACCCGCCGCAGCCGGGTTCGCCTGCTGTTCGGCCGGGGCGGCCGCCGCTTCAGCGACGTCGAGGCCGACCAGGTGCTGGCCTCGCCCCAGGGCGCCGCCGTAGCGGAGATGATGCGCCACACCGCGGCGGGCACCCCCGACGAGGTGCGAGACCAGCTCCACCGCTTCGCCACCCACGCCGATGCCGACGAGGTGATCGTGGCCCACCAGTGCCCCACCCTCCCCCAACGCCTGCGCTCCCTGGAGCTCCTCGCCGAAGCCGCCATCCCCGTGCCGAGCTGACCCGGGTCAGGCGCCGGGCCCGGCAGCCGGCACCGACAGGACCGCGGCGGTGTGGGCGGGGAGGTGGACGCGGTCGGCGGTGACCTCCACCGCCGGGTCGGTGGTGGCCAGCGACACCGCCTCCGCCGGCACCGGCACGGTGGCGGGCTCCGGGCCGAAGTTCACGACCACCAGCGTGGTCTCCGGGGTCTCGGTCTCACCTTCGGCCTCGCTCGCGGGACCGACCGCCAGGTCGTCGACGCGTTCGTAGACCAGGACGTCGGGGGCCGACGGGTCGGTGGGGCGGAGGCGCAGCGAACCGCGGTGCAGGCTGGGGCGGGCGGCCCGCAGGTGGAGCAGGGTGCGGTACAGCTCGAGCATGGACCCGTCGACCCCCTCCTGGGCAGCCACGTTGCGCTCGGTGTGGTTGGGGTGCACCGGGAGCCACGGGACGGCCTCGGGCGTGGTGAAGCCAGCGTTGGCGGCACCCGTCCACTGCACGGGGGTGCGGACCTCGTCGCGGTTGAGGCGCTCGGGCAGGCGCTGGACCAGCGGCTCGGGCACCCACCAGAAGAACGAGCGGGCGATCGGGTCTCGGGCCTCACGAAGGCGCATGGGCGTGTTGGCCATACCGATCTCCTGGCCCTGGTAGATGGTGGGCACCCCCCGCAGCGTGCACAACAGCACGGCCAGGGTGCGGGCCTTGCCGAGGTGGCCGCCCACCCGGTCGATGAGCCGGCTGCGGTCGTGGTTCTCCAGCACGTAGGTGGGCTGCAGCGGTGGCGCGAAGTCCCGCTCGTAGGCCTCGATGCGGGAGCGGAAGAACCCGGCCGTGTAGGTGTAGGCCAGGAAGTCGAACAGGAACACCAACTGCAGGCCGTCGTCGTCGCCCAGGTAGCGCCGCAGCATGGCCGGCGACCCGAACACCTCGCCCAGCAGCACCCGCTCACCACTCCCGCGGCCCGAGACGTCATCGTCGCCCCCCTCCTCGCGGAACTCGTCGACCACGGCCCGCAGCTCCTTGGCGAAGGCGATGGTGTCGTCGGTGTTCTCGGTGAAGGGCCGCTGCCACAAGCGGGTCTGGATGCCGTCGACCCCCGGCTTGAACGGGTTGTCGCGGAACTCGGCGTCCTTCATCACCGACCCGAAGATGTCGAGCCGGAACCCGTCGACCCCGCGCCGCAGCCAGAAGCGCACCGCGTCGAACATGGCCTCCTTGACCTCGGGATTGCGGTAGTTGAGGTCGGGCTGGAACGGCAGGAAGGTGGCCAGGTACCACTGTTGGCGGTCCGGGCACCACTGCCAGGCCGTCTTGACCTCCATGGCCGAGCGCCAGTTGTTCGGGGGGCGGCGACCGTGGCGGCCCCGGCCGTCCCGCCAGACGTACCAGTCGGCCCTGGGGTTGGAGCGGCTGGCCCGGCTCTGCTGGAACCACGGGTGCTGGTCCGACGTGTGGTTCATGACCAGGTCGAGCATGACCTTGAGGCCGCGGGCGTGGGCCTCGTCGATCAGGTGCTGGGCGGTCTCGAGGGTGCCGTACTCCGGCGCCACGTCGCAGTAGTCGGAGATGTCGTAGCCGTAGTCCTCCTGCGGGCTGGCGAAGAAGGGGCTCAGCCAGAGGGTGCCCACGCCCAGGTCCACGACGTGGTCGAGGTGGTCGATCACCCCCTGCAGGTCGCCCAGCCCGTCGCCGTTCGAGTCGGCGAACGACCGCGGGTACACCTGGTAGATCGTCGTCTCCTGCCACCAGCGGCGGTCGTTCGAGCTCACGGCCCATCCCCTCACGTCTGTCCGGTCACGTCGGTCCGGCCGGGCCCACACCCGGCGAGGCGCCCATGATGCCCGCTGACCAACTTCCGCACGTCCGTGCAACCGGGCGGCCACCAGCCGCCCCCATGCACCGACGACCCCGGCCGGCCGATCGTGTGTGCACCCGGGGGGCCACCAGCCGCCCCCATGCACCGACGACCGGCGGGCGCGACGGAGGGCCGGTCCCTGGGGACCGGCCCTCCGTGTGGGGTGGATCGTGGTCGGCTCAGTGGCCGGCGGCGGTGACCTCCACGTCGCCGGCCTGGAAGATGCCCAGGGCGCCCTTGCCGACGTTGGCGAACTTGTGGGTCACCATCAGGTAGAGCCCGGCCTCGTCGAAGCTGAACTCCACGTAGCCGCCCTGGCTGGGCTGCAGGTCCAGCGCCTGCGAGCCGCCCTGCCGGCCGTCGGGGCTCAGCAGCAGCGTGCCCTCCTTGTACACCGTGTCGAAGATGGTGCCCACGATGTGGAAGGCGCTGTTCTCGCTGGGTCCGGCGTCGAGCACCCAGGCCCGCACCCGCTCATTGGGCTCCACCCTGATGGGGGCGTGCTTGTACTGGTTCACGTAGCCGTTGAACACCACGGCGTCGTGCTGCTCGTTCTGCATCTTGCCCAGATCGCCGGGTTCCCCCATGGGACCGGTGTAGATCTCGGACTGCACGAAGATGAACTCGTGGTCCACCGGAGGCAGGTTGGGCGGGTCGATGACGACGGCACCGAACATGCCGTTGCCGATGTGGTGCAGCGCAGGCGATGTGCCGCAGTGGTACATCCAGATCCCGGCGTGCTTGGCCTCGAACTGGTACACCCGGCTCTCACCGGGCGCGATGTCCTGCATCTCGTCGCTCCAGGCCACCTTGGAGGCGTGGAAGTCCATCGAGTGGTTCATCTTCCCGTTGTTGGTGATGGTGACGGTGAAGATGTCGCCGACCTTGCCCCGCAGCACCGGGCCGGGGAACTGCTCGTTGAAGGTCCACATCTCCTGGGTGACGCCGGGCGCCACCTCCATCACCGTCTCCTCGGCCGACAGGGCGATCTGGTGCTCGGTGCCGCCGGGCGCCGGGGCCAGGGTCGGGTCGAAGGGCTTCCAGTCGGCCGCCGTCTCGGCGGCGAAGTCGATCTCGGCGCCGGTGCCGGCGGCGCTCTCGGTGCCGCCGGACGCCGCCCCGTGGGTCGACGCACCCGAGCCGCCGGTGACGGTGATGTCGGCCTCCATGCCACCATCACGGTGACCGGGGACGGTGCACCAGGCCTGGGTGTCGGCGTCGAGGCCGCTCACCACCAGCGTCTCGGACTGACCGGGATCGAGCAACGCCGTGCCCTGCTCGCCGTTCACCGAGAAGTCGTGGGGCATGGCGCCGTTGTTGGTCACCACGAAGGTGACCTCGGCGTTGGCGGGCACGTCGATCTTGGCCGGCCGGATGAACAGGTCACCCAGCTCCACCTCGACGGTGACGGCGTCACCAGACGCGGTCGACCCGCCGCCGGAATCGCCGGCCTCGGAGATGCCGATGCCCACGGCCACGATGGCGACCACCATGGAGAAGGCGGCGATGGCCACGGCCACCACCAGCCAGTTGTCCCGCTTGTCCTGCGGGTCGCTGGCGCGCGAGCCCGGCGGGGGTGCCGCCGGCGGTGACGGGGGCGTGAGGGTGTCGGTCGACATCGTCGATCCTCCTTGATCGGTGCGGTCGGTGCAGTTCGTCCTGGTGCCACCATTACTTCTGGTCGCTACTGGAAATAGAGTACAAGGTCCCGATCACTCCCAGCGATGGGTCGGGCGATGGTCGGGCCCATGGGTCCGACTCCCCGGGGCCCTCCGGCGTGGGAGGATCGGCCCGACCAGGAGGACCCGTTGGAACCCACCGTGCCGCCACCCCCCGGCGATGCCCGGCTCACCCCGTTCTTGATGTTCGAAGGCCGGGCCCGGGAGGCCATCGACCTGTACGTCTCGTCGTTCGACGACGGCCAGGTCTTGTCGCTCCGACCCTGGGGGCCCGGCGGACCCGGTGCACCCGGCACGGTGGAGCACGCCGAGCTGGTCCTGGCCGGTCAGCGGGTGCTGTGCTTCGACAGCCCGGTCCCCCACGCCCTCGGGTTCACCCCGGCACTGTCGCTCTACGTCGCCTGCCGCGACCGGGCCGAGATCGACCGGCTCTTCGCCGCCCTCGCCGAAGGCGGCGAGGTGTTGATGGCCCTCGACGACCGCGGGTTCAGCGACCGGTTCGGCTGGGTGAACGACCGCTTCGGGGTGTCGTGGCAGCTCAACCTCGACCGGGCCGACCCGGACGACGGCTCCGCCCATGGCTGAGCCGGAGGGCGACGGCCCGCGGCAGGTCCACCCCATGGTGGTCCTGCTCGCCGGCTACGGCTGGCGCCTGCTGGTGCTGGGCGCGGTGGTGGTGGCCACCTACTGGGTGCTCGCCGAGCTGTGGGTGCTGGTGCTCACCGTGGTGATCGCGGTGTACCTGGCCCGGGCTCTCGACCCGCCGGTGAGCTGGCTGCGGGCCCGGGGTCTGCCGCCCGCACTGGCCGCGCTCACCGGCCTGGTGGCGTTCTTCGCGGTGGTGACCCTGGTCGGTTGGCTGGTGGTGCCGAGCATGGCCGACGAGTTCAGCGAACTGGGGCCCACGCTCAGCTCGGCCACCGACGACGTGGAGCGGTGGCTGGTGGAGGACGCCCCCTTCGACGTGTCCGAGCAGGACATCGCCGACCTGCGTGACCGGGTGGGCGAAGCGATCAACCAGTCCACCGAGACCTCGGGCGGCAGCCTGGTGTCTGGTGCGGTCGCCGTGGTCGAGGTGCTCACCGGGCTGATCCTGGCGATCGTCACCGCCTTCTTCATCCTCAAGGACGGGCCCCGCTTCCAGCGTTGGTGCACCGACCGCTTCCCGCCGCACCGTCGACCCGAGGTCCGCCGCATGGGCGCCAAGGCCTGGACCACCCTCGGCGGCTACCTCCGGGGCGTGGCCGTGCTGGGCACCTTCGAGGGGATCGTGCTCGGCATCACCATCACCGTGGTCGGCGGCGCCTTGGCGATCCCGGTGGCCATCGTGACCTTCCTGGCCTCGTTCGTACCCATCGTGGGCGCGGTGGTGGCCGGGGTGGTGGCGGTGCTGGTGGCCCTGGCCACGGCCGGGGTGGGCCCGGCGGTGATCGTCGCCGTGGTGGCGATCGTGGTGCAGCAGCTCGACAACGACCTGCTCTCGCCCGTGGTCTACGGCCACACCCTGGAGCTCCACCCGCTCGTGGTGCTGTTCTCGATCGTGGCCGGCGGCGCCCTGTTCGGCATCGCCGGCACCATCCTCGCCGTCCCCCTCACCGCCATGGCCGTCAACGTGCTGGCCGAAGCCCGAGCCACCGAAGCGGCCGAAGCGGCCGAAGCCGCCGTAGCCGCCGAGGACGGCGCCGGCGCCTGATCGAGCTCAGGCGGGCAGGTGGCGGGCCACGATGGTGCGGACGCCCTCGGCGAAGCGGGCCACGTCGTCGGGGGTGGTGGTGAAGCTGGTCATCCAGCGGACCAGCGACTCGGTGAGGTCCCACTCCCAGAAGAACGACCACGCCTGGAGCGGCTCGATGGCGGCGGCGGGCACGCGGGCGAACACCGAGTTCACCTCGGGCGGCCCGGTGAGGGCCACACCGGGGATGCCCGCAGTGGCGGCCGCGAGCTCACGGGCCATGGCGTTGGCGTGAGCCGCGTTGCGCAGCCAGAGATCGCCGTCGAGCAGGGCCAGCGCCTGGGCGGCCACGAACCGGGCCTTGGACGGGAGCTGGCCGGCCTGCTTGCGCACGAAGCGGGCCCGCTCGGCCAGCTCGGGCCGCAGGAACACCACGGTCTCGCCGTACATGGCCCCGTCCTTGGTGAGGCCCACGGTGATCACGTCGACGCCGGTGTCGCGGATCAGGGTCGGTAGGTCGGAGCCGGTGGCCACCAGGGCGTTGGCGATGCGGGCCCCGTCGACGTGCAGCAGCATCCCGGCGCCGTGGGCGGCGTCGGCCAGGGCACCGATCTGGTCGGGCGTGTAGAGGGTGCCCATCTCGGTGGCCTGGGTGATCGACACCAGGGCGGGCTGCACGTGGTGCTCACTGCCCTGCCACTGACGGAAGGGATCGATGGCGTCGGGGGTGAGACGGCCCTCCTGGTGGGGGACGGTGGAGACCTGGGTGCCGGCGAAGCGGGACAGAGCGCCGCACTCGTCGACCACGATGTGGGCGCTGTCGGCGGCGATCACGCCTTCCCACGGGTGGATCACCGAGGCGATGCCCACCACGTTGGCGCCGGTGCCACCCCAGCACGGCAGGCTCACCACCGGGGCGTCGAACCGCTCCCGCCACGCCGCCTCGGCCCGGGCGGTCCACGGGTCGCTGCCGTAGGCCAGGGCCGGCCCGTGGTTGGCGGCGGCCAGGGCGTCGAGCACCTCGGGCGACACCCCGGCGGCGTTGTCGCTGGCGAAGGACCCCTCGGGCGGGGTCGGCAGATCGGGGGAGGGCTCGCTCATGAGGGGTCCTGCACAGTCGAGGGGTCGGGGTCAGGCCTGGAACAGGCCGGTGGTGGTCCAGGTGCGTTCGAGGGCGCCGATGCGGCGGGACGAGTCCCTACGGCGCTGGTCG
>WBZL01001958.1_pt1 | contig 20606 bp, 14 predicted proteins | sample 5204291 | NCBI WGS metagenome assembly WBZL01 (sample SAMN12344345, study PRJNA552823) | activated sludge metagenome | biome: Activated sludge suspended growth; feature: Nitrification reactor; material: Wastewater; isolation source: activated sludge from nitrification reactor of wastewater...
TCTGGTTCGAGGTCCGGCGGGTCTGGCCGAGACTCGGGCCCGCTACGTGGCTCCCAACGAGACCAACATCAGCTACGGGCCAGCCGGTGCCCGCAACCAGCTCGACATATGGCGCCGCTCAGATCTGCCCAGCGACGGCCGTGCTCCGGTCATCGTGCAGGTCCACGGTGGGGCCTGGGTCATCGGCAACAAGCAACAACAGGCCATGCCCCTTTTGGCGCACCTGGCCGAACGTGGATGGGTCGGCGTTTCGATCAACTACCGCCTCAGCCCGCGAGCCACCTGGCCCGATCACATCATCGACGTGAAGCGGGCGTTGGCATGGGTCAAGGCCAACATCGCCGAACACGGGGGCGACCCCGACTTCGTGGCGATAACGGGCGGGTCAGCGGGCGGCCATCTCTGCTCCCTGGCTGCGCTGTCGCCCAACGAGCCGGAGTTCCAGCCCGGCTTCGAAGAAGCCGATACATCGGTGGTCGCAGCCGTGCCGTTCTACGGGGTCTACGACTGGACCAACCGGGACGGAACCGGCCGGGCCGACATGGAGCCGATGTTGGCCCGCTTCGTCCTCAAGAACCGCCTCGCCGATGCCCGCGACGTGTGGGAGTTCGCGTCGACGATGACCTGGGTGCGCCCCGATGCTCCGCCGTTCATGATCATCCACGGTGCCAACGACACCCTGGTCCCCGTCGAGCAGGCCCGGTCCTTCGCCGCCATGCTCCGAGCCGAGTCCAAGGAGCCGGTCGTCTACGTCGAGCTGCCCGGTGCTCAACACGCCTATGAGCTGTTCGACTCGCCCCGAACCCTGTTCACCCTCGATGCCGTCGACCGGTTCCTCGAGGCGGTGCGCGTCCAGGCCGGGCACCTGACTCGAGCCGAGGAGGCTGGCGTCCAGGGACCTGCCGTGCTCCCACTGTGAGTGCGCCGTTGCGTCTCGGGGGTCATCGGGCGGCGAGCGGTCAGTAGTGCCAGGGGAAGGGCGACCAGTCCGGGTCGCGCTTCTCCAGGAACGAGTCGCGACCTTCGGCTGCCTCGTCGGTCATGTAGGCCAGCCGGGTTGCTTCGCCCGCGAACACCTGCTGTCCCACCAGGCCATCGTCGATGAGGTTGAACGAGAACTTCAGCATTCGTTGGGCGGTAGGGCTCTTGCCCATCACTTTTCGGGCCCATTGCAGACCTACAGCTTCCAACTCGGCGTGGTCGACCACCGCGTTGACCATCCCCATTCGGTGGGCGTCTTCGGCGCTGTAGGTATCGCCTAGGAAGAAGATCTCGCGGGCGAACTTCTGGCCAACCTGGCGGGCCAGATAGGCCGAGCCGAATCCACCGTCGAAGCTGGCCACGTCGGCATCGGTCTGACGGAACCGGGCGTGCTCGCGGCTGGCCAACGTCAGGTCGCAGACCACGTGGAGGCTGTGGCCACCACCGGCGGCCCACCCCGAGACGAGGCAGATCACCACCTTGGGCATGGTGCGGATCAGGCGTTGGACCTCGAGTATGTGGAGCCGTCCCGACCGGGCCGAGTCGATGGTGTCGGCGGTGTCACCGTCCGCGTAGCGGTAGCCGTCGCGGCCTCGAATCCGTTGGTCACCACCCGAACAGAACGCCCAGCCTCCGTCTCGCGGGGATGGTCCGTTTCCGGTCAGCAGCACGCAACCGACGTCTGAGGACTGGCGGGCGTGATCGAGCGCCCGGTACAACTCGTCGACGGTGGCGGGCCTGAAGGCGTTTCGAACCTCGGGCCGGTTGAAGGCGATCCGTACCGCCCCGAGGTCTACCGCCCGGTGGTATGTGATGTCGGTTAGGTCTTCGAAACCTGGCACCACCGCCCATGCCGTCGGGTCGAAGATCTCCGAGACGGAGGGGCCGGTGCTGGGGTCGGTCATGGACCGGGAACCTACCTTGGTCATGGGTCCGAGCCTGGATCCGCCCTATGCAATCCGCTCACCTCCTTGCCTCAAGAACCGATGGTGACGATCTCGGCTCTATGTCGTAACCTGATCGTCATGTTCGAGGAGGAGCCGAAGACCGGACCAGTCGAGGTCTCGCGTAGCCTCACCGACGCCATGGAACGTGCGGGATTCCACCCGTCGCAGGTCTACGCGGTGCGGGAGTGCGGATTCGTACTTACCGACGCCAACGCGGCAGTGCTGAGCACCGACCAGCGGACTCGCTGGAGCGATGCGGTTCGCCGCTGGTTCGCCCAGAACGCGGGGTGAGCCATGTCCACCTCCTTCGCCGATCTCGGCGTACCTCCCTCCATCGTCGCGACCCTGGCCTCGACTGGCATTTTCGATCCGTTCCCGATCCAGATCGCCACGATTCCAGATGCGATCAAGGGTCGGGATCTGTGCGGAAAGGCTCACACCGGCTCGGGGAAGACGTTGGCCTTCGGAATTCCGATGGTGTGCCGAGTCAAGCGGTCATCTCCCAAACGCCCCAAGGGGCTGGTGCTGGCGCCGACCCGTGAGCTCGCCCTCCAAGTAGCCGGCGAGTTGAAGGCCATCAGTGGAGACCTGCGGGTTCACGCCATCTACGGCGGTGCCGGAATCGAGCCTCAGATCAAGGCCCTGCGTTCCGGTGTCGACATCGTGGTGGCCTGTCCCGGGCGCCTCCTCGACATCATCGACCGCAAGGCCTGCGACCTGCGGGATGTGAGCCTGGTCGTGGTGGACGAAGCCGACCGGATGGCCGACATGGGCTTCCTGCCTGACGTACGACGCCTCTTGGACATGACCTCTACCGAGCGGCAGACCCTTCTGTTCTCGGCCACGCTCGACGGTGCCGTGCAGACCCTTGTCGAGGCATATCAGCACGACCCTGTGGTCCATGAACTGCCCGAGGAGCCCCAAGGGGAGATCACCCACCACTTCTGGAAGGTCGAGCGCCCCGAACGGGTTCAGGTCACCGCGGAGATAGTCGAACGAGTCGGCCCCACCGTCGTCTTCTCACGCACTCGCCACGGCGCCGATCGGATCGCCCGCCAGCTCCAGGCCGCGGGCGTGAGTGCCGCGGCAATCCACGGCAACCGCAGCCAGGGACAGCGAGAGCGTGCACTCAACGACTTCCACGACCGTCGAGTCAAAGCCCTGGTGGCCACCGATGTGGCTGCCCGAGGCATCCACGTCGAGGGCGTGACCTGCGTGGTCCACTTCGACCTCCCCGCCGATCACAAGGACTACGTGCATCGTTCGGGCCGCACCGGTCGAGCCGGAGCCGACGGCACCGTCGTGGCCCTCCTCGGTGCATCGCAACGGAAGGATGCTCAGAAGCTGGCCCGTCAGGCCGGAGTGGAGGTGGAGGTGGCCGATCCCGATGTGGCCACCCTTCCCCCCGGCTACGGCGCGTTCGCTCACCGGGCCGACAAACAGGGTCGGCCCTCGGGACGGGGCAGCCGGGATCGATCCCCGGCGGCGCCGAAGCGGACCAAGGTCGACCCCAACCGGTCGGCGCGTCCCGAACGCCAGCCCCGCGGTCACGACGGCCGACGGTTCGAGCGTCGCAACGAGCCCGGGGTCGGGTCCGAGGCTCGATCGGAGGATCGGGACAAGCGTGCATCCGATGGCCGATCCCAACGGGGTGCGAACCCGAGCCGTACCGAGCCCAACAGGTCGCCCAAGGCTTCGGCCAAGAGGTCGACGACCTCGCCCAAGCGAGGGGCGGGCGTCGCCAAGCACTCGGGCGAGTCGCGACCACAGCGCTCTGGTTCTGCCCCGTTGGAGCGTTCGTCGAGCCGATCAGGCGCTCCACGCGACAAGGGCACCAAAGGCAGTCAGGGTGGCGTCGATGGTCGAGGAGAGCGGCGCAATAGGCCTAGGAGTGAACCGGTTGGTCCGGCGGGTCGATCGGGCGGCGGTGATCAGCTCGACGTCGTGCTCGACGGTTCGCGCAAGGTTCGGGCCAGCGGGGCATCTCGGCGCAAGGCCAAACGTGAGGCGCTTCTCGCGGCCGGGGTCGATCCCACCGAATTGCACAAAACCAAACGACGACGCTGAACCGGGCGTATCGGTGGCCTGCTCCCATCTCCTAGAAATGGGGTATGAGAGCAGTGACCATCGATTCTCGGGCTCTACACATCGCCGATCACCCGGACCCGGTGGCCGGGCCTGGCGAGATCTTGATATCGGTCCGAGCCGCAGGTCTGAATCCGGCCGACGCTCTGCAGGTGAGGGGCCTCTACCCGGCACCTCCGGGCTCCCCAGCCGACATTCCGGGACTAGAGGCGGCTGGAGAGGTCATAGCCGTCGGGTCGGGAACATGGCGATTCGCGGTAGGAGATCGGGTCATGGCCCTGGTGGGCGGTGGTGGCCAGGCCGAGTTGCTGAGCGTGCACGAGTCGAGTGCGCTGGCCGTTCCCGATGGTGTTGGCTGGGCTGAGGCCGGTGGGTTCTGCGAGGTCTTCGTGACTGCGCACGACGCCCTGTTCACCCAAGCCGGTCTCGCCCTGGGTGAGCGGGTCTGCATTCATGGGGCCGCCGGCGGGGTGGGTAGTGCTGCGGTCCAGCTAGCCCACGCGGCCGGGGCAACGGTGGTGGCCACGGTGCGGGATCCGGCACGTCATGACGCGGTGGCGGCTCTCGGGGCCGACTCGGTCGTGCTCCCCGAGAATTTCGTCGACCACGGTCCCTTCGATGTCGTGCTCGAACTTTTGGGCGGCGAGAACCTGGGTGCCGATGTGGCGTCGCTGGCCGTGGGTGGCCGGATCGTGGTGATCGGGGTGAGCCGGGGAGCACGGGCCGAAATCGACCTCCTAGCGTTGATGGGCGCACGAGGAAGGCTCTTGGGATCGACCCTCAGAGCCAGACCAATCGAGGCGCGATCGGCGGCGGTGCAGGCAGCGGGCCGACACGTCCTTCCCCTTCTCGGTAGCGGACGAGTTCGAGTCCCGGTGTCGGCCACTGTCGGGCTCAACGAAGTCGATTCGGCCTACGAGCAGCTGGCCGCTCCGGGCAAACTCGGCAAGGTTGTCCTGTACCCGATGGGTGGGTAGCCAGATAGAGACCCGAATTTCCTGGGTGACTAGGAGACCGATCGGTCAAACAGACACGGTCCGGGCTTTGCCCGAGCGCTTGGCTTCGTACATCGCAGCGTCGGCTCGACTCATGAGATCCTCCACGCTTTCGGCTTCGGCCCAGCTGGCCACGCCGGCCGAGAACGCCGCATCGGCTGTGGCGGGGGCGCTGCCCACCTTCCGACGGAGCTGCTCGATCAGTTGGGTCGCTCCCTCGATGGAGGTCGCGGGAAGGAGGAGACAGAACTCTTCGCCCCCGTAACGAGCCACGAAATCGTTGGACCTGACACCGGAGCGGAGGATCGAGGCGAAGGCCCGAAGCAACGCATCACCGGCCGGATGGCCGTGGGTGTCGTTGTAACGCTTGAAGTTGTCGATATCGATCATGGCCAGGCTTGCCGGACCATCGGGGTGGCGGCATGCTCCACCGATTTCGTCGAGGCGCTCCTCGAGGGCTCGGCGGTTCGGAAGACCGGTGAGGCTGTCGGTGCGACCCAGCGACTCCAGGTGTTCGATGTGACGGCTACGTCTCAACAGCGTCTGGATCTGGTCGGCCATCCGCGTCAACTGGAAGTGGTAGGTCAGCGAGTCGAGCTTTGCTCTGGTGGCGCCTTCGATCACCACCACCACGCTGGCGTCGGACAAGTCGGCGTGTGGGTCGGCGGTGGCCACCATCAAACCCCGGGCACCGTCGATGGCAGCGCCGTGCTCGGCTCTGGCCCGGGCCACAAGTTCAGGTCGGGGCTCGGAACAGGCCTCGATGTCTTGAGGCCAGGTCTCGATCGGTAGGAAGGTCTCTCCGGCGGATTCGAAGGCCGTAACCCGGTCGGCGAGCACCCAGGTGCCGATGACGGGAAGTAGACGTTCCAGGCCGGTGTCGAAGCGGTCGCTCTGCGCCGCGATGGCTGCGGCGTCGGCGATGCCCTGGGTGAGGGTGGTCGACTGGAGGGCGCGGCTCGCCAGGAGCCTGATCATGACGATGAGGAGACCCCACGTTGCGCCGTAGGAGACCAGAAGGGCGGGGAGGTGTGCCGTCTCGATGCCCTGAGCCCAGGTGGTTAGAGCGAGGGTCCCGAAGGCGGTGACACCGGTGGTCACGAGCATGGCGCGGTTGCCGATCACCGCAACCAGAACGGTGGGAACCAGGATTATCGGACGGTAGAAGCCGGCGGCACTGCTCAGGGCCACATTCAGCCAACCAGTTGCGACGGTGACCAGGACGGCTTGGGTCAGCACGACGATGCCTGGTGGTTCCTCCCAACCATCGGAGGCGACCATACGGCGTAGGTAGACGAGGTTGAGAGCGATGGTGGCAAGAGCGACCACCATCACCATGGCCACGATGCTCCACTGGGTCTCCACGTCCCGAGGTAGCGGTACCCCCAACAGAGGGATCAGCACGGCCAGGTAGCTGAGGACGATGAAGTGCCAGCCGAAGGCGGACATAGCGGGATCTATCGATGCCGCGTAGCCGAAGATCGGGGTCCGTTGCCGGTCGGTGGTAGCAGCCATGACGGGAATGTCGGTCCGGATGCCGTTGCCCGATCCGACGATTGATCAGAGTCACCGTATCGCGACCTATCACTCAACGTAGTGACACCAGCACGGCCAGCATCGGTGATGGTCCTTCCCAACAGATACATCGGATGGTCGACATACATCGGCTGTCAGATGTATGTTCTCCCGCCGTGGCACGTACACAGGAGGAACGAAGGGCCGAGACCAGGGCACTCCTCATCGACGCGGCCGCTGATCTGTTCGCCCACAAGGGCTTCCATGCCACCTCGGCCGAGGCAGTCGCGGCTGCAGCGGGGCGTACCACCGGTGCCCTCTATGACCACTTCGGCGGCAAGGAGGGCCTTCTCGTCGCCCTGTTGCAACGCTGGGTGGAACAAGCGATCGTCGACGTCTCGGCCGCCCTCGCCGTGGAGAGCGACCTGGATCGGCGGTTGAGTGCGCTGTGGCAGGAGCTGGTGCGCCGCGATGTCGAGACCGGCGACGCCTGGGTTCTGCTGGAGTTCGAGCTGTGGCTACATGCAGCCCGCGACACGGAGTTGGGCATCGTCGGTGCCGAACGGTTCGAGACCATGCGCCAGGGCCTGGCCGGCGGGCTGGCCGAATGGAGCCGGGAGTTCGACTTCACGCTGCCAGCCCCTCCCGCCGACGTGGCCAGCCTGGTGATCGCAATCCTGCTCGGAGCTTCGTTCCAACACCGTCTCGACCCCGCGGCGCTACCCGAGCACGTGGTGGTTGACGGCCTCCGAAACATCTTGGGCCTCGGCCCGAGCCCGACCAAACCAACCTGACGAAAGCAGAACACGAACTAATGCAGACCGAACTGGCTCGCAGACTGGGACTCGAGTTTCCGATATTCGCTTTCACCCACTGTCGTGACGTGGTGGTCGCTGTCAGCAAGGCCGGCGGCCTTGGGGTGCTGGGCGCCGTCGGGTTCACCCCCGAACAGCTCGAGACCGAGCTCGATTGGATCGACGAACACATCGGCGACCACCCATACGGAGTCGACATCGTCATCCCCGGCAAGTACGAGGGCATGGGCGCAACCGACGCAGACAAACTCCAAGAAGACCTTAAGGCCCTCATCCCCCAAGAGCACCGGGACTTCGTGCAGAAGCTTCTCCGCGACCACGGTGTGCCCGAGATTCCCGAAGACGAGAAGATGCAAGAGCTGATCGGCTTCGGAACCGCCATCGCCGGGCCTCAGGCCGAGATCGCCCTGGCCCGAGACAAGTGCGTGCTCCTGGCCAACGCCCTTGGGACGCCTCCACCCGATGTGATCGAAAAGGTCCACGAGCGAGGCAAGGTCATCGCCGCCCTGTGCGGCTCGGCCGCCCAGGCCGCCCGGCACAAGGCGGCGGGCGTCGACATCATCATCGCCCAGGGCACCGAGGGCGGCGGTCACACCGGCGAGATCGGCTCCATGGTGCTGTGGCCCGAGGTGCTCGACGTGCTCGGCGACACCCCGATGCTGGCCGCTGGCGGCATCGGATCGGGTCGCCAGATGGCGGCAGCGTTGGCCATGGGGGCGCAGGGGGTGTGGACCGGATCGCTGTGGCTCACCGTCGACGAAGCCGATGTGCCGCCCGCCCAGATGCAGAGCCTCTTCGAGGCAACCAGCAAGGACACCCTCCGGTCCCGGTCCTGGACGGGCAAGCCCTGCCGCATGCTCCGCAACGAGTGGACAGAAGCCTGGGAGGAAGAGGGCAATCCCAAGCCACTGGGAATGCCCATGCAGTTCATGGTCACATCCAACGCGGTGCAGCGTGGGCACCGTTACCCCGAACAGGCCAAGGACGTCCAGTTCAACCCGGTGGGACAGATCGTCGGACGCATGACCAAGTCGCGTCCAGCGAAAGACGTGGTCTTCGACCTCGTCGAAGAGTGCATCGAATCAACCGAGCGCCTGCACACGCTCATGAACGTCGACGTGGAGGCCTGACCATGACAGACACCGTCCCCAACCCGACCGATGTTGCGCGCTGCCCGGTGGCGCACGGTACCGACTTCACCGATCCGGACCTCGTCCAGCGGGCCGTGCCCTTGCCGGAGTTCGCCTGGCTCCGTCAGAACAAGCCGATGTACTGGAACCCCCAGACCCAGGCCGATTCCAGCTTCGAAGACGGTGGCCTGTGGCTGGCCACCCGCTGGGAGGATGTCAAGGAGATCTCCTCGGCCCGCGACGGTTGGTCGAGCGAGGAGAACACCGCCATCGTCAAGTTCGAAGGCCACTTGGGCAAGGAAGAACGAGACATCCAGCGCAACATGCTGATCAACATGGATGACCCGCACCACTCCAAGGTTCGGGGAATCGTGGCCCGAGGGGTGTTCACCCCTCGTGGGGTGGCCAAGATCGAGGACTCCCTGCGCGAGCGAGCCACTCGCATCGTGACAGAAGCCAAGGCCAGAGGTGAAGGCAACTTCGTCGACGACGTGGCCTGCGAGCTGCCCCTTCAGGCCCTCGCCGACCTCATGGGTTTCCCCCAGGAGGATCGTCGGAAGATCTTCGACTGGTCCAACCAGATGATGGCCTACGACGATCCTGACTTCGACGTGGATCCTGCGGTGGCCGCCGCGGAGATCCTCGGCTACGCCGCCACCATCGGCGAGGAACGTCGGGCCAACCCCGCCGACGACATCATCACCAAGCTGGTAGCGGCCAGCTCCGACGAGACGCTGTCCTCAGAGGAGTTCGCCTGGTTCATATTGGTCCTGGCCGTGGCCGGCAACGAGACCACCCGCAACGCCATCAGCCACGGCATGCACGCCTTCATGCAGAACCCGGACCAGTGGGAGCTGTACAAGGCCGAGAGACCAGCGACCACCGCTGATGAGATCGTGCGCTGGGCTACGCCGGTGGTGATGTTCCAGCGGACCGCTACCACCGACCACAACGTGGGCGGCCAAGAGGTCAAGGCCGGCCAGCGGGTCGGGTTGGTCTACTCCTCGGCCAACTTCGACGAGACCGTTTTCGAAGATCCTCACCGGTTCGACATCACCCGTGACCCCAACCCCCACGTGGGGTTCGGTGGGGGAGGTGCCCACTACTGCGTCGGCGCCAACCTGGCCAAGGTCGAGATCAACATCATGTTCAACGCCATCGCCGACCACCTCCCCGACATCACCCAACTGGCTGAACCGGCTCGGTTGCGGTCCGGTTGGCTCAACGCCCTCAAGGGTTACCAGGTCAACTACGGCTGACAACTCGCCACGGTCGGTCCCAGGTGCCATTTTGAGCCACCTGGGACCGACCGCGACCGCCATCGAAGGCGGGTCGTACCCGGTTCTGCCTGGTCTCCTAGGCGTATCCGTGTACACGCGCGGCCACTAACGGTGTTTCGGCTGTCTGACGAGCTGGAACGGGAGGACTGGGCGGGGGTCAGGGGCAGAGCGCTCTTATCTCGATGAGATGTGACCTAGGCGTAGGCGCTCTAGCGTCGTGGGCATGTGTCGGAACATCACCACCCTCAGGGGTCTGGACCCGGTGGCGACGCCACAGGAGATCGAGGCCGCAGCCCGACAGTACGTCCGCAAGGTGAGCGGCGTGCAGAAGACTTCGGCGGCAACTGAGGAGGCCTTCGAGCTGGCCGTGGCCGAGATCACCAGGGTCACCCACGACCTGCTCGGAACCCTGCCACCAAGACGACAACCACCACCGACGTTGCCACCGCTGCGGCGCCTGAAGCCCTCCGAGAGCCCATCCGGCATAGGCCCAAGCCGATAGCTCGCAGCTAGTCGTGGTCAAGGTTGGTAGGGAATTGCCTGGGCAGGGCTTGACCGATCGTGTTGACAGCTTGGCTCGCCTGCTGGCCTGTCTCGATGGAGAGCGGGCGCCCAACCGTTCACCGGCCGATGGCAACCGCCCGGAGGGTCCGCTTGTCGAGCTTGCCGAGGGCATTGCGGTTCAACGACTCGATGAACACCACTCGGCGCGGGCACTTGTAGACCGACAGGCGACGGTGGCACCAGTCCAACAGGTCGGTGGCCGACGGAGGATGGTCCGGGTCGGTGGCGACGACCAAGGCGACGAGGACCTCTCCTAGGTCAGGGTCGGGTATTCCGACCCCGGCAACATCGGCCACAGCCGCGTGGCCGATCAACACCTGCTCGGCCTCGGCCGGATAGACGTTGACACCGCCGGTGACCACCATGTCTGATGCCCGGTCGGTGACATACACCCAGCCGTCGGGATCAACCCGTCCGATCTCCCCCAACGTGAACAGGCCCGGGGCCAGGTGGGCGGCCGCCGATCGCTCTTGGTCGCCGTGGTAGCGGATGCCTCGACCGGTCATGTCTCGGAAGTAGAGCCGTCCTTCGGTTCCAGGATCGAGCTCATGCCCGTCGTCGTCCACCACGACTGCCTCGTAGGGCGACACAGCCCGCCCCACCGAACCGGGGTGGTCAAGCCAATCCTCACTGGAGATGGCACAGGTCACCCCGACCTCGGTACCTCCGTAGGCCTCGAGGAAGACCGGCCCCCACCATTCGATCATCGCCCGCTTGACCTCGACCGGACATGCCGATCCAGTCTGGAAAACCAGGCGAAGGCTGGACGTGTCGGCCGTCGACCTGATTGGCTGCGCAAGCGCGAGCAGTCGAGACATGTGGGTGGGAACCAGGGTGGTAGACCCCACCTGCCACTTCTCGATGGCAGCCAGAGTGGTGGCCGGATCGAACCGGTCGAGTACTCCGATCGGCGTGCCTACCGCCAGGGCCCGCACTGCGTTCAGCGGCCCGGTGTGGTGGATCGGAGCGACGACCAAGTGTCGTCCCAGGCCCACGAATCGGTTGGCGTTCGTCGCCTCGAGGAACTCGGCCCAGGACCGTCGACGGGGAAACACGTTGGGTGGGAGCTCGGTGGCCTTGGGTCTGCCGGTGGTACCCGACGTGAACAACAGATTGGGCCGGATCGAGCGATCATCAGGTGGTGGTCCTTCGGGTGCCGTCGCCAGCCAATCACGCCACTCCTCGGTGTTCCACACGAAGACCGCCGTGGCACGACCGGTGGTGATCTCGGCCAGGTTGGCTGCCTCGCGGGCTGCCGCCGCCGTACGGGGACCGGCCAGCACCAGGCTCACGTCGCCAACCTCCAACAGGTAGGCGACGTCGGGACCGTTGAGATGGGCGCTGGCCGCCACCACCGAAACACCGGCTCGGAGGCCGCCGAGGTGGGCGATCACCGCTTCGGCACAGTTCTCCCCGAAGACCGCCATCCGTCGGCCGTCGGGGCACATGCCCCTGGCCAGGTGGGCGACACGGTGGGTGAGGTCCCACACCTCGGCCGGACTCCACGCCCGTCGCTCGTCGACCACCAACGACCCGCCAGCCTCGGGAAGAGCGCAACCTCCCTCGACGTCGATGTCGAGTGGTCTGGCATCTCGACCCGAAGAACTGGCTGACTCGATCACCTGGCTCACCGTAGATCGTCAGACGGCCTACGTTTTCGGTCCATGCAGGTCATGACCGCCACCGAAGCAGCCGCCCTTCTGCGGCCAACCGACTCGCTGGGTATCCCGCTCGGGCCGGGTCAGCCTGGTGATTTCCTCCACGCCTTGGGTGCTCGTGACGACTGGACCGACCTGTTGGTGGGGGGTGCCCTCATCACCGATTTCTACGAGCTGTTCAGTCGGTCCAACGTCCGGTTCCTGTCGGGCTTCTACGGGCCGCTGGAACGGCTGTTGCGCGACCAAGGTGGGGCGATCGAGTTCGTCCCCGCCGATTTCCGGCGGTTCGGACCCACGCTCGAGCAGGTGGCCCCACGGGTTTTCGCAACCGCGGCGGCCCCACCCGACGGTGATGGTTTTTGCAGTCTTTCCCTACACGCCGGGGCCACGGTCGGGGAGATCATGCGAGTGGCCGCCGATCCAGCCCGAGTGCTGGTGGTCGAGGTCAGCCCACGATTCCCCCGAACGTTCGGCCACGCCGACTACGGGCACCGCATCCACATCGACGAGATCGACGTCTTGGTTCACAGCGATCGGGAGCCATTCGTGTTGGCCGACGCCGAGGCCAGCGAGGCAGATCGAGCCATCGCCGAGCACGTCGCCTCCTTCATCACCGAAGGGTCGACCATCCAGACCGGGATCGGTGGCATTCCGTCTCGGGTGGCGCGCCTTCTGGCCGAAGGTGACGCTGGTGGTTTCGGAATCCATTCCGAGATGTTCACCACCGGCCTCATGCACCTCCATCAGGCCGGGAAGGTGAGCAACCGTAAGGGAATGTACGACGGCGTGTCGGTGACGACCTTTGCCGCTGGAACTCGGGAGCTCTACGACTGGCTCGACGAGAATCCCGAGGTCGCGTTCTTGCCGGTCGGCACCGTGAACTCACCCGACGTGATCTCTCGCAACCCCAAGATGGTGTCGATCAACGGGGCCATTGCCGTGGATCTCGCCGGCCAGGCCATCGCCGACACCATCCACGGAGCTCAGTTCAGCGGTATCGGTGGGCACGAGGACTTCGTGGCCTCCTCTGGCCTCGAACTGGAGGATCGATCGCTGATCTGCCTTCGTTCCACCACCACCGTGGACGGCGTGCTCACCTCCAGGATCAACGGCAAGTTCCCCGCCGGCGCCATCATCACCACGCCCCGCCATCAGCTCGATGTCGTGGTCACCGAGTTCGGTGTGGCCGAGCTCAGGGGCCGTACCACCAGGGAGAGAGCCAGGGCCCTGGCTGCGGTGGCCCATCCCGACTTCCGCGACGAGCTCTTGGCCGAAGCCGAGGTGTGGCCTCCGGGCTAGGTCTGGATCCGCCGAAAGGCGAAGCCGTCCGGCGGAGTTCGTTTGAGGCGGATGAGCGGTTGCGAAGGTCTGTCGATGGGATCTGGCCGTGTCGTCATCCCTGTTGGCGGCTCAATGGTCGGCTCAGGTTTTGGTGTCCGGAGCCGATCTGGTTAGCAGGACTAGGTTTGTCCGACTGCTGGCGCCTGCCCCCCCACCATGTCTCACTTCTTTCCCGCATTCGCCCGACTCGCCCACCGACGGGGTCTCGTCACCGCTGCGATCTTGCTCGGTGTCGTGACACCCATGGCGGTTCCCGGGTTTGTCGGGCCCGACAAGGGTGAATCGCCCATCCTCCATGGGGCTGTGGCCCGTCCGGCGGCGGGAATCGTTGTCGGGCAAGGCGACGAGTCGCTTCAAGACGAGTACGACGAAATCCTCGGTGAGGAGGCGGCCCTCATTGCTCGGGTTCAATCTGCACAAGCCGAGCGAGCCCGGCTGACGTCAGAACTAGATCGCCTCGAAGCCGATCTACAAGCCCGAAACGTCGAGCTCCTCGTCGCCCAAGCCGAGCTCGACGACGCCGAGTTCCTAGCCATGATCTATGCCCAAGCAGTGGTCGACGCCCGTCAGAAGGTCGAGGTCGCCTCCGAGAGGCTCCGGCGCCAAATCGTGGCCACCTATGTGAACGGAGGGGCAGATGCCTCTGTTCTCGAGGCACTCCTCAAGGCTCGCAGCGGGGAGGAGATGGGCCAGGCGCTGACCTACTCCAAGGCTGTGGTCGGCGATACCGAGGTGCTGGTCGAGAACCTCGAGCGGGCCCGGGCCGAGGCCCGTAAGGCAGATGGGGTGGCCAAGGCCAACTCGGCGCGTGCCAAGTCCCGGAGAGACGACGTCGACGCCGCTCGACGATTCATCGCCGCTGCCCGAGACAACCAGGCCCGCCTGGTCGATGAGATAAACGTCCAGGTGATGCTGGAATCCCAGGCCCTAATGGAGGTCCAGGGTCGGCGGGCCCTCGTCGAGGGTCGCATCAACGTCATGAGCGCATCCTCCGATGGGGTGGCTCTCCTACTCGGAGATCTACAGAGGTCACAGCCCGACTGGATGCCAGGCCGTTACCCGATCACCAACCCGCTACCCGGGTACCGCATCGGATCTGCCTTCGGAATGCGCTTCCATCCGATCCTCAACATCGAGCGTCTGCATGCTGGCGGAGACATGGGTGCACCCTCGGGGACCCCGATCCACGCCGCCGCCGACGGGAGGGTGGTCGTCGCCTCCGAGAGGGGCGGATATGGCTTGACCGTCGTGATCGATCACGGCGACTCGCTCGCCACGCTCTACGCCCACCAGAGTGCTTTGGCCGTAGGCGCCGGTGATCTGGTCAAGCGGGGGGACGTCATCGGCTGGGTCGGCTCCACCGGTTTGTCCACGGGACCGCACCTACACCTCGAGACCAGGGTCAAGGGCATGCCCGTGAACCCCGAGGGGATCATCGACTTCGAGGCCGCGGTCGACTACGGCCGAAACTGAGGCCTCCACCACCGTCGAGCCTCATCCGAGCATCACCGGGCGCCGTGTCGAAGGTCTGGACCTATCGGCTAGGTCACCAAGGCTCCCAGCGCGTTCTCGAACACGTCGACCACCGCTACCGTCGGAGGACCGGGCCGGGCCTCGATCGACTCGGCCGAGCACAGCGCGTCGGTGCCGTCGGCCCGGCCCTGAAGCGTGACGAGCAACGACGTAGCAGGCTCATCCACGAATCGGCACAACACTTCGAACAACGGAGCCGAGCCGTCCAAGTAGGTGATGACGCCGAGATCGTGCGCCGCCTCGAGGAGCCACCGGAGGGATTCATCAGCGGGAGCATGTATCCGAATCGTGTCCGAGTCGACACGCTCGAAGGTTGGGGGGCGAGCTCGGTTCAGAGGGATCGACCATGCCGATCCCGGTGCTTCGGTCGGACCAGGACGGGTATAGCCGTGATCTGATCTCTCTGAGGATCCGGAGTCGAACGTCTGCCCGGCGCGGGATCCCGAGACCCGGTCATGGCTCTGCGTTGTCCCAACTGCATTCTGCGCCGGTGAGGCCCGCTCCTGGTCAAGCACTCGGAATGCCTCGATGATGAGAACCGCGTCACTGCTGGTCTGGCCACCGATTCGATCGGGATGATGGCGACGGATCTGCTCTCGGTAGGCCCGGCGGACGTCTCCCCAAGCAGCATCGACTTGAACCCCCAGGATTCGTCGAGCCTCGACCGGGTTCATGCTCAGCCCCGTAGGAACGCGTCGAGCATGGCGACCAGCAGCGGCGGGTCCTCGGCCCCGCACAGCTCCCGAGCCGAATGCATCGACAGCTGAGCCACGCCGACGTCCACCGTATCGATGCCGAGCCGGGCCGCGGTCACGGGGCCGATGGTCGATCCACACGGTTGATCGTTGCGGCTCACGAACACCTGGTGGGGCACCCCAGCTACTTCACACGCCCGGATCAGCACGGCATGGCTGGTGGCACTGGTGGCGTAGCGCTGGTTGGCGTTGATCTTCATGACCGGCCCAGCGTTGACCGCCACGTGATGAGCTGGGTCGTGGCGCTCAGGGTGGTTGGGGTGGGTGGCATGGGCCATGTCGACCGAGGCGCACACAGAGCCGGCCAACGCTCGCAGGAAATCCTGGCGATCTCCACCACGGCCAGCGACGATCCGCTCGAGCAAGTGGGGCAACAACACGCTGTCGGCGCCGGTTGCCGACGCAGATCCAACCTCCTCGTGGTCGTAGAGGCAAAGGACCGGGGTGCTGGCCAGGATGGATCGGGTCCTGGCCACAGCCGAGATGGCGGTGGTCCCGGCCCAGCACGACAGCAGGTTGTCCAAACGCGCCGACGCCACCAGTTCTTGGTTGCATCCCAGACGGGTCGGCGGCGTCAGGTCGTGGAACATCAGATCCCATGCCACGACATCGCTGGCATCCACGCCTAGCTCTGCCGCCACGAAGCGAGCCAGATCACCCTCGGCCCAAGGTTCGGTTCCCCACACCGGGGTCAGGTGGGCCTGGGGGTTGAGCCGGAGACCCTGACCGTTCACATCCCGGTCCAAGTGGATCGCGAGCTGAGGCACGCGGGCCAAGGGTCGGTCACACGACACCAGTTGCGTGTGGTGACCATCGATCCCCCGAATCACCACCCTGCCCGACAGGCCCAGGTCGCGGTCGAGCCACGAGTTCCAAAGCGCCCCGCCGTAGACCTCGACCCCGAGTTGGCGCCAGCCAGCAAAACCGCAATCGGGTTTCGGCTTGAGTCGCAGGTTTGGCGAATCGGTGTGGGCCCCGACGATCCGAAACGGCGTGGCCGGGTCCTGTCCCGATGTGGCCCAGGCGACGAGTGCTCCGTCACGGCGGACGAAACGGTTGCCACCGCCGGTCCACCCGTCATCGAGCGTGACCTCTTCGAAACCGATGGCGCTGAGACGATCCGCCACCGAATCCACGGCATGGTATGGAGACGGGGCGGCCCTCAAGAAGGCGAGAAGGTCCTCCGTGGACCCGGACGGATGCTTCACCCGTTGTCACTCCGATCAGATGCTGTGTCGTGCGACTGTCAGGCTCTGTCAGCCGCGGCTCAGGGGGATGAGAATGCCCGTCGGACTTCGGTGGGAAAGGCCCCCCGGACCAGGTTAGGCCGACCGCAAATCGGTTGGGGATGGCCCAGGAGGGACCGCTACGATCGGGGTCCTGCGATTCGGGCCAACGGAGTCCCGGGCGAGCAGCGCCCCCGATGACACCGTTCCAAGGAAGTCCTACGCCGATGTCCAGTCCTGCGCCCGCAACTCCGGGCCTTCCGCCCGCCCAGGGCCTGTACGATCCTGCCTTCGAACACGACGCCTGTGGCGTTGCCTTCGTGGTCGATCAGCACGGTCGGCGGAGCCACGAACTGGTGCAACAAGGTGTCACCGCTCTGGTCAACCTCGATCATCGAGGCGCGTCCGGAGCAGAGGTGAACACCGGTGATGGTGCCGGAATCCTCATTCAAGTCCCCGATGCCTTCTTCCGGTCTGTGGTCGGCTTCGAGTTGCCGGATTCCGGTCGCTATGCCACCGGAATCGCCTTCATCCCCGGCTCGCCTGCCGACGTGGACGACATGGTCGCCACCATCGAGAAGATCGCTGTCGACGAGGGGCTCGAGGTCCTCGGCTGGCGCGACGTGCCGGTCGTCACCGACGGGCTCGGCCAGGGGGCATTGGGCACGCTTCCCACCTTCAAACAGATCTTCCTGTCTGCCTCGGGACGAGATCTGGAAGGCCTCGACCTCGATCGCCTGGCCTACGTCGTCCGCAAGCGCACCGAGAACGAAGCTGGCGCCGACGGCCGGCGTCCGTACTTCCCCAGCCTTTCGAGCCGCACCTTCGTCTACAAGGGCATGCTGACCACCCCTCAGCTAAAGGGCTTCTACCCCGATCTTTCCGATCCGCGAGTCGACAGCGCCATCGCGTTGGTCCACTCCCGGTTCTCCACCAACACGTTCCCGTCATGGCCGTTGGCCCACCCGTACCGGTATCTGGCCCACAACGGTGAGATCAACACCGTCCAGGGCAACCGCAACTGGATGAGGGCACGCGAAGCGCTTCTGGCCAGCCCTGACTTCGCCGGCGACCTCAGCCGCATCTTCCCGATCTGCACTCCCGGAGGGAGCGACACCGCCAGCTTCGACGAGGTCCTGGAGCTGCTCCACCTGGGCGGGCGACCGATCCATCATGCCGTGCTGATGATGATCCCCGAGGCGTGGGAGAACCACGACCTGATGGATCCGGCCAAGCAGGCGTTCTACCGGTTCCACGCCTCGCTGATGGAACCGTGGGATGGCCCCGCCAACGTCTGTTTCACCGACGGCACCGTGATCGGCGCAGTGCTCGACCGCAACGGTCTTCGCCCGGGGCGGTTCTGGGTCACCTCCGACGGGTTGGTGGTGCTCGGATCCGAAGCCGGTGTGCTCGACATCCCAGCCGACAAGATCGTGCGCAAGGGGCGACTCCAGCCCGGCAAGATGTTCCTCGTCGACACCGCGGCCGGCCGGATCATCGAAGACGACGAGATCAAGTCGGCGCTGGCGGCGCAACATCCCTACCAGGAGTGGCTCGACGCTGGGATCGTGAAGCTCGACGACCTCCCGGACCGACCACACGTGCGCTACCCCCACGGAGATGTGGTCAGGCGTCAGCTCACCTTCGGCTACACCACCGAGGATCAGAAGATCCTCATGGCCCCCATGGCCCAGACCGGTGGTGAGGCGCTTGGATCGATGGGCACCGACACGCCGATCGCGGTCCTGTCGGATCGGCCACGGCTCCTGTTCGACTACTTCGCGCAGCTTTTCGCCCAGGTCACCAACCCTCCGCTGGATGCGATCCGGGAGGAACTTGTCACAAGCTTGGGCGGCACCATCGGGCCCGAACGCAACCTGTTGGATCCGGGTCCTGAGTCGTGTCGTCAGATCCAGATCTCGTTCCCCATCCTCGACAACGACCAGCTGGCAAAGTTGCTCCACGTCTCAGAGGCAGTCGACGGCTTCCGCGCTGTCGCCATCCGGGGCCTGTACCCGGTGGCTGACGGAGGTCCTGGGCTGGAGGCTGCCCTCGACGACATCTGCCGTCAGGCGAGCGAAGCGGTGGCGTCTGGGGTCAACGTGATCATCCTGTCGGACCGCAAGTCGTCCAAGGACATGGCCCCGATTCCGTCCCTGTTGCTCACAGCAGCAGTGCACCACCACCTGGTGCGGGAGAAGTCCCGCACGTCGGTTGGGCTGGTCGTGGAGGCAGGTGATGCCCGCGAGGTCCATCACATGGCGCTACTGCTCGGATACGGCGCAGCAGCCATCAACCCGTACCTGGCCTTCGAGACCATCGAAGACATGATCGCCCGCGGAGCCCTGACAGACGTCGCTTTGGACAAGGCGGTCCGCAACTACATCAAGGCTGCCGGAAAGGGCGTGCTCAAGGTGATGTCCAAGATGGGCATCTCCACGGTTGCCTCCTACTGCGGTGCCCAGGTGTTCGAGGCGGTCGGGCTAGGCCAGGGCCTCATCGACCGCTACTTCACCGGTACCACCTCCAAGCTCGGCGGCATCGGGTTGGCCGAGGTCGCGGCCGAGGTGGCCGCCCGTCACGCCCAGGCCTACGCAGAGCGTCCCACCTTGCGGGCCCATCGGGAGCTCGAGGTGGGCGGGGAGTACCAGTGGAGGCGTGAGGGCGAGTACCACCTCTTCAACCCGGAGACGGTCTACAAGCTCCAGCACGCCACCAGGACCGGGCGCTATGACATCTTCAAGGAGTACACGCGCCTCGTCGACGACCAGTCCAAGAAGCTGGCCACCCTGCGTGGTCTGTTCGAGCTGACGGCGGGCGACCGCACGCCGGTCCCGCTCGAAGAGGTCGAGCCGGTCTCTGAGATCGTCAAACGGTTCTCGACGGGGGCGATGAGCTACGGCTCGATCTCTGCTGAAGCCCACGAGACCCTGGCCATCGCCATGAACCGCCTCGGCGGCAAGTCGAACACCGGAGAAGGTGGCGAGGATCCCGAGCGCCTCTACGATCCGCAGCGACGCAGCTCGATAAAGCAGGTTGCGTCGGGGCGTTTCGGCGTTACGAGCGAGTACCTGACCAACGCTGACGACATCCAGATCAAGATGGCCCAGGGGGCCAAGCCTGGTGAGGGCGGTCAGCTCCCCGGCCACAAGGTTTACCCCTGGGTGGCCAAGACCCGGCACTCGACCCCGGGCGTGGGGCTCATCAGTCCTCCGCCCCATCACGACATCTACTCGATCGAGGATCTGGCCCAGCTGATCCACGACCTCAAGAACGCCAACCCCGCGGCGCGCATACACGTGAAGCTGGTGGCCGAGGTGGGGGTCGGAACCGTCGCCGCTGGTGTGTCGAAGGCTCACGCCGATGTGGTGTTGATCTCCGGGCACGACGGTGGAACCGGTGCCAGCCCGCTGACGTCGCTCAAGCATGCCGGGGGGCCGTGGGAGCTGGGCTTGGCCGAGACCCAACAGACCCTGCTGCTGAACGGTCTTCGCGACCGGATCGTGGTTCAGGCCGACGGCCAGTTGAAGACCGGACGAGACGTGGTCATCGCGGCTCTGCTCGGGGCCGAAGAGTTCGGCTTCGCCACGGCGCCGTTGGTCGTGTCGGGATGCATCATGATGCGCGTCTGTCACCTGGATACCTGCCCGGTTGGTGTCGCCACCCAGAACCCGACCCTGCGGGCCCGGTTCTCGGGCAAGCCGGAGTTCGTGGAGCACTTCTTCGAGTTCATCGCCGAGGAGGTTCGGGAACTTCTGGCCGAGCTCGGATTCCGCTCGAT
>WBZL01001959.1_pt1 | contig 20599 bp, 21 predicted proteins | sample 5204291 | NCBI WGS metagenome assembly WBZL01 (sample SAMN12344345, study PRJNA552823) | activated sludge metagenome | biome: Activated sludge suspended growth; feature: Nitrification reactor; material: Wastewater; isolation source: activated sludge from nitrification reactor of wastewater...
CGCTCAATCTGCTCAAACAGGAGAAAACCGCCAAAGGCGGTATGCATGCCAAGCAACTCCAAGCCGCTTGGAACCAGGATTACCTCCTCAAAGTCCTCGCCTCACCGATTTAGATGCGATTGCCCTATCTCCGAATATTCAATTGTTAATGGCGGCGATTGTATACTGCATGACGAGGCTTTGTCAAGCGCAATATTGGTGGTTGTGTTTTATTTTGATTTTCGATAAGATTCACAAGCAGTCATGTCATGCTGAGCGAAGCGAAGCATCTCCTGGATTGTGCGGGAGACTCTTCGGTCGCAAAAAGCGCTCCCTCAGAGTGACATAATCATCTGGAGGCATCAATGCAATCCGCGCATTCGATTCAAGATTATTTGGACGTGGTGAAAGAGGGGATCGCAAAACGATTTGGAGACGGCAAGCCTAAACGCGTCGTCATCGTGGGGGCGGGTCTTGCGGGACTTTCAGCTGGGTACGAGCTTCGGCGGGCTGGTCACACCCCGATCATTCTCGAAGCACAACAGCGCGTGGGTGGACGAGTGTACACCTTGCGCGATCCATTCACCGAAGGCTTGTACGCCGAAGTCGGCGCGATGCGCATCCCGCGCGCGCACACGTTGACCATGTCTTACGTCGAGAAGTTTGGACTGAAGACGAACGCCTTCACGATGGACAACCCAAACGCCTATCACTACATGGGCGGACGGAAAGTCCGCGCCTCGGAAGCCGCGAAAGATCCGTCACTGCTTGGCTTTGATGTTTCTGAAAAGGAAAAAGGAAAAACGGCGGGCAAAATGTATGAAGCCGCGCTCAAACCTCTGCTTGACCTGCTCGAAAGAGACGGCGACAAAGCCTGGGACGAGATCATCGCCAAATATGACCAATATTCCACGCGCGAGTTTCTCGAATTGAACGGCTGGTCCGAAGGCATGATCGAGATGTTCGGCTTGCTGGCGAATCAAGAGTCGGTGATGAACTCATCCTTCCTTGAATTGTTCCGCGAGGATTCGGGGAACTACTACACCAACATGATCGAACTCGACGGTGGCACAGATCGCCTTCCTCACGCGTTTCTCCCTGAATTGAAAGATAACATCCGCTTCGGCGCGAAGATGATCGCGATGGATCAGTCGCCGACGGATGTGACGATCCACTATCAAACACAAGCAGGGAGATTTGAAGAAAAGGGAGATTACGCGATCATCACCGTTCCATTCCCTGTGTTGCGGCATGTGGAGGTTCTTAAGCCATTTACTCGCGCCAAGAATCGCGCGATCCGCCAGTTGCATTATGATGCTTCGGCAAAAATCCTTTTTCAATGCAAACGCCGATTCTGGGAAGAGGACGACGGCATCTTCGGCGGTGGCACGATGACCGATCTGCCCATCCGCAATTTGTATTATCCCGACCACGGACGCGAAACGGGACGCGGCGTGATCCTCGCAAGTTACACATGGTCGGAGGATGCGCAACGGTGGGGCTCGCTCAAGCCCGATGATCGCATCGCCCAAGCATTGGACGATGTTGCCGAGATTCATCCGCAAATTACAAAGGAGTTTGAAGTCGGCGCCTCATGGATGTGGCACGACGATGAATTCGCGGGCGGCGCGTTCGCATTATTTGATCCTGGTCAGCAAACGTTACTGCATGATGAAATCGTAAAGCCCGAGGGGCGAATCCATTTTGCGGGTGAACATGCGTCGCTGTATCACGCATGGATCCAAGGCGCGTTCGAGTCGGGTTTGCGCGCGGCGATTGCGATTCATCAATCTCCGTAAAATAAAAAGACCTCACAGGTCTTTAAGACCTGTGAGGTCTGCTACATTCGATTCCCCGCCAATGCCGTGTGCTACGAAGTTTTGAACCTGCTTTCGCAGGTGGGTCCCTACCCAGAAACGCCGCCTTGGCTCAGGCCTATCGCGTTATTTCTTTAGGAGTTAAAGACCCGTTTAAAAAATGTTGGCTCAAAACGGAAGGGCAACATCACGAGCACAGCAGGGACGCGATTTTTATACCATAAACGACGATGAGGGGGGAGACTAATATTAATTGCGAAATTTTCAGGTTGGTTGATTTTGCTTGACATTTATGCTACCCTTAATCGTATTGTTTGTCAGACAAGGAGAATAAGATGACAACCGTTCCTGGTATCGACGTTTCATATTGGGATGCAGGCATCGACTGGCCCAAGGTTCGCGCGACGGGTCAACGATTCGTTTTTGCGAAAGCCACAGAGGGAGATTTTCACTCGGACCAAACTTTCGGCGCGAATTGGACCGGCGCGAAAGCGGCTGGACTCTTGCGCGGAGCGTATCACTTCTTCCGCGCGAATGTGGACGGCAAGAAACAAGCCAACCGTTTTATTGAGTACGTGAAATCTGCAAACGACCTTGGTGAATTGCCGCCCGTTCTCGACCTTGAAAGCCACGACGGGCAAAGGAAAGAGAAGATCATCGAACGCGCAAAAGTGTGGCTCGATCTCGTTGAAGCCGCGTTCGGCAAAAAACCGATCATCTATTCGGCTCAATACTTTTTGCAGGATTATTTTTCCGAGGCGGGCGGCGGACCTCCCGTGTGGGCGAAGGATTATCCGCTATGGCTGGCGCAATACCCGAATAATTATTCAGAAGAATCAAAACCGTTCTTGCCGCGCGGCTGGTTCAAATGGACATTTTGGCAGTACAGCGAGAAGGGACGCGTGAATGGCATCAATGCCAGCGTCGACATGAATCTTTTCAACGGGACGCTGGAGGAGCTATATCAACTTGCGGGCGCGAAACCTATCTCAACAGATTCGTCGAAGCCGGCGAAGCACAAAGTGGCGGCGGGTGATTCGTTTGAATCGATTGCGAACAAATATGGCGTGACGGTGCGCGAACTTGTCAGCGCGAACCCGCAGTTGTTGAAGACGGGCGATTCGTTGACGGTGCCTGCCCCGGTGGCGATCCCTGCCGAGGGTGAGACAGGCTCCACTGGCGGAGGAAGCGGTTCTTCATCCCCAAGAATGCACACTGTTAAATCGGGCGATTCGTTGTATGCGATCGCGATCAAATACAGCACGACGGTCGCGTCGATCGCTTCGGCGAATAATATTTTGAATGTGAACAATATCAGTGTGGGGCAGGTGTTGGTGATACCGTGAGGGTGTGGATGAAATGTGATTTCAGCGTAGGATGCAGTTCAACTGCATGCTGAACAGGGGGATGGTGATGGTAATACGGTTGTCTTATAAAGAGGTCAACAGCCAGTAAAACCCTGCCGCCAGCAGGGCGCTGACCGGGATGGTGATCAGCCATGCGGTGAGGATGTCGCCTGCCACGCTCCAGCGGACTTTGCTCAGGCGTTCCGACGCGCCGACGCCGATGATGGCGGAACTGACCACGTGCGACGTGCTGACCGGCGCGCCGAAGAATGAGGCGCCGAGAATGACGATGCCCGATGTAAGTTGCGTTGAAAAACTGTGAAGCGGACGGATCTTGTAAAACTTTCCGCCCAGCGTGCGGATGATTTTCCACCCCCCGAAACTGGTGCCGATCGCCATGGAAACCGCGCTGGCAACGGTGACCCAGAGCGGCACCTCGAACGATTTCAGGTGACCGCTGATCACCAGCCCAAGCACGATGATTCCCATCGATTTTTGGGCGTCGTTCGTGCCGTGACTCAAACCGAGAATGATGGCGGTGATGAGTTGACTCCGTTTGAAAAATTCGTTGATGCGCGGGGTCGCATTCTGCGCCAGAAAATAGATCACGCGCGTGAAGAGAAAACCGGAAGCGAACCCGATCAGCGGAAAAATAAACAACGCAACTAACACTTTGGTGAGCCCGGGGATTTTGATCGCTTCCCAACCTGCGGAAACCATGACCGCGCCGACGATCCCGCCGATCAGCGTGTGCGATGAACTGCCGGGGATTCCGAAAAAGCCGTTGATGATGTTCCACACGATCGCGCCCAGCAGGGCGGCGACGATTACCGTGAGCGTCAACGAGTCGGCTTGGACGGTATCCACGCCGATGGTGCGCGCCACCCCAACCCCGAACAAAAACGGACCCGTGAATTCAGCCAGCGCGGCGATGGTCAACGCGGCGCGAGGGGCGAACGCGCGCGAAGAGATCACGGTGGCGACGATATTTGCCGCGTCGCGGATTCCGTTTAGAAATCCGAACAATAACGCGAGCATGATTACGATGATGAGTTCGTTGGGCATGGTTTGAATAGTCGTTGCGTTTGGAGGCTTCGCTTTGCCACAGAGATCACAGAGTGCTTAAGGGGTTTCGATCTAGCCACTCGACACTTTTCTTTTTTGGACACTGACCGCGAAGCGCGCTGAAAACGCCGAGAAAAGTTTTTTGCGCCTGTTGCGTTTTTTCGCGTCCCATTTTTAAAAACTGTCAGGTGGGTGGGTTTCGATGACAGTTAAGTTTTCTTCACCACAATGTCCGCGATGATGTTTGCGGCTTCGTCGCCGCGGTCTGCCGCGTTGGAAAGATGGCGATAGACCTCGCGCAGTTTCAGCATTTCCACCACGTGATGCACATCTTCGGGACCGCGGAACAGGTCCGCGATGGCTTCGCGGTAGACGCCTTCCACGCGGTTTTCGAGCGCCTTGGCGCGTTGGGCGTGTTCGGTGGCAACGGCTGGATTTTTCTCCAATCGCAACACTGCCTGGTGGATTTCAAACGCCGCGTCTTTGAGGAGCGAAGCCATGCGCGTCATGTACGAAGTAGGCGAAACATTCAAGATCGCCATTTCGCTGACCGTGCTGTCGGCGTAGTCGATCACATCGTCGATCGAGCGCGAGAGGGAAAAGATGTCTTCACGATCGAACGGCGTGACGAAACTGCGATTCAACTCGTCGATCAGGATGCGGCGGGTTTCATCCGCTTCTTTTTCTTTCAGGGACAGTTGGTCGGCGATCTCGGGGGACTGGGTCTCCAAATATTTAACGAGCAGTTTCAACCCCTCGAAGGTGACTGCCGCTTGTTCTTGAATGAGTTTGTTGAAGATCTCTTCGCGCTTCTTGAAAAAACGAAACATGGATAACCTCGTGCTGGCTGAAATGTCCGCCAATCATACCACCGGCGGAGAGGATTGCCTGTCGGATAGTAACCTGTTGATCGCCTTCCATGGGGGCGTGATCGTTCAACCCTAAACCATGATTTAATCGTACAATCGGGGTGTCATTGGAGACCGAATGGCTATCAGAGGGAGAGCCAGGCTCGCTACCCAAATTTGACCAAAATTCAAATTAGGAGAACAAATGACTACCAGCTACCCCCCCGAACCGTTCCGCATTAAGGTGACGGAACCCATCCGCTTGATTGGGCGCGAAGAACGAGAAGACGCGCTCAAAGAGGCGGGCTACAATCTCTTCGCCCTCAAAGCCGAAGACACCTATATCGACTTGCTCACCGACTCGGGCACCGGCGCGATGAGTCAGGAGCAATGGGCGGCGATCATGCGCGGCGATGAATCGTACGCGGGCGCGCGCTCGTACCAGCGCCTCAAAACCGCTGTGGAAGACGTCTTCGGTTTCAAGTACTTTATCCCCACGCATCAGGGACGCGCCGCCGAAAATATTTTATCTGCGTGTTTGGTCAAGCCGAATCAATATATTCCCAGCAACATGCACTTCGACACCACCGACGCCAACATCCGCGCGCGCGGCGGGCGCCCGGTGAACCTCGTCATTGATGAAGCCGCCGACCCGTCGAATCCGCATCCCTTCAAGGGCAACATGGACATCGCCAAACTCAAAGCCTTCATCGCCGAGCATGGGCGCGACAATATTCCCTTTGGGATGATCACGGTCACGAACAACGGGGGAGGCGGACAGCCCGTCTCGATGGAGAATCTCAAGGCGGTATCCGCCGTCTATGGCGAGGCAGGCATCCCCTTCGTCATTGACGCGGCGCGTTACGCGGAGAACTGCTACTTCATCCAACAGCGCGAGTCGGGCTATCAGAATACATCCGTCAAAGAAATTGCGCGCGAGATGTTCGCGCTCGCCGACGGCATGACCATGTCCGCGAAGAAAGACGCCATCGTCAACATCGGCGGGCTGTTGTGCGTGAACGATGAAAAATTATTTCAGAACATCAAAAACGAATTGATCTTGCGCGAAGGATTCCCCACCTACGGCGGACTCGCGGGACGCGACCTCGACGCGATGGCGGTTGGACTGTACGAGGGCTTGGACGAATCGTACCTTGCCTATCGCGTCGGGCAGACGTTCTACCTGTCTGCCCGTCTCAACGATATCGGCGTCCCCACCATTCAACCCTCCGGCGGACATGCCGTCTACATCGTTGCGAATCAACTCCTGCCGCACATCCCCAATTACGAATTCCCCGCGCAATCGCTCGGTGTGGAGTTGTATCGAGAGGGCGGCATCCGCGGCGTGGAGATCGGCTCGGTCATGTTTGCGCATCTCGACCCTGAAACAAAGCAGTGGCGTTACCCCGCGCTTGAACTGTTGAGGTTGACTATTCCGCGAAGGGTCTACACACAAAGCCACCTTGATTACATCGTGGAGATTCTTAGCAAGATCAATTCGCGAGCAAACCGCTTGCGCGGATATAAACTCACGTACGCCCCCGAATTGCTGAGGCATTTCACGGCGCGGTTTGAACCTTTATAAGCCAGCGCTTACGCAGTTGGCGGGTAGTTGTACTGCCGCCGTCGCAGTGCAACTACAGCGCAACAGGTTCACCTGCATAAGTCCTATAAGCGTTAAAATAGCCATGTCAAATATCCTTGACATAATGTCAAGGATATTTTATACTCCCGAAAGTCAAGTTTACTTTACAGGAGCAAAAATGAAAAAGAAAAATCCAATGGCGGGCTTTGCAATGGGAATCGCGATCGGCGTTGGGATCGGCGTTGCGCTGGACAATATCGGCATGGGAATTGCTATCGGTGTTGCATTAGGTTTTGCGTTCGGGGCGGCGTTCAATAAAGAAAACGATAAAAACGGAGACAAGTCATGAATCGGGAGGTTCAAAAAAGGTACTTTAAAGAATTTGGCATTTCCATGGGGTTCTATGTGGTCCTGTTGATTGCCAGCATTTCGGTCATCTCCAATGTTGAACTCCCGAAGGCTGTTCAAGTTGTTATCGCCTTGATTCCCGTGATCCCAACCATCTTTGTTGTGATCGCCGTGATGCGGGCGTTGCGAGATAGCGACGAACTGCAACAAAGAATCCAACTGCAAGCCGTGACCTTCTCCGCCATCGTCACGGGCTTGATCACCTTCAGTTATGGCTTTCTCGAAAATATCGGCTTTCCGCATTTTCCATCTCTTTTCATATTTCCACTCATGATTGCGTTGTGGGGAATCGGCGCGGGCATTTTTGCGAGGAAGTACAAATGAAAAACAAACTCAAGGTATTGCGCGCTGAAAAGAACTGGTCACAGGCAGAGTTGGCGGAAAATCTCAATGTGTCGCGGCAAACGGTGAACGCCATCGAGACCGAGAAGTACGATCCCAGTCTGCCGCTGGCATTTCAAATCGCAAAACTGTTTGGGAAAAGGATCGAGGAGATATTCGAGCCAGATAAGAAATAGAAAACAGAATCAAACGACCTTCAGAGCATCTCCGAAGGTCGTTTTCGTTTGTCATTTACAAAATTATTCTGTATACTGTTCTAGCTTTGGAAGCGTTTGCAGGTACATCCAGATCGCTTTCAATTCATCGTCGGTGTAATTGCGGAAAGTCTCCCACGGCATGAACTCGTTATCAAGCTTGTATCCGCTTGGCGTGACGCCTGTGCGAATCGCCGTGATGAAATCTTCCTCCGTCCAAGCAGATAGTTCGCCGCCGGGTGTCAGATTCGGAGAGATCTTCGTGATGGTCGGGTCGGGGAACGGACCGCCATTTAAATTCGGGCCGTGACAAGTGCGGCAGTCGTTCGTATTCACCATGTACTCGCCGTACTCCGCGGTTGCTCCCGCCTCAGGCGCCGTGACGTGGACGTCATGGCTTACCGTCTCAACCGGCATGTTGGGAAGTTTTCCCAGCACAAAAAGGATTTTCGCCAGCGGCGTGAAGTTATGTCCGTTCGTCACATGATCCACTGGCGGGACAGACTTGACGTAGGCGATGATCGCGCCGAGGTCTTCATCGCTCAAATAAGAAGTAGATCCAACGGCTGGCATGAAGATCGCTTTGCCGTCCAGTCCTATCCCATGGCGAATGGCTCGCACAAAATCTTCATCCGATGTTGCTTCGCTCGCGAACCCGCCCTCGCCCGATGTAAGGTTAGCCGAATCCACCGTCCCAATCGGACCGGCATTGAACCACTGGTTGATGCCGCCAAGGTCGGGTCCATGACATCCCTGGCATAATGCCTCAACCCGATGTTTGCCGCGTTCGATGCTCGCCGCGTCCGTAGGAATTGTGATATTCGACGGCGGGAAGTCGTACGTCTTATTCAGGCGGCTATTGCCGATCATAACCATCACAATGCCCGCAAGCAAGATCAATCCGATCAACGAACCAAGCACGATCCCGATCCATTTCAAAACTTTTTTCACTTCATACTCTCCTTTATCAAATTTCCGTTCCGCACACTTCGGTATGGTTTTGTACTGCAAACTTTAGTTTGCGCTACGATTAGAACGGCTTGACGATCATCAACCACGCAATGACCGCGAATCCTCCGTAGCCAACGACGAGCAATAGTGTTGGATTCACCTTCGCCGTCGCGGCATAGATTTCCTCATCGCTTCTGGCCGACTCCGCAGGGAAGGGTTTTCCCTTGACCCTGTACGGAATCCCCACGGCTTTTCTGATCTCGCCGAAAGCCGCCGCGCCATAGACTGCCATCAACACAATGATCGCGACCAGAACGAAGATCGAGAGCCAGATCCAGCCTGTGCGCCACCAAACCATGTTGAGAAACGCGGCGGCAAGTCCGAACACGACGATGGCAAGCAGTGTCAAAAACATCGAAGGATAAGATTTCTCCGAAAGATCAAGCAGGGCGCGGATGCGGTTGACGTCGCGCTCTTTCTTGATGGCGTATGAAACTGATGCCGAGACCCCGTGCGCGAGCAGGTATCCGAGCACCGAAACGACGTGCAGGAAGACAACGAGTTGATAAAGCATGTAAAACTCCTTTGGTGTATTTTGCAGTACCGCAACCTTCAGGTTGCGATACTGCGCAGGGTGAGTTATTTACTCCGCTTTCGTCTGCCGCAGGAAGACGAAACCCGTGAGAACAATGATCAAATGGACTACGATGAAGCCGATATAACTGCCAGCGTCATACCCTCGCGCAATCCAAATGGCGTCTGCCACAATTCCGCGAAAGATTTCCGCCAAAATTATGACCCATGCCATGATTCGATTTTGAGCGGGATCGCGCGCCGCGACCAGCGACATTACGCCAAGAACGCCGAGTTCAAACACGAACACCAGCCACGCGTCGGCAAACGCCTGACCCGCAAGCGGATCCGCATTCATGGGCGCTGGCAGGGTATCGGCAAGCATTTGAATGCCGCCGAAAAACAGGAAGTACACATTCATCGAAGTCAGGAGCAGATAAAACGCCCCCACGATCCGAAACCACCACTTCAGTTTGTTCATTTTGTCATCTCCTTTTTGGAATTGCCTTCGGATGAATCCTTCATCCATTTTTCCAGAAACGCGGCGAGTTCGCTCAAATCTTTGAAACCGACGCGCTCCTCCTTCTGCGAGTCCTGCAAGCTGAAACGCCACGCCAAGCGTTGACCGTCCGCGCCGCGCTCCTCCCACACCAGCAGGAGAAAGTGATGGTATTTCGGCGGGCGAACCTGCGAAGACATTGACATTGGACGCTTTTCATTCATTCTCAACTGTGATAATCTTGCCCCATTCTACAAAGCCACCGTTTAGAAATCGTTTATTGGAGCCGTACCGCAAACTTCAGTTTGCGCCCGCTTCCGTTCGACAAACTTAAGTTTGTCCCACGCCCATGCCCGAAACCATCTACTATCGCCGCGACCTGCCGCACATCCACCCGCAGAACAACCCGCTCTTCATCACTTTCAGCCTCGTGGATTCGCTCCCCGCCGCCGTTGTGGACGAACTAAAAGCCCGACGCGAAGAAGAACTACGCGCCGCCAAAACCGCCCAAGAACGCTACAACATCCAGAAAAAATATTTCGGACATTTCGACAAATGGCTCGACCGTTGCGAACACGGACACGACTGGCTCAGGCAGGAAAACATCGCCCAAATTGTGGCGGATGAAATCCACAAAAAAGCCGACCAGCATTACGAACTCTACGCCTATTGCATCATGCCCAACCACGTTCATCTGCTCATCCTCTCGCTCATCGAAAAATTTCCCCCATCCAGAATGAAAAGCGCCATCTCCCCCGTCGCCGAAATCATGCGCCTGCTCAAAGGACGCGCCGCGCGCTACTGCAACCTCGCCCTCAACCGCCAGGGTTATTTCTGGCATCACGAGTCGTACGATCACTACGTCCGCGATGAAAAAGAAATGGAACGAATCATCCTCTACATTCTGAACAACCCCGTCAAAGCGGGGCTGGCAAAAGAATGGAAGGATTGGAAATTCACCTATGTCAACCCCACCCTCGGCGAATGGTAAGACAAACTTAAGTTTGTCCTACATGGGCGCGCCAAAAATCACGCGCAACAACGCCCTCATCGCCAACTTCATCTCCAACAAAGTCCCCGCGTTGCTGGCGTATCTCGTCGTCACGCGCCGCGCTCACACCCGCGACAAACTCGCCGCGCTCCTCTGGGGCGAGATGTCCGACGCCGATGCGAAAAATAATTTACGGCAAGCCCTCGCCAACCTCCGCAAATATTTTGAAGACGAGCTGACCATCACCCGCGACTCGATTGAATTTACGGGGGACTGTTTTCTCGACTGCGCGGAATTTGAGTCCCAACTCCGCCTCGCCTCTTCTCTCGACGGGGAGGCTGGCGCGGCGATTCTGACAGATTCTCTGCGCCTCTACCGCGCCGACTTCCTCGAAGGCTTCCACGTCCGCGATGCGCCCGACTTTGAAGATTGGATGCTCGCCGAACGCGCCCGCCTGCGCGAACTTGCTTTGCAAGCCCTGCACCGCCTTGCCGAGATCCAACTCAGCCGCGCGGACTATCCCGCCGCGCTCGAAGCGACAGCCCGCCTGCTCGCTTTTGACCCGTGGCGCGAAGTGGCGCACTGTCAGCGCATGTCCGCACTCGCCCGCGCGGGACAACGCTCCGCCGCGCTTGCTCAATATCAGACCTGCCGAAGAATCCTCGAAAAAGAATTTGGCGTCGCACCCTCTGCCGAGACGACCGCGCTCTACGAACAGATCCGCGACGCGGAGACTCGTCCCTCGGGCAACCTGCCCGCGCGCGCCACCTCGTTCATCGGGCGCGAAGCGGAATTGGCGGAGATCGGCGTCAGGCTGGCAAATGCCGATTGCCGCGTATTAACTTTGGTCGGCGAAGGAGGCGTGGGCAAATCCCGCCTGGCACTGCAAGCCGCGCAGATTCACATCCACCAATTTTTGGACGGCGCGTGGTTCGTCCCGCTTGCCAATGTCAAAGACGCGGAGGGGATGTTCCTTGCGATTGCGAGCGTGTTGAAGATCAACGCGACAGGCGGCGAGCAGGTGCGCGAATTTTTGCGCGACAAAAACCTATTGCTGGTTTTGGATAACATGGAGCAACTCGTTGGCGACGCGCTCAACAAATGGATCGTTGAAACCGTGCGCCTCGCGCCGAACCTGAAACTGCTCGTCACATCGTTGACGCGGCTGAACATCCAAGCCGAGACGCTGTTTGAAGTGCGCGGACTGCCGCACGTTGATTCATCTTCGCCTGCCTTCAAGCTTTTCATGGACCGCGCCCGTCGTCTCAAACCCGACTTCAACTTGAACGCGGCTGACTCTTCCACGCTTGCGCGTCTGTGCGAGTTGGTGAACGGCTCGCCGCTCGCGCTCGAACTTGCCGCCGCCTGGGCGCGCGGACTCACCGTCGCTGAGATCGCGCAGGAGATCGAGCGCAATCTCGACATCCTCACCGTCTCACAACAGGATTTGCCGCCGCGTCATCGCAGTATGCGCGCCGTGTTCGATCACTTTTGGAGTTTGCTCGCGCCCGAAGAACGGATCGTCTTTCAAAAGCAGGCGGTCTTCCGCGGCGGATTCACGCGCGAGGCGTTCTGTGAAGTGACGGGCGCCGACCTCGCCATGCTTGCGCGCTTCGTGGATAAATCTGCCATGCATTTCAACGACGACGGACGCTATCGCCGTCATTCACTGATGGCGCAATATGCCAACTTGAAGTTAAGCGACGATGCAAATCTGCGCGCGCAAACGCGCGAAACACACGCGCGTTACTTCAGCAACCTCGTGAAAAAACTCGAAGCCGATTTTCTTGGCGGACAACCGCAAAACGCCATGCCGCCGTTTCTTGCCGATCTCGCCAACATCCGCGCCGCGTGGGAGTGGGCGGTTGAACATGGCGACGCGCCCACCTTCAACGCCATGTCCGATTCGATCATGCAGGGCTTGGATCTCGCGGGCTTGTATCGCGAAGCGTTTCAAATAGCAGAAGCGGCGATTCGGTCCATGGAGCGCTTACCGAAAAACGCAAAGAAAGAATCGCTCATCGCCAAAGGCAGGGCGATGGGCTTGGCAGGCGCGTTCCTCTTTCGTCTCGGCGAATATCAACCAGCGTTCGACTGGTGCGAAAAATCTCTGACCGCGCTGGAGAAATATCGCCCGCACATCGCGTACGCGCACACGCTCATCTACGCGGGCGCGGCGCAGTTTGGTTTGGGCGATATGCAGAGCGTGATCGCATATTGGAAGAAAGCGGCAGACGAATATCGCGCGGTTGATTCGGCATGGGGAGAGATGACCGCCAACTCGAATTTGGCGGAGGTCTTTCTTGCAACAGGTCAACTGCCTGAAGGAACAGCCTGCGCCGAACGCGCATTATCGCTCGCTCGCAACATGAAAAATCTGGAAATGATCGGCTCCGCAACCACGAGCCTGGCGAACGTCGCCATGCAGGCAGGGAAATTCATCGAAGCCACACAGTTCGCCGAAGAAGCCCTGCGCTCGCATCAACAAGTCGGTCACGACGCGCACATCGCCAACTCGCTCGCCACGCTGGCGCAAATCGCCTTCAAACAAAAAAATTTCACCGAGTCGCGCCGCCTGCTTGAAGAGTCCATCGGCATTTTGAAGCGCGTGGGCAATAAACTTTATCTCGAACAGCGTGAGAACGAACTCAATGAAATCCTCGCGGCAAGTAACACTTGAAACTTGACACCTGCAACCTCACCCCTGATACTTGACGAATGACTCGCTGGCTCGACCCTCCTCAAACAGACACTTCGCCTCTTTCGACCCTCGACCTGCCTCTGCTCCTCAAGCAGACTCTCATCCGACGCGGCATCGCAACCCCCGACTCCGCCCGTGCCTTCCTCCACCCCGAAGAGACTCCCTCCACGCCATTCCCTGAGATTGAAAACGCGGTTGAAATTATTTATCAAGCCATCCAACGCAAGGATCGCATCTGCGTCTGGGGCGACTTCGACGTGGACGGGCAAACCTCCACTGCCTTGCTCGTGCAAACGCTCCAATCCCTCGGCGCGGACGTTGTGTACTACATCCCAATCCGCGGCAAAGAGAGTCACGGCGTGCACATCGAATCGCTCGCGCCGATCATTGACGGCGGGATCAAGCTCCTCATCACCTGCGACACAGGCATCACCGCGCATGATGCGATTGATTACGCCAACTCGCGCGGGGTGAATGTTGTCCTCACAGATCATCACGACGTAGGCGAAACACTTCCAAACGCCAAAGCGATCATCAATCCAAAATTATTGCCGCAAGGACATCCGCTCAAAAACCTCGCTGGCGTCGGTGTTGCGTATAAACTCGCTGAAGCCTTACTACGTAGTGACGACTTCAGTCGTCAAAAAACAGCGACTGAAGTCGCTACCACGACAAGCGAAGATTTGTTAGATTTAGTTGCGCTAGGTTTAATCGCCGACGTTGCATTGCTCCAAAGCGAAACACGCTCACTTGCGCAAAGGGGAATTCGCCAACTTCGCAAAACAAACCGCCTTGGCTTGAAGGTGATGGCGGAACTTTCCAACACTCAACTCGAGTCATTGACCGAGGAAACCATCGGCTTCACATTTGCCCCACGCTTAAACGCGCTCGGCAGATTAAGCGACGCGAATCCCGCCGTCGAATTACTGATTACCAATAACCCCGCCCGCGCCCGCGTCCTCGCCGCGCAGATCGAGGGACTCAACGCCCAGCGCCGACTATTGACGAGTCAAGTCACTGAGGCGGCGGAGGTGCAACTGCGCGAACATCCCGAATTGTTGAATGAACCTGCCATCGTGTTGTCGCATCCCAATTGGCCCGGCGGAGTTGTCGGCATCGTGGCGAATCGCCTCGTTGACCGTTACCACAAACCCGCTCTGCTCCTCACCGAGTCTGATGATGGAATCTTGCGCGGCTCGGCGCGTTCCATTGAGGGACTGCACATCACCGAAGCGATCTCTTCGCAAAAGAATTCGCTTCTGAATTTCGGCGGACATCCCATGGCGGCGGGACTGTCACTGCAAAAAGAAAATCTCACGTCATTCCGTCGTGGACTTGGCAGAGCGATCGAAAAACAACTCGGCGAAATTATCCGCGAAGACCCGACGCTTCAAATTGATTCGTGGCTCGGCTTGGATGAGATCAATCTCGAGTTGGCGGATGCAATCGAGTTGCTCGCTCCGTTCGGCGCGGGAAACCCGAAGTTGACATTCGCTTCACGTGGCATAACGTTGAAATCTATCGCAGAGGTCGGCAAGACAAAAGAACATTTGCGTTTGGCAGTGGAAGACGAAAACGGAAATGTTCAAAGTATTTTATGGTGGGGCGGAGCGGGTGAAGAACTGCCAGAAACGGGAACTCAAATTGATATTGCGTATTCTGTGCGAGCCTCCACGTTTCGCGGCGAGAAACAAGTCAATGCGACGTTTGAGGAGTTTCGCATCGTTGAAAGCAAAGCCATCGAGATAAAAGAGCGGAGACTGGAGATTAGAGATTGGAGATTAGAAAGTGGAAAGTGGAAAGAGTTGGAAAACGTGTTGACATGGGCGGAAGGTGCGGATAAAGCAAAAGGTAAATCGCGTTACGAACTGCATCCCGCCGATGAACTTGTGATTTACACAACACCTGCGTCACCAGCAGACCTGCGCGCGGTGCTGGAAATCGTCAAGCCGAACATTGTGCATGTGATTGGCGTTTCGCCCGCCAAAGAAAAAACGGACGAGTTTCTCGCGCGGCTGGCGGGCATGGCAAAGTTTGCGATCAACAACAAAGGCGGGAAAGTTTCGGTGAACGAGCTGGCTGTCGCAACTACACAACGAGTCAACGCGGTACGAGTCGGCTTGGAGTGGCTGTCGGCCGGGGGTCACGTGACAGCCGTCCCGGAGGAAGACGCGGTTCTTTTATCCGCAGGGAATGGCGAGGCGAATCAATATCTGCAAAAGGAATTGTTTGTGGCTGTTCGCGGAATCCTTGATGAAACAACGGCTTTCCGCGATTATTTTTCGAGAGCCGACCTGAAGCAGTTTTTTTCCGATTTGTAATTTACGGGGTTGCTGTGGGCGTGGGGGTGAGGATGGGATCGGGGACGATGAGCGAATCGAGATTGATCGAGCCGCCGGAAAGATGGGTGATCGTGATGCTGTGCGTGCCGTTGACTAATATCCGCGAGGGCCATTCCTGAATGCTTGTCGCGCTGGCAGATTGATTGAGGTCAAAATCTAAACCGTCCAGCGAGATGCGTACCGAGCCAAGCCCGGGTCCTTCCTGATAGAAGATTCGAATCTGCTCGCCGATGAAGCGGAAGGATAGCGAGTTATTTAATATGTTCGAAACATGCAGTGTGTCCTCGAAGGCGTCAGGCACGTCCACTTGTTCGATCCAATTGCCTTCATATTGAATGTGCGCGTCGAAATCGTCATAGGTGCCGGGGTTGAGCGGCGCGTTGGATGGGGAAGTGGTTGGCTTGGATGGAGCCGTGCTGGTCGGCGCTGACGCTGGCTTGGTTGGCTTGGATGAGGCGGGCTGGGTTAACACAGAGGATGGTTTTGTTGGCGCTTTTGTTGCATCGATTTCCTCAGTTTCTTCGGTTGAAGTGGGATGCAAAACATCCAGATCGAACGGGGTGGTGGTGGGTTCGGAGGTTGCGCCCTCTTCCGCCGCGCTGTCGTCAGGTGTGAGGGTTGTAAATCCCGGTTCGGTTCCGAGTAGCAGATATTTGAACGGGGTGGAGGTTTCGCTCACAACAGAAACGGAACGGAACGAACTTAACTGCCCAAGGAGCAACACGAGGCAAATGCCGAACAAGGCGAACACGCCCAGCGCGAGCGGGATGACAAAAGCGCGATCAAAGGTTGGCTTGTTATCCATGTGATTCGTTGTCTGTAATTTCCAACGCCTTATCCAGCACATCCATCCCCTCTTTGAGTTGTTCCTCGGTAATGATCAGCGGCGGGATGATCAGCACAGTATGCCAATGCGTGTACAAGAACAGCCCGTGATCGAGGCAATATTTTTTCAGCGCGTTCATGGCCGGCGACGAACTGTTCCATGGCGCCATCGGTTCTTTCGTTGTTCGATCTTTGACCAATTCAAGGATGCCGAACAACCCAATCGAGCGGACTTCGCCCACAGAGGGGTGCGCCTCACCGAGATCGGTCAACATGCGCTTCATGACCGGACCCATGCCTGCCACGCGTTGGACGATTTTATCGTCCTTCATCGCCTGAATGTTGGCAACCGCCGCCGCCAGCGAAACAGGATGCGATGTATACGTCAATCCGCTTTCAAACGGAGTTTCGTTGAACGCCGCGGCGATCTCTGGTTTCATGGCAACTGCGCCGAGCGGCGCATAGGCAGACGTGAGCCCCTTTGCCATGGTGATGATGTCGGGCGTCACATCCCAATGCTCGATGGCAAACCATTTTCCGGTGCGACCGAATCCGCTCATCACTTCGTCGCAGATCATCACAATTCCATACTTATCGCACAACACCCGCGCTCCCTGCATATATCCATTAGGAGGAATGATGATCCCGTTCGTGCCGGTGACCGATTCCATGAGGAGGGCGGCAATGGTGTCGGGTCCCTCATATTGGATGATCTCTTCGAGGTGGTTCAGATAATCCTGGGCGAACTCTTCTTCGGACAAGTTGGCGTTGTGTTTATGAAAATTGGAGCGGTAGCGATACGGATCGAGAAAATGAACTACGCCGGGCATCAAATTAGGTTCCCAGACCACGCGCCGCGGGTCGCCGGTCGCCGCCATGGCGCCGGCAGTTGCCCCGTGGTAAGACCGGTAGCGCGTGAGGATCTTATGCCGCCCGGTGTATCCGCGCGCGAGTTTGATGGCGTTCTCGTTCGCGTCCGCGCCGCCAAGGGTGAACAGGACCTTCGTCAGGGCTTTCTGCGGGGTTATATCCGCTATGGTTTTGGCGGCAAGCGCGCGAATTTTCGTGGTCATGCCCGGCGCGGCGTAGGGAAGTTCCGCCGCTTGCTCTTGCATGGCTTGGATGATCCGCTCGTCTCCGTGACCGATGTTCACACACATGGTCATCGAGTTGAAATCGAGATAGCGTTTATCGTCCACGTCCCAGAAATAAACGCCTTGAGCGCGCTTCACCGCGATCGGGTTAACTTTCGCTTGCGCCGACCACGTGAAAAACACATGATCTTTTGTCAGTTGCTGAATTTCATGATCTGGCAGATCGAACATGGGTCAAATGTGCTCCTTTGAATGCTTACTCGTTTACCTGCTTCCCCCCGAATTATAACCCTCCACATTTTTACTTTCCTGTGATAAACTCCGCCCGCTTAACAATAGGTACGCGCGCAAGTGAACGTGCCTTTCCGCTCCCGGCACACCTACGGTTTGAACGGGAGCAATCCCATGGAAAGGAGGAATACCCTCATGCGAAATTATGAATTGGTTTGCATTATCCAGCCTGATCTGGACGAAACCGCGTTTAAAGGCGCGGTCGAAAAGATTCAAGGTTGGGTGACGGAAGCCGGCGGCACCGTGGACAAAGTGGATATTTGGGGACGCCGAAGGTTGGCGTACAACATCCACAAACAACGCGAAGGTCAATACGTTCTTTTGAACCTGACCATCAACCCCAAGTCCACGTCCGATTTGGAACGCAATATCCGCTTTCTGGAACCGGTCATGCGTCACATGTTGACGGTGGCGTAGTCGGTCTTTTTCTGGTTTGGAACACAAGGAGTTGAAATGAGCCGCGGATTGAACAAAGTTCAGATCATTGGTCATCTCGGGCGCGAACCTGAAATGCGTTATACGCCTGCCGGGAAGCCTGTCACTACCTTCACGGTGGCGGTCAGCCGTTCATGGAATACGAACGACGGCGAGCGTCACAGCGAAACCGAATGGTTCAATATTGTTGCCTTCGGGAGTCTGGCAGAAACCTGCAAGCAGTATCTCAACAAAGGAAAGCAGGTTTACATCGATGGACGATTGCAGACCCGCCGCTGGGACGATAAAGAAGGCGTCAAACATTCCAGCGTGGAGATCGTTGCCAATGAGATGATCATGCTGGGCGACCGCCGCGACCAAAACCAGCACGGACACACTCCCGCCGAGTCTGAATCGCGCGACACCGACTCGCCCACCCCGCCGGAAGATGAATTTCCATTTTAACGACACAGAGGCGGGCATCCACTGTGGATGTCTGCTGAAAGAAATAACGGAGTACTATCATGGCTGAAGAAAGAGAACAACGCAGATCGCACGAAGGCGGCGAAGGAGGCGGCGAACGCCGTTTCTTTGCAAAACCAAAGTTTTGCCAGTTTTGCGCCGACAAATCCCTGGTGATCGATTACAAAAAGATCGACTTGCTGAGAAAATACATCGGCGATGATGGGCGCATTCGCCCGCGCCGCCAAACCGGCGCATGCGCGCGTCATCAGCGTGTGGTCGCCGCGGCAGTGAAACAGGCGCGTCATATTGCTTTGATTCCATTTACCGGCGCGCACGCAGACGCGAACCGATAAACACGTATGAGCAATCAAAGCCAACCACCGCGGGCTGTCACCAAGAAACACGTTGCCCGCCTTGAACGCGACCGCCAGCAAGCCCGACTGGCGCGTTGGATCGCCGTGGGCGGAATTGTGCTGGTAGCGGCGATCATCGGGTATGGTTATCTCAACCTGAATTACCTGCAATTGAACGACCCGGTCATGACGATCAACGGGCAGGAAGTCACCACGAAAGAATTTCAAGAGCGCGTGCAGGTGCAACGGCTGATCCTCTTGAACGAATATCAGAACCTGCAATTCCAGCAAAATTTTGGCTTGGATACCACCCAGCAAATGCAATCGGTTGCCTTTACCTTGCAGACCCCAACCCTGTTGGGTCAGCAAACGCTGGACAACTTGAAGACGGAGATTCTCGTGCGGCAGGAAGCCGAAAAGATGGGAATTGTGGTGACAAAAGAGGAAGTGGATGCCGCGATCCAGGCGGCGTATGGATTTTTCCCGAACGGGACCAAGACGCCCACAGTCACACCGACTGCGGTCGATTTCCCAACCCTCTCGTCCCAGCAGTTGACGTTATACCCCTCCACGTTCACTCCCTCGCCCGCGCCCACCTCCACCGTCACACCGACGGGAACGCCGGATCCTGCTATGACCGCGACTGCCACCTCCACCGCGGCGCCGGCTACCCCGACGTTTGTTCCGCTGCCCGCCACCGCCACCGCCACGCCCTACACTCTCGAAGGCTATAACTTGCAATACGCCACAGCGATAGCGAACTTCAAAGACAACAGCGGCTTCAGCGAAGAAACCTTGCGCGCCGTGTATGAATATGGCTTGATCCGCGACAAGGTATTTGAAAAAGTAACCGCCGATGTTCCGCGCGCGCAAGAACAAGTTTGGGCGCGACATATCCTTGTCGATACCCTCGCCGGAGTCAGCAACGCGCAAGCCTATTTCGACCTGGGTTATGATTTTGCCGAAGTTGCCCGCAAAGTATCGAAGGATACAGGCTCCGCAGTCAACGGCGGCGACCTGGGATGGTTCGGCAAAGGGATGATGGTACCCGAGTTCGAAAACGCCGCCTTCAGCCAGGAGATCGGCGTGATCGGCGAGCCGGTCAAAAGCCAGTTCGGATATCATATTATTCAAGTGCTCGGTCGCGCCGAGATTCCGCTCAACGCGAGCCAATATCGTCAGGCGCAAGACACCGCCTTCACCGAATGGCTGGCAAAGATAGAAGAAGAATCCAAGATCGAGACCTTCGACTGGCAGGAGCGTGTTCCGCCCGCGCCAGCCGGGTTCGGTCAATAACCTTCTTGCTCAGAATCAAATCGCCCTGTTCAATACGAACAGGGCGATTTTTTTGATACATGACTCTCTACCGCATCCCTAACTAACGGTGTGCGTTACCTGCGCTGGGGCGGGGGGTTGTCTAAAAAGGGGAAGAACAAGTTGAGAAAACGGCGTAAACGGAGCAAGAGACAAAAAAACTGGCGGTCATTGGATCGCCAGTTTTCGTAAATTGTGCGCC